>TARA_B100000674_G_scaffold492062_1_pt1 | contig 12641 bp, 10 predicted proteins | sample TARA_B100000674 | Tara Oceans TARA_B100000674 (sample SAMEA2622759) | marine metagenome | biome: marine biome (ENVO:00000447); feature: surface water layer (ENVO:00002042); material: "saline water (ENVO:00002010), including plankton (ENVO:xxxxxxxx)" | depth 5 m
CTCCGGCGTCTCGCGGAAGGTGCCCTCAATCCGATCCGGATACTGGCGAAAATAGCGATGGGCGATTCGATGGCTGCCTGGCCAATACACATAGCCCCCACCGCGCGTATCCACGTCGTGTAAATACGTCGTCGCTCCAACCATCAGCACGGCCTGGCATCCCTCGCCGGGGTAGCCGTCCAGATGGCCACTTTCGGGCATCGACCACTCCTTTTCCCGCTCTGGCCAGCGCACCAGCACGCCGCATCCGCCACCGCTAAAGACACCGCCGCCAAGCTGGTTGGCTATGGACTGGAGTTCGGGCAGGTTGCCAAAGAGCGGATCCGGCTGAAAGCCATCAACTCGCTCTGGCCACTGGTCGGGCTCGTCTATCGTGCACTCTAAATGGCCCCAAAACTGCTCTTGCCACTGGGCTACTGTCTCCCCATCGACAAAGCCCGGCAAGACGAGATGGCCCTCTTGCTTAAACGACTGCACCTGTTCGCTGGTCAACATAGTATAACAGTTTGCTCCCCTTGTTTGATTTGATTCAACTTGACGGCATTAACGCGCCGCAGCGCCCTAGTAAATGGCGAGCGGACGCATGGTAAAACCGGCCGTGGTGCCTCTGATCTTGTTGGTAGTTGCGATATACGTAAACTCGTACACTTCCTCGGCAGCCAGCTCCTCTAAGTAATGAAACTCGGCGATGTGCACGCCCTGCTCAATCAGCAGGTAGTTGTGCACGGGCATAAAGCTGTCGCTGCCAGCCGGCGGCGTGGCCATTTGCTCTAGGCCGCTCGTATCCGAGCCGATCATCATCGCGCCCTTTTCTTCGACGAGCCAGCGCGCAGCCGGCATCTGAATGCCAGCCGTATCGTGCTCTCCAATCTTGTCCTGATCTTCGCCCGCCTCGCCCCAGTAGCGCAGCGTGCCAGTGCGGATCAGCACAACGTCGCCAAACTGCAGCTCTGTGCCCTGACGAGCCAGCGCACCCTGCAGGTCCGCAGGCGTAATAATATACTTCGACGGCAGGGCTTCAACTCCTTTAAAGCCCGCCACGTCGATGAGCACTCCGCGCGCAATAATAGGCGGAATAGTCTCAGCCCCCGCCTTGCGCACGCCCCAATCGCCGCCCCACTCCGCTTCCGTAAAACCGTTGTACCAGTGGTTGTCCTCGCCCGTAACTGCGTGGCCCAAGCCATCGATCTGCGTGGCGACGTTGTCGTTCATAAACAGAGCGCACGAGTGCCAAGTCGTCTCCGACGTATTGCCATTTTCAGCCAGTGTAAAGGACAGATCTTGCTGTGCTCTGACGCCGGGCGGAGAGCGGAAAGTCATAATTTCTCCGGGCGAGTGTCCAGGCCACTTGTACGACCGGCGATCGTAGTCGACGCCCAGATCGCGCACCTGGCCACGCTCTACAATGGACAGAGCTGCCAGCACCGACTGCGCCGTCATTTCGTTGAGTGCGCCGACTTCGTCGTCTTCTCCCCAGACCCAGCCCCAACCAACGCCCTGGCGCCACTGCTTGGGCTCGGCGTGAATCATCTCAGCGGTCAACACGGTGGTTAAAACAATGACAAGTGGCATGAGCAACATCGCACATTCTCCGCGTTAAAAGTGGGCATATCACGGGAGAAGAAAGGAAATGTACGGAGGGTTAGCAAAAGGGGACGTATTCAACAGGCATTGATCGGATATGACGACAGTGGGCCTCACGCCAGCTCGACGCGTTCCTCTGCCAGCAGGCGCTTACTGCACAGGCGCCAGAATTTAAAAAAGGAACGGAAGTAGCCCGTCGTATCCGTCAGCATGGGACGAGGCTCAGTGCAGCCCTCGTAGTGCCCCTGCGTGGGATGTTCGCGAAAATGGAGCACGCTATCTCCGCAGTGAACGCGGAGGTCTGAAAACGAACCAACAAAAGGCTGAATCCCGTCGACATTCTCGGCCAGACGCAGGGCGAAATCGAGAACCTTGGGCGCCATGGGATAGCGCTCTAACAGATCGGTATCTATGAGAAAGATGCGGTTATACGTCTCGCCCTCATGCCAGCGGGGATCCAAATTATACAGCGTGTAGACCAGCGTTGGAAGACGTGCGTCTATCTGCGGCAGATCTATTTCCAACCGCTCAACCGGCAGAGCGGGCTGCGCAGTCGGCCTCAGCACATCGGGCATCGCCACGTCTTCAAGCGCTTCGTACGACACGTCGAGAAACGTGTTGCGCTGAGCGCTGTGACAGAATTTATTGATATTTTCTTGATTCGCCCTGTAGCACTTGTTGCTGTTGGCGCCGGCAACCCACTGCCAGCTCAGCGCATTACTCGCCCAATCTGCGTCCAAAAGGTGGTAGTGCATCCACCGCGCCGGCACCAGCCAGTGACAGCGCGCAATATTACAGGCAATCGACGCGACGTACATGCGCATGTGGTTGTGCATATAGCCCGTTTCAGAGAGGCCCCGCACCGCCTCATCAACCGCCTCTATACCCGTTTGGGCCTGCACCATCGCTTCTGGTATGCCGCTTCGCTCTGCAAGCGGCTGGGCGTGGAGCAGATCGCGATCAATCTCGTCACCGCGCGCGATCCAAACCTGCTGCCAGTAGTCTCGCCACGCCAGTTCGCTTATAAACTTTTCGGCCGAATTCAGATCAAAACCGCGCGCGCGCAGCGATAAATAAACCTGTCGCGTCGACAGCACGCCGCGCGATATATACGGAGACAGATAGGACACGGCTCCGTTCACGTAGTTTCGCGTGCGCGCATAGGCTTGGGGATCTACCGCCTCCATGCGCTCGACAATCGCGCCATAATCTGTTGGAAAGTATTGAGACATACAGGAGAATATAGCGCTCTTCCCCGCTGGCGATAGAGGTCATACGTATGGCCCACAAAACAGGCCCGATAATCAAGCATTGTGGTCTCAAAGCAAATGACGTATTCTCTCGCCCCATGGGATAAACCAAAAGCTCAATGCAGAGCCCACTAGACCAGATACCGTTCCGCACTAATTAGGAGGACAGACTCATGAGCATATCAGCTACCACCCAAGAACCCTATCGCGCCCCTGCTTTCATTGATTTTGAACCTGAATGGTCTGGCAAGGGCGCTACGCAAGCACGACTCAATGCCCTGCGCGAGCTCAGCGTCGTCATCATCGACGACTTTGTAGACAGCGAGTGGATACCCATACTGCGCGAAGCGGGTCGCCGCGTGACGGAGGCATGTCGACCTGAAAACGCATATGACGTGCTCGACGTTTCCAAAGGCTACGTGCACCGCACGGAACAGGACGAACCGTGGGCTATACGTGGTATCGTGCACCCCGCATTCAATGAGCCAAGCTTTGCCCAATTCCAAGGCTCAGATGAAATGATGGACTTTGTGTCGGGGTGGTGCGACGGCTTACAACCTAAAGACCTTACGTTGGGCTCTATGCTTCTGTGGTGTAACAATCCCAAACATGAGCACGCGCTGGGCTGGCACCGCGATACCACGTGGTGGGGAAGCGGCGAGAGTAGAAATTCACAGGAAGGACGTCCTGACGGTCCCGAAGCGTACTCTGAGGAAGCCGAACGGACGGTGTGGAAAAAGATTCAAGAGCGCAACAACAAACAAATCGACGAACGCAACAGCGTCGGCATCTTTCTCGCCCTCGTAGACGACGAATGCCACGAGATTATTCCCGGATCGCATAGCCGATGGCGCACGCCTTTTGAGCATGACGTGCTCCTACCTAAGCGCATGAAAGAGGCCGGCGTACCGCATACGCCGAGCTGGGACGGTGAGAGCCCACTGCCAGAACAAACAGCGGTGCGTCTCAAAGCAGGTCAAGCGCTCATACGTATCGGCACTAACATTCACACGGGACGTACGGTGCCTGAGCGCGAACGCAACACGCTGGTATTGAGTTGGTCCAAATGGGATGGACCACCTGAAGACGAGCCCAAGACGTGTGACGCACGCATGGCTTGGCAGCTCGACCCGGCTGTACGAGAAGCCATGCCGCACGAGTGGATGAAAATGACATGGGATCGCTGGGCCGCTACAACCAAGTTGGGCGATACTCTGGAAGATCGCTACGCCTCTTGGGATATTCAACACATCAAATCCGGGCAGGTCTTGGGATGGCGCAGTCAGGTGGAGCGGGAAGCCGCTACCGCAGGCCAAGCTTGAGACAGACGCACATATAGCGATCTACTCGCGTTGTTGCGAACGTTCTCTCTCAAACTCAGCGTCCTCGAAAGTCCACTTTTCCCACATCTGTTCGTCGGGTTCAATAAACCCGCTATTGGCACGCTGCACAAAGAGTGGATCTTCACCTAATAGGCGTAACAGACGACGATTCCCCACGTGGCGGGCACGTGCTTTTACCGCCTCTGAGACAGGTCCAACGTATTTTGCCCTGTGCTTTAGCCACGAGTGATTCATCGTCAAAAAAAAGAGGTAACGATAGTCTTTAGAATAATTGGCAGTGCCCGAATGCAGCATCGCATTATGAAACACCGCGATGTCTCCAGCCTTCGGATATAATATGACTTCATCAGGGTGAGATTGTTTACTCTCCTCTGTCGTCAGCGATATGGCTTTCATATGAGTTCCCGGTAGAATCCGCAATGGGCCGTTCTCGTCGTCAAGGTCTTGCAGATAGCTCAACGCGTTGAACAGTAAAGGCCTGTGGTAAACGCCCTCTTGGGGAAACTCCGCGAACATGTCCCGATGAAAACCCAATACTGGATCGGTATCAGCCGGCTGCGGCGCCGTGCGCCTATACGTAATGGATTCTAGTTGCACATGGGGTCCGACAATCATTTCAGCAAAGTCCAACAGGCGCGGATTGCTCATCGCCGACAGCACCAAATCGGGCTTGTGTTCCAATACGTCGACAAAAGTCGCAGAGCGACTTCCATCAGGATTGGGTATGCGATCGGAGATCTCTTCAAATGCATCGCGCATCTGCGTAACCCAAGTGTCGTCTAACATCTTAGGGAAAAGAGTGAAACCAACTGTTTTGAACTCTTCTAAATGCTGCTCTAATGGCTTATCTTCTCGCGCATCAAACGTCATTTCTCTACGGTCTCCCCATTTAACAGATCGCTCTGCGATACACTATCGGTAACTCATGGCGTACACCGCAACAAAGGAACAAAAGCTGCTATACAACCTTTACCTCACAGATCCCAAAAACCATCTGCGCTACGCGCTGGGCAACCACTGCCCACATCCTCTGCTAATTATCGGGCTCAATCCCAGCACGGCCAACCAATATGTCCGAGACCAGACGCTTACCCGCGTGGAAGAGTTTGCCCGCCGCCGCGCACGCGGCATCATCATGTGCAATCTCTACCCGCTCAGATGCACGGACCCCGACCGCCTGCCAAAGCGCGCAGATCCCGCACTAGTCAAGGACAACACGCGCTGCATCGTCTCTCTGTGTCAACAATATGCCGTCTGTGAAATTTGGGCGGCTTGGGGCGATCCCATAGAAAAGCGTCCCTACCTGTCGACCTGTTTACACCGACTTTACGAGGCGCTTAGCCCTCTCCGTATAAATTGGTTAAAGTGCGGTTCAACCACGCGCAGGGGCCACCCACGCCATCCCTCCCGCCTTGCTTATAGACACCGATTCTCTCCGCTAAATATGCCCCGCTACTTGTCATATACATAGAGCTCAGCCGACCTAACCGACAATGCCGCGTCTCCCCGCGCGTTGCAAGATGATCGCTAACAATCAAGAGGATATTGTTCATAATCTTTTCCTGATCTTAGGCCTCGATAAAAAGAGACCAAACGGCTGATATATGCGTGAGGAATTATGCTCGTTTTGCACGGAACGCGTTCACTCAATGGACTTGTCTGAATATAAACGGGCTTAGCCAGCAGCGCGCTATTGCCGCCGGCTAAGCCCTATTTCAATTTGTCCGTTTTAACCCTGCAGAATAGGAGTCAACCTTATGATACAAGCAAGTAACAGCGCCTGATTCGTTACGTTAGGAGTGTGCACCATCGCGTACGCGGTGGTGCCCGTATGGGAGAGCGTATACTGCGTGCAACTTAAACACACTCAGCGCTTCACTCTGCCCGCTACGCAGACTACTTATCTAACTATCTTTTTTACGAAGAGGAATCACTAAGCCATCACTACTGCGAGTGAGCGTCAAAACTACATCGGTTATGATTACGGAGAACTCATAGACTGCATCCTTAAATAAAAGACTTTCTTCATAAGTTTGGGTCAGCGTGCTCCCATCAAGCGTCCAAGCCCCTGAATGCTCCGAAGGTAAAGAAACTCCCCCAACCAAAACTGTAACTTTCTGCAGAAAGGTCCCATCGTCGTTGTATGTGATCTCATACGACTCAAGCCCTTGTAAGCTTTCGTCCTCACCAGCGACTGCGGAGATATCATCAGCACTAATATACCAAGTCTCTAACAGCTTATCGCGATCGCTCGTCAACACCGACAGCGGGTTATCTTCTTCATCCAAACAGCCTATCAGAACAATACTAAATACTAAAGTCAAGACATAACGCATATCACACTCTCCTATTTAAATTAGCATACCCCTCCTACGAAATAAATATCTTGTGATTGAGTCTTTCGCAAGGGCTAAACTCTTTAGCAGACCGTAATAACCATTATCTACGTGTTTTCATAGCCTTATCAATTATCTATTAAATTTACACCTTATTGATGTAGTGACAGACTTATAAATTCTTGCTCCTATTATGCAGGCGTCATACTTTGACTATTTAATGCAAGTTTTGATTGAACGGAGCACTCTGATTGCTCTTATTTACTTAACCTGTTTTCACAACATGCCATCTTAAAAGGATGCACACAATGTCCAGCCCCAATATTCTTTTTATCATGTCAGATGACCATGCCGCACAGGCAATATCTGCATATGGTCATGGTATTAATCAAACGCCTAACATAGACCGCATTGGCACCGAAGGTGCACGTTTAAATCACTGCTATGTGACTAACAGCATCTGCACGCCCAGTCGGGCAGCCATTCTAACGGGCACCTACAATCACGTCAACGGGGTAACCTCCCTTTCGACCGGCTTCAACAACCGCATGCCGCACGTGGCCAAACATCTGCAGTATGCCGGTTATCAGACGGCGATCGTTGGGAAATGGCATCTGCACGAAGGACCAGAGCACTGTCCTACCGGCTTTGACTACTGGTCTGTTCTACCTGGGCAGGGTGAATACTTTAACCCCGACATGATTGAGAACGGTGAGCGAATTGTCGAAGAGGGCTATACGACTGATATCATTACGGATAAGTGTATTGATTGGATCAAAGGACGCGATAAGAAGCGCCCCTTTTTCATGATGTGTCACCACAAGGCGCCGCATCGCTCGTGGGAATATCATCCCAAATACGACGACCTCTATACGGATGAAATACCCTACCCAGATTCTTTTGACGACGACTATAGCAACCGAGCTAAAGCCGCACTCCACGCGCGCATGCGCGTTGAATCAGACCTAACCTATCAGGACCTAGACCTCGTCCAGCCATACTATCCCGGCAAAGACCAGCGATACGCGCTCATGCACAGGCGCACGCCGCAAATGATGGTACCGTTTCCCAAAACAGAAGCCGAATACAAAGACTTCAAACTCATCTGTCGCCGTACGGGAGAGATCTTCACCTTTTCCAATAGCGAAGAACTAAAAAAATTCAAATACCAGCGCTACATGCAGAAGTATTTGCGCACCGTTGCTTCAATCGATGAGAGCATCGGCCGTCTTCTCGACATGTTAGACGAAGAAGGCGTAGCAGAAAATACCATGGTAATTTACACCTCTGATCAGGGTTTTTTCCTCGGTGAACACGGCTGGTATGACAAGCGCTTTATTTACGAAGAGTCATTTCGCATGCCGTTTCTAATTCGCTTCCCCGGCGTCGTATCCCCCGGATCGGTAATCGATTCCATGGCGAGTAACGTCGACTTCGCTCCAACCTGGCTCGACTACGCCGGTGCGCCCATCCCCAGCTACGTGCAAGGGACGAGCATGCGGTCTATCTTAGAGGGCCCTGAACCGCCGGACTGGCAACAGACGGCCTATCAGCGCTACTGGATGAACCAGGACCACAACCACAATGCCTATGCCCACTACGGCATCCGCGACCATCGCTACAAGCTGATATATTGGTATAACGAAGCATGTGACACGCCGGGGTCTCAACAGCCTGATTTTGAAGAGAAAGACTGGGAGCTCTTTGACACGCAGGAGGATCCGCTGGAGTTATTCAACTGCTTTAATCAACCTGGAAAGCGCGAAATAGTACAGCACATGCTTGGACTACTAGACGATAAGATGGCTGAAATCGGCGACGTGCCAGAGCACGACTCACAGCGCGTATTACAGGATTTAGCTCAGTAGAGAAACGAGAAGCTCTCCGCTGCACGAAGCGCTTCTCGTTTCCCGAACGCACTCATTTTTCCACCCTCTTAGCAGAGCAAGAGACGTGCACATGAGCCTACAAGAAGAAACCATTCGCGCACAGGTCAACCAATTTGAACAGGACGGATACCTCATTGTTCCTGACGTGCTATCTTCCGAAAAAGTCGGCCGCCTCAACGCGGCAATCGACCAAGTGCTAGCAGAAGAAAAACCCAGTGTAGCGCACAATATTTACCACTGCATCGACCGCCATCCCGAGCTCGCTTCGCTGATTGACGAGCCAACCATACTCCCACTAGTCGTCAATATCCTAGGCTACAACATTCAGTTTTTTATTTCGAATCTAAGCGTGCGCTACCCCAATCCAGACGACCAGCAGGCCCATACGTGGGCTTCTATCAACTGGCATCAGGATGGGCCCAGTCCACACTTCCCCAAAGTGAATGGGGCAAGCTCACTCTATTACCTGCGCGTCGCCTATATCCTGAGCGATTTAACAGAGCCCGGTCGCGGCAACACCAAAGTCATACCGGGCAGCCACCGCTGGGGCCGATCGCCGCAAACGGGCGAAGACGGTCTGACGCACAGCGACGAAGTGCAGATCTGCGGCAAGCCAGGAGACGCTTTTCTATTCGGTCAAAACACCTGGCATTCGGGCCTACCCAACCGCTCGCAGTACACACGCAGACAGTTGCTGTACGGCTATGGCTATTTGTGGATGCGCCCCATGGACTACAGCACACCTTCCGAGACGCTGTTAAAAGACGCTTCCCCCTATCGACGACAGCTCCTCGGCGCGCTAGAGGACAACCCGCTACGCTATTACCTTCCAACTAACGACAACGTTCCACTCAGAGCACTGTATTTAGACAAGTAGAACCAGCATTCACTTTACTTAAAATACCGGTTCTACTTGTAGCGCTCTTCAAACACGGATACGGCAGTATGTACTGTGATCAACGCCATATCAACGCGCCCATCGAACGTGCCGAACATTCCCATCTCCGTCCCAAACGCCATGCCATACTCGCGCGAGCAAAAGTCCATTAGGTTGAACCCTTCCCCTCGGCGCGTGGCGTCAAGCCAGAATACGGCCTGCTCTGACATATCAAACCAAGCCGACGGTGCGTCAGCTTCAGTTGCCAACTTCGCTCCGGAATCGGCAATTTTACCAATGATCGCCGTAGCGGCGCGCTCTTCCCAAGCCTGACTTTCAGCATCGGGTAGTTTACGCGCCGACAGCCAATAGCGATCATCCATACCCGCCGACTCATGCAGATCAAAGCTCAAGCCCGGCCGTATTTGATCCAGAAGTTTGCGCGTTACTCGCGGCTCAACCGGCGCCCACGGCGTGTCGTGAAAGCGGTTGATGTGCAGGATCTCTCCCTCAAGAGAAATCATCAAGGTATAAGCACGGTCAAAGAGGTTAGTCCCCTCAACTCCCGCTTGACCGGCAGGCTGATATACACGTCGACCAAGTAATGGTGCCAAAATTTCGGGCTGATCACGGTGAATCTCCTGCATGCGTCCATAACCAAAACCCTGTGGATTTTTGCGCTTGGGGCCTGCTCTAAAACGCGAATCGCCTTCCTCGACACCTACGTCTTTGGCATCAGGTCGTGCACTGGCATAACCATAGTCACCGATCAGCGTCAGTAGAAAATCGTCATCTTCATATAGAATATCACCCGCCTTACGCAAGATCGATTCAAGTTCGTCGAACGTTTCAAACTGAGGTTTTTCACCTAAACCCAAACTCAGCGCGTGGGCGAAACCATCGTGCCCAACGGGGTCGCGCGTTGGAATGACATACACTTGATGCTCCGTATCGAGCTCGTTGGTCAACCGCACCGCCGCCGATACTCCAGCGTGCTCAGTCGCATGACCGCCCGCGGTGATGAAAATAGCCGGCAGCTTATCTCCACCTCCTCGAGCTACTACGATGGGCGCCCCGTCAACGGTGTGACCCAGCGTAGTGACATGCTGTGCTCTTTTTTCCGTATCCGCTAACAAATCTGCGTATTTCCAATAGATCGTAGCCATTATACATCTCCCATGTTTTTTTTATGAAGCTGTATTTTGTTTTACTTGTCATATTACTCAGCCTATTTCCCAATCTGTAGCAATCGCTTCTGCCACACGGCGACCTGAAAGCATTGCACCCTGCAGGGAAGGCGTATCCCGATGGTCACCACATACATAAGGACCTTCCGCGACTTGGGTAGGTTGATCAAGAGGCAAAAACGGATCTTGCACGGGCAATGCGTGTTCAATAGAAAAACGATGTAACAACCTCCAGTCTTCTACGCTATTACCATACCATTCTCGCAACTGTTGACGCACAGTAATTTCTACGTCTACACCTGTATCACCTAAGACCGTAACCGAAACCAAAGATGAACCAGCAGGTGCATAACTTGAACATACTTGGTTTGGTACACAGAGATTATTGATTGGCCCCCGTCCCTGGCCGTTTAGCACAAGTATCGGCTCTCCTACAGGATCCTGCGGTGCATCAAAATAGATACAGGTGACACGGTGCGAGCGAGGCCTATTCAGTCCTAACAGTTCAGCTGCGGCTGGTCCCTCAGTGGCAATTACCACAGCCCGTGCTGATATGCACTCACCGTCTTCTAGCATCAATTCCGTAGGCTTAACAGATACAACGCGACGGTTTAGCTGAATCCACGACTTAGGCAGACCCGCCGCAAGTTGAACCGGTATAGCGCCCATACCAGCAGCCGGCAAGGTAGCTGAGCCTGAAGAAAACATACGCAAAACAAAATGACACATAGATATTGGAGTTTTAAGATCACCCTCCAAAAAAATACCACCGAGAAAGGGGCGAAAGAATTGCTCGATCATCTGCCGAGAGAAGCCTTCTTCGCGCAAGCCCTCTTCTGTAGTCTGAATAGACTGACTAAAAAGATCTTCCCACTCTCCACGCAGCACACGCTGACGTAATAGACCAACTCGCGCTTTATCTAACCATGTCCCAACCCCGTTAAACACACTTTGTAATCCGTCAAATGGATGTCGCAGTGGATCGGCAATGCGTTCAAATTTCCCATTGCAGCGTACGAGCGCCCCCGAATAAAACTCGCCCAGATTGAGCTCATTGTAATCAAGCATCTTCTGTGCTTCTGGATAAGCAGTCAACATAACTTGAAAACCGCGATCAAGAAGGAAATCATTGACTTGATCCGTGCGTACGCGTCCACCTATTGCATCTGATGATTCTAGTAACGTACACTGTAAACCAAAATCTTGGAGATGGCGAGCACAGCATAAGCCTGCTACACCAGCACCTACAATAGCAACATCAAAATTCAAAAATTGTAGCCTCTCATATTTGGCGAAACATTAAAAAAAATTCACTTGTTTGACATCCGAAATATCAAATCTTTTGGTGGATTCGCTTCATATTCGGCGCACCTCTTATAATACAAAGCTGCTGGCCCATCTTCTGGCTTGATACGCAGAACTTCTTCAAAAATGTCACGTGCTATCGAAAAATGATATTCTGAGTAGGCATCCAATCCATCTCTGTAGAGTGACAAGGCCTTGCAGTCATCCTCTTCAAGAGTCCCGCATTTTCCGAGTACCTCATAGACAGCCACGCTCTCAGTTTTACCAACCACTTGAACATCATCGAGTTTTCTCGCCTCTACCTTGTCGCGCACTTGATTGTAAATACTATCGTTTATCGCAATTGAAGTTCCGTAGTACTTCTGCAGACTTTCCAGTCGTGATGCCAAGTTAACAGTATCACCCATCATTGTGTAATCCGCTCGCGTTTTTGAACCCATATTTCCGACAACCATAGGCCCTGCCGAAAGCCCCATCCTCACGTGCATAAAAGTCTTTCCATTGGCTGACCATCTATCGGCTATATCACGTAACTTCTTAGGAATAGCACCCGGCATATTCCACTCATCGCGTAACGTTTTCATTCTTTCTTGTTGCTCTACACAAGCTATTACAGCACGAGATGCATGATCTTCAAAATAGATTGGAGCACCGAAAAAAGCTAAAATCGCATCACCTTCAAATTTGTCTATCGTTCCGCCATGCTGTTCAATTATTCCACACATCTCAGTCAAGTATGTGTTAATGAAGTTGACGAGTTCGTTAGGTGTCAAAACCTCTGAAATAGTTGAAAATTTTGCTACGTCAGAAAACAAAGCCGTCATCACACGCTCTTCGCCTCCGCGTTCTTTAATCATATCCGGATTTTCA
>TARA_B100000674_G_scaffold438677_1_pt1 | contig 12607 bp, 8 predicted proteins | sample TARA_B100000674 | Tara Oceans TARA_B100000674 (sample SAMEA2622759) | marine metagenome | biome: marine biome (ENVO:00000447); feature: surface water layer (ENVO:00002042); material: "saline water (ENVO:00002010), including plankton (ENVO:xxxxxxxx)" | depth 5 m
GCAATTGGATTTTACCCTTGTAGATTCTCTGGAAAAACCCGAGCCTGATTATGGAAAGGAATGGGATTTTGAAATATAAACCCACATTAACACAACTTCTTTTCAATATCTAGGAATCCCTAAAACCAAATACTTCAATCGTAAGGCTAAGTAAAAACATACGGGCACAATCACTAGAGTTAAGAATGTTGCAAATGTCAATCCAAATATGATTGTCCACGCCATAGGCCCCCAGAATATTACATTGTCTCCGCCAATAGTTACATTAGGCTCAAAAGCGGTAAACAAACCTAGAAAATCAATATTTAAACCAATAGCTAAAGGCAACAACCCAAGCACAGTAGTAATAGCTGTTAAAAGAACTGGCCTTAAACGTGTCCTACCGGCTTCAATAATCGCCTCAATAACATAAGGACCATTTAACCGGTCTTTCCCCTTTCCAGAAACCCCTAAATCTAACTCCTTTCTAGTAATGAGTAACTTTGTATAGTCCATCAATACAATAGCATTATTTACCACAACCCCTGCAAGAGAGATAATTCCAATCATCATCATTATAATCACAAACTCCATTCCTGAGAAAATCAAACCAGAAAACACTCCAGTAAAACTTAATAATACAGCGGACAATATAACAAATGGGGAAGCTATTGAATTAAATTGAGCTACAATAATGATTAAAATAAGAAAGACGGCTATCGCTAATGCCTTTCCTAAGAAGGCAAATTCTTTAGATTGTTCCTCTTGTTGGCCTGTAAATTTCCATTTGGCTCCTTCAGACATTTCATAATTATAAAGTTTTTCCTTTATTTCAGCTACAACTTCATTAGCATTATACCCTTCAATAATATTGGACTGCAAAGAAATAGTCCTTTTTAAATCAACACGTTTAACCGAGGAATAAGTTGATGACTTTTTAATTTTCGCTACAGATGAAATCGGCACTTGGCGTATTTGACCGTTTAACATGTCTCTAAAAGTAATACGTTGATTCATTAAATTCTCTACATTATTACGTGTATACTCGTCCAACCTTACTGTAATATCATACTCATCTTCGCCTTGCTTGAATTTTGATACCTTTTTTCCAAAAAGTGCCGTTCGAATAGTCATACCTATCTGTGCAGTAGAGACATTAAGCCTTCTTGCTTTTTGTTCATCAATATCTATTATCATTTCAGGCTTTCCTGTTTGTATATTCATTTTCAACTCTTCAATACCTGATATGTTTTGTGTTTTTATATAGGATAACATTTTTTCAGATTCTGTAACCAAATCATCATAATCATCACCAGATATTTCAATATTGATTGGCTTTCCTTGAGGTGGCCCAGCATTGTCCTTATCGACAATGACTCTAATTCCAGGATAATCAGAAACCAAATCACGTAAAGTATTCATGATGTCAGATGTATACACTAGCTCTTTTTTACTTTCTCCATTCACATGAAGCCTTCGGTCTGCATACTCCTTAAAAGAAATCTGTATTCTTGATTTTTCTGGTGTATTTGCCATTGATGGCCCTTCAGAAGGGTCGGATGTGCCATTTCCAACCTGAGCTATTATAGAATTCACGATACCTGCATAACCAGAATCAATCGTCAGAGTATCTTTTTTTCCTTCCTTGTTTAACCGATATAAATACCCTGGTACTTGATTAAAAAAATCAATTACTTTTTGTTCCACAGTTACTGTTTCATCATTGGTACTGTTTATATCAGTTCCAATTGGTTTTTCAATAAAAACATTCAAATAGGATGGTTCATTAGAAGGAAAAAAAACAACTTTAGGAGGAAGAACAGCCACTAAAACGACGGAACCTATGAATAAGCCAAAAACGCCAACTAAAAAGTATATGGGACGATACCTTACAAAAGCAAAACTTAAAAACTTTTTGTAACTATTCTCTAACCGCGGAAGAAATGAATGTTGAAACTTCAAGGTTACAGGACTAATCATTCTTGGATTAATTAAAATAAAAAACCCAACAAAAATCAACATGTTTCCTACTCCAGTATTTATAAAAAAAGCAATTATTAAGCCTATAGCCAAAATGGACACCGCCAACCTTTTAACTCCTTTATTACTCAAGCGTGCCATTAAGGCAATTAAAACTGGGTTAATTACCAGAGCAACAAACAAAGAAGATCCTAAAACTATAATTAATGTTATGGGAAGATATTTCATAAACTCTCCTATTATTCCTGGCCAAAGAGCTAATGGAAGAAATGCTGCTAAAGTAGTTGCTGTAGATGCAATGATTGGCCAAGCAACCTCACCAGCACCATATCTAGCGGCCTTAAATGGACGGTAACCTTCATCCATCAATCGGTATATATTCTCAACAATCACTATCCCGTTATCCACTAACATACCTAAAGCCAAAACCAATGAAAAAAGCACCATTGTGTTTAAAGTAACTCCCATTGAATTAAGGATAAAAAACGAAATGAACATGGACAATGGAATAGCAATTCCAACAAATGAAGCATTTCTTAGGCCTAGAAAGAATAATAGAACTGTAACTACTAATATCGTTCCAAAAATTATTGAGTTTTCTAGTTCTTCAACTTGTATTTGTGTTTTACCACTCAAATCATTTGTAGTGGTGATTTTTAAACTTTCTGGAAAGTCATTTTTCTGTGCAGACTTTATAATATCTTTTACTGCATTTGAACATTCTATTAAATTAGACCCAGCCCTCTTCATGACATCTAACATAACAACGGGTGCACCATACTCACGTGCATAGCTTTCCCTCTCTTTTTCTTCAAAGCTTACATCAGCAACATCTTTTAGTCTTACTATGTTAAACTTTTCATTTTTTACAATAATATTTGAGATGTCTTTCCAATCATTAAACTCACCCAGCAAGCGAACATTTCTTCTAATTCCATCTACTACAACATCTCCCCCCGATATAGTCATATTCTCAGAGGAAATTGCGTTCTCAATATCGTTGAATGTGACTTCCATACTCTCCATTTTGTATAGATGAACATCCACTTTAACCTCTTTCTCCTGAATACCACGAATATCAACACTGGTAACCTGTGGAACATCTTCAATTCGATCTTCTAAGATTTCTGCATACTCCTTTAACATATCCATTGAAAAATCACCTGATAGGTTAACATTTAATGCTGGTGTTAGCTCACTTATATTTAGTTCAAAAACATTAGGATCAGCAGGTAAATCTTTAGGAAATGTTGGTTCGCTTTTCACCTTTTCAACAGCATCCTTAACCTTCCTTAATGCCTGTTCTGGAGTAACAGAAAAATCAAATTTAACATCTATCGTAGAATATCCTTGTACTGACGTGGAAGTGATTTTATCAATTCCAGAAATAGTATTGATTTCCTTTTCAAGTGGTCTGGTAATCAATTTTTCAATATCCAAAGGAGAGTTTCCCGGATAAGGTGTTCCTATATATATTTCAGGTATAACAATCTCGGGAAAAGCCTCTCGTGGCATCGTGTTATAAGATGTTATACCAGCTAATGCAAGAATAAATGTTAATACAATAATTGTAGTAGGATTTTTTAATGACAGATTGGACAAGCCAAACGATTTTAACCCTTTCTTTTTATCTTTTTCCATTCTTTTAGACCTTGAAAATGTGGAAATAATTTTTATTTAATTTGGACAGCATCACCCTCTTGAACTGATTTTGAACCCTTGTCAATTAATACAGTAGAGGAATCCAAACCTGCAATAATTTCAACATTATCTTTATATGAATTTCCTAATTCTAGTTCTAATTTCTTTACCCTATTTACACTACCATCATTAACAAAAGTGTAAACATAATTTCTTTCCTGCCTATCTTGCTGAATAATTCTTGATGGTATAACCAGAGCATTATCAGATTTATAGTCTCTTATTTTTAATATCGCAAGTTGGTTAGGCTTATACTTCCCATTAGGGTTATTAAACTCTACCTTAACCTTGAACGTTCTGTTTGCGGGGTTGATAAAGTTCCCAACTCTTTTTACCCTTGCCTTAACAGACTCTCCTAGCGATGGAAACTTAACTTCAACATAACTGTTCTTTTTGACAGATGAAATGTATGCTTCGGACACATCTCCTTCGAGAAAAACTTTATTTAAATTCATTACCCGTGCAACTGGAAGTTGTCCCCCTGCAGGCTCCCCTAGTTTCGGATTAATTTGATCCACGATTCCATCAAAGGGAGCTCTGACTTTATACATATCAAGCTGTTCATTAAGGGTTATTAGTCTCTGTTCGAGAGCTTCTTTATTATTTTTTGATTCTAAAAATTGAATCTCCGAACCTATCTTTTTATCCCATAAAGATTTTTGTTTTTCAAAAACTTTCTCAGCAAGCTCTAAACCTGTTTTCAGTTCTTTAATCCCAGATTCAAGTTGAGCAGCGTCTAAGGTTATCAAGACCTGTCCTTTTTTGACTTGCTCACCTTCAGCAACATGAATTTGTCTCACAATTCCAGGCACTTCCGAAAAAAGAGCTGCATTTTCAACCACCTCCACATTTCCATGTACTTCAAAAAAATGCTCAAATGTTTTCACCTCTACTTTTTTGATTGTAATGGGTATTTTCTTAATCTCTACTTTAGCTTCCTTATTTTTTGGATGAGCATTAATTGATGAATCTAATTTATTCAAAGCAACAGAATATTCTTTGGAGTATTCTTTGAACTCTTTAATCAATGTTTTTCTTTGTTCTTTTAAACCCTCCAAGTCATTCGAATCTGTTTCGCTACAAGATACGACAACACCTAGAATCAATATAAAACCTAACTTTTTCATTGAAATATTTTTTTTAATTTTTGGTTTTAAAACCACTCAAAAACGTTTTAATAGAACCTTATTTATTTTGTAACTTATCAAGTTCTGCTTTAGCACTCAATACATCAAAAAGAGATTGAATGTATTTTCCCTGCGATTGTAAAACTTGATTTTTCATTTGAGATAACTCAAAACTTGAGGACAAACCTTCTTTATGTTTTATTTGTGTTCTGTTGAATATTTTCTCAGCAATCTGCAAACTTTTTTTTGCATTTCCATAATTGGTGTTTTTTGTGTTTAAATTGTTCAAAGCATTGATAAACTGAACACTCATAGCTCGTTGGGCGTACTGTAAGGTGTTTTCCATTTTTGTTAGTTCAAGTTTAGCCTGTTTTATTACAGCACCTTGCTGTCCACTACTGAGCAAAGGAATAGAAACAGACAGTCCTACATTCTGAGCATCATACCAAGTGGCATCTTTAAACCAATCCCAATCAAATTGATAAGCAGTATTTTGATATGCATAAAAGGCAGCTATTGTAGGTAACCTTTGTGCTTTGTATCTTTTAACATTTAATTTAAGTAAATCCCTCTGGGCCTCGAGAACTTTCAAATCTGGGTTTCCTGCTGCGTCAAACTGTTGCCCCAACAAAGACTCCATATTAATCTCTTCCATTATTCCCGATAAACTGTCGGATAAAATGAGCTCGGAGCTCAACTCCAGCCCCATATTGAGCTTTAACATTTTAATGGCTACTTCCTTGGATTGCTGAGCACTAACCAATGAGTTCTCCAGGTCTGACTTAATTAAAATCAATTGATCCAGTTCTGTTTCATCCAAAAACCCTTGTTTCACCAAAGCTTTGGTTTCAGTAATGGACGCACTCATATTTTGAAAACTTCCTTCTAAAATTTTGATATTTTCTGCAGCTACTAAAACCAAATAATATGAGGATGAAACCATCTTTTTGACTTCATTATTTGTTTTTTCATTATCAAGTTTTGTAAACTCATAATACTTTCTGGCCGCCTGCAAACCAACAATATAAGAACCGTCAAAAATTAATTGAGAAGCCTCTATTTTTCCTTGAGAAACATTATCCGCGGCAAAAGCAGCAAGAAAATTCTGTCCTGGAGGTAATCCTCCTGATAAATCAAAGTCGAATTCAAGATCAGCTACATACCTGTAATTCCCTAATGCATTAACATGCGGTAGTCCCATTGCTGTATTTTCCCAGATCCTGGCTTTTGACTTTTTGACATCAAGTCCTGCATTCACAGACTCATAGTAGTTTTCAATAGCGTAATCTTGAGCTTGTTTTAATGAAAAACTCTGAGCATTGGTAATTCCCGAAAAAAGGGTCAAACCAATAATCATATATTTTATACTTCTTTTACCTTGCTGCATTCGTTAAAAGTTTAAAATCAAGTGTACTTAATATCCTTTTTCCTTCATCAGAAACAATAGAATTCATGTGATACATCAAATACTCAATGTAAATATCCTTAAAATTGAACTCATAAGATGGAAACAATTCTCCATCGAAAATAATATCTATTCGTGTTGCAAAAAATCGAGCCACAATTTCCGGTTTAAATTGTTTATGATAAACTCCTACCTTTTGTCCACGAATAAGATTTTGGTATAAACTTTCATATACGAATCCATTAAAATATTCATTCAGATACACCCATGCTTCAGGGTAATTGTACTCTAAATCTGAATGGAGAACGGGATTGACCTTCGATACTGTTTCAATGACAAATTTTGCCAATTCATATTGCTCTTTGATTGGATTCAAATTTTTGTTTTGAATTTGAATCACTTTTTCTCTATCTCTACTAACATGAAAAAAAGTGGACTTCATCACAAGTTCTTTCCTGTTTTTGACATATTTATATAATGTCTTTTTGGATACATTAATGGCTTTTGCCATATCATCCATTGTTGTTCGTTTTACACCTCTTTTGAGATAAACCTCATTGACTCTTTCAAGCAGAGAAATTTCTTTTGGATCTGATAGTTCTTTCACAAACATTGGAAACAAAATTACATTAAAAACGTTTACGTTAACATTGTTTTTTTTGTCAAAACCTTCTTTTTTTTTCAAAAACGCCCAATGGATATAGCTTCAGTCTATTTTTTATTTTTTTTAAAATTATACAAACGGGATTTTTTTTATTTAAATGGTTAGAACCAATGTTGAAGGAATAAAGTATTCTTAATAGTAGTTAAAATTAGGCGTCAAATTGTTAATTTACCTTTATTGAAGTCATTATTTTATTTAAATTTGCGTTGAGACAGTATTATGGATTTCAAGCAAGGAGAATTATTAAAATCAGTCGATAATCCGAAGGATCTTAAAAAACTGAATACAAAAAATCTACCTCAATTCTGCAATGAATTGAGAGATTATATAGTTGAAGTAGTTTCTAAAAAAGGAGGTCACTTTGGTGCCAGTCTGGGAGTTGTTGAATTAACCACTGCACTTCATTATGTTTTCAATACTCCGGAGGACCAATTGGTTTGGGACGTCGGTCACCAAGCTTATGGTCATAAAATCATCACGGGACGTCGTGATAATTTTCCTTCTCAAAGAAAGTACGGAGGATTAAGTGGTTTTCCTAAAAGGTCGGAAAGCGAATATGATACATTTGGAGTAGGTCATTCATCAACATCCATATCAGGAGCTCTCGGAATGAGTGTTGCCAGTAAGTATCTTGGAGACAACGAAAAGCAACATATTGCGGTTATTGGCGATGGAGCCATGACTGCAGGAATGGCTTTTGAAGCATTGAATCATGGTGGAGTTGAAAATAGCAATCTACTCATAATACTTAATGACAACTGTATGTCCATCGATCCAAATGTTACTGCTCTCAATGAATATTTAACAGACATTACTACTTCTGCTGCTTACAACAAAGTGAAAGATGAGGTATGGAATTTACTTGGACACATAAGCAAATTTGGACCCAACGCGCAAGCAATCGCCTCCAAAATTCAAGATGCTGTTAAAACTTCTGTTTTAGGAACTTCAAATCTTTTTGAGTCTTTTAACTTTAGGTATTTCGGTCCTGTTGATGGACACGATGTAAAACACCTTGTTAAAACGCTCAAAGATTTAAAAGAAATACCTGGCCCAAAGATTTTACATGTTCTCACAAAAAAAGGAAAAGGATACAAACCTGCAGAATCAGGTAATCAAACAGAATGGCATGCGCCTGGTATATTTAATAAAGATACCGGCGAAATTGTAAAGGTAGCTCCAAAACGCCCTCAACCACCTAAATACCAAGAAGTTTTTGGTCACTCAATAGTTGAGTTGGCCGAAAAAAATGAAAAAATAATGGGAATAACTCCTGCTATGCCCACAGGCAGCTCTCTGAACATCATGATGAAAGCTATGCCGGACAGATCATTTGATGTAGGTATTGCAGAACAACATGCGGTAACATTTTCTGCTGGTTTGGCAACTCAGGGACTTATTCCTTTCTGTAACATATATTCTTCATTCATGCAGCGCGCATACGATCAGGTTATACATGATGTAGCTCTTCAAAACCTCAATGTTGTTTTTTGCTTAGATAGAGCAGGAATAGCGGGAGCTGACGGACCTACTCACCATGGAGCTTACGACATTGCATACATGAGATGCATCCCCAATATTGTTGTAAGCGCACCAATGAATGAAGAAGAGTTAAGAAATTTAATGTATACAGCACAACTTCCCAATAAAGGACCCTTCTCAATTCGATATCCAAGGGGAAAGGGAGCGATGACTGAATGGAAAACCCCATTTAAAGAAATCAAAATAGGAAAAGGAAGGAAAATTAAGAATGGAATGGATGCGGCAATACTAACCTTAGGCCATGTTGGAAATTATGCGATTGAAGCTTGTAAGGACTTAAACGATCAAGGCTTTGACGTTGCCCATTATGACATGCGATTTGCCAAGCCCCTTGATAGTCTTCTATTACACGAAGTTTTTGGGAAATTTGATAAAATCATCACCGTTGAAGACGGTTGCATAATTGGAGGAATAGGAAGCGCTATAATAGAATTCATGGTTGATCATGGCTACACTGCTCAAATCAAAAGATTGGGCATTCCTGATAAATACATTGAACACGGATCTCAAGGAGAGCTTCATTCGGAATGTAACTACGACAAAGACTCCATTATAGAAGCTGTTAAAAGCATTTCAAAAGTTAAAAACCACTCCTCTTCAAGGACTGCTTAAGTACTCTTCATAGAAATAATCTTTCAGTTTTAATGGAATCTCCTTTATTAAAGTCGTACTTTTGACAGCGATGAGGCAAACAACCGTAAAATTCGATAAAAATTTTCCTTCTGACTTTTCTAAGGTTCTTAAAAAAAGAGTCAACGATTATTTTAATAAAAATAATATTGATCGATTTGGAAACTTTAATATGTTCTTCAAATCCTTTGTAATGTTATCCATGTTTTTTGGACCATTCTATTTAATTGCCTCATCAATGGTGTTAAACACATGGTTTGTAATAGGGCTATGGTGTCTGATGGGAGTTGGTATGGCTGGAATAGGTTTGTCGATAATGCACGACGGAAACCATGGTGCTTTTTCAAGAAATAAAATCGTGAATCGAGCAATGGGACTTACTTTAAACCTCGTAGGCGGAAGCGCTAAACTTTGGAAGCTCCAACACAATGTACTGCATCATACATTTACAAATGTTGAAGGACTCGACGAAGATATTGATGGCCCCGGATTCTTAAGATTCTCACCACACTCTGAACACAAACCCATTCACAAATACCAGCACGTATTCTTTATTTTTGCCTACGGCTTGATGACGTTTGGTTGGGTAATGTGGAAAGACTACTTGCAAATTTTCAGATTTAGAAAAAAAGGATTGGTAAAAGAAAGAGAGTTTAAAAAAGAACTACTAATAATTATTTTTTGGAAACTCTTTTATTTCTCCTACATTTTAGTCGTCCCTATATTTATTCTAAAACTTCCTGTTTTAACCACTTTGATAGGTTGGTTTTTAATGCATTATGTATGCAGCATTATTCTAAGCTTAATTTTTCAATTGGCTCATGTAATGCCAGAAATTGACTTTCCTGAACCAAATGAAAATGAAATTATTGAAAACAACTGGGAAATTCATCAACTCCAAACAACTGCCAATTTTTCGCAAAAAAGCAGACTGTTTTCATGGTACATTGGAGGATTAAACTATCAAATCGAACATCATCTTTTTTCCGGTATTTGTCATGTACATTACCGAAAAATTTCTAAAATAGTTAAAGAGACTGCAAAAGAATACAACATTCCTTATTATACAAACGGAAGTTTTTTTAAGGCAATAGGAATGCATTACAGAATCTTAAAAAAGTTCGGTCAGGCTGCTTGACACATTATTCGATTCTTTGATTCCCAATAACCGCTTTGAATTTAGCCCTGTAATTGGCTCCTACACTTATTCTATCACCATTGATTACAAGGGTGTTTCTTTCAACTTCAGATATTTTATCAACTGCAATTATGAATGAACGATGTATTCGAAGAAAGTTACTTGCTTTTAATTGACTCTCAACAGAAGTTAAACTGAGCTGAGAAGAAACTTTTTCTGACTTTAGATGAAAAACCACATAATCCTTTTGACTTTCAATATAATGAATATCCTTAAGCATTAACTTAACGGTTTTATAGGCTGTTTTCACAAATATAAACTCTTTGTTTTCCATTTTTGAAAACGTCTCCTCAGGAATATTTTGAGTAATCTCTTTTTTTGAGGATCCCAGTCTCGTTTTAGCCTTATTTACTGCTTTAAGTAAACGATCAAAAGGAATGGGTTTCATTAGATAATCAACAGCATCTAACTCGTAACTCTCTAATGCATACTCTTGATATGCTGTTGTAAAAATAACCAAAGGGGGTTTTCTGAGAGAGTTTAACAACTCTAAACCGGTTAATTCAGGCATTTGAATATCCAAAAACAACAAATCAATAGAGCCTGAATTAATAATTTCTATTGCCTCAAATGCACTGGTGGTGGTCCCAACAACATTAAGAAAAGGAATTCGATCAACGTGTTTTTTTATTACATCTATCGCCAATGGCTCATCATCGACTATTAAACAGTTCATAGTGCTAATTTAATTGAATTAATATGGATTGACTTATAGTTTGGATTCTTAATTGATTTGAAAACTTTTTTCGAACCCTTTCATTAATTTCTTTTAAAGTATCCGGATTTGAATCAGAAACCTTCAAACAGGTATTCCCTGAAAATTCAACCAATTCCAATTTCGATTTCACTTTTTTAGTATGCTTGAGAACTTCACCAATTGCCTTACTCAAAACACCTGTTTTTACATTACAATCCGTTACTCTATTGAAAAGCTTTAATTCAGAGTTATTTAACTTATTGTATAACCGCAATTGATTTACTACAACTTCCAACTCTTTTGAAAGAATAACCTCTCTCTGATTGGAGTAAAGGTGATAACGCAAAACACTTGACAGTTGAATAATTTGTTCCTGAATTCCTTTTGGATTTGTTTTTGATATTTGCTCAAGCTTACTTAAAATATTTATGCTTTCGGGTATATCAATCTGATTTTTTATTGAATTAAGTTCATTTTTTATTTTCATTCTTTGCAGTTCATCAGATTTCTTTTTGTTGTCGAAATATTTTGACCCGAGGGATAATGCCAAAATTCCTGATATATTTGATATGGAATGCAAAAAAGAAGCCTTTAATCGCTCATAAAAGTCATATTTTTCTTCCCATTCCATCCAACCCCAAACATTAAAATAATTAGTAGCAATATATGAATCGACCTGCTTTCTTATGAACGTAATTAGAAAAAAAACAAAAAGCCACTTGAGAAAATATTTAGGACTGGGGTCTTTGATAATTTTAGGAACAAGAATGAAATAATGCAGATATACAACAGGAACAAATAAGGTATAATTCCAGATAGCGCTTCTGTAATCGTTTGAAAACATAAGTACCAAAGTCAATTCATATATCCAAAAAATAAAATGAATTATAAATACGCTAGAATTTAATTTTTTGCCCAAGATCTAATCTTATTTTTACTTTGTATTTTTCATCAAATTGAATTGTATCCATAAAAAAGTCTCCATACAAATACGGAAGCCTTTTTTTTATATTTTCTAAACCTACACCTGAAATACTGTCTTTTCTCTTATGTGGATTAATATCGTTTGTTATTTCAAACGTAATAACTCCGTCTTTCTCTCGGAAGTAAGCTCTGATTTCATCATTCTCTCCCGTTTTACCGTGCTTAAATGCGTTTTCAAAAAAAGGCAAAAACAACATTGGCTCTATTTTTAAATCAGGCTGCTCAAAATTTGACTTTAATCTAACCTTAGCATTATGACGCAAACGATTCAAAGAAATATAATCTTGCAGGTATCGCTCTTCCTCTGCCAAAGTTATTTCCTCTTTTTCCTCAAAAATCTGAATATAATTCATTATTGATTTTAACTGTGCAATCGCCTTATGCGTTTTTAAATTCTCATCAAGCGATAAGCTGTAAATATTATTAAGTACGTTAAAAAGAAAATGAGGGCTCATTTGGGATTTCAAAAATTTTAATTCAGTTTGAGCAACTTCATCCTCTAGTTTTTTCTTATTGAAGTAACTAACGCTCCAATTTCTACTTGCAAAGAAAATAAAAGCAATTATTACCATTTGGATAATGTTTCCATAAATCCAATTACGTTGTTCCAAATCTGATCCAATAAAAAGATACTCCCACTGAAACCAGTTCCAAACCCATGTATCATATACGTAATGAAAAAATGAAAAAGAAAGTAAGA
>TARA_B100000674_G_scaffold136576_1_pt1 | contig 12591 bp, 10 predicted proteins | sample TARA_B100000674 | Tara Oceans TARA_B100000674 (sample SAMEA2622759) | marine metagenome | biome: marine biome (ENVO:00000447); feature: surface water layer (ENVO:00002042); material: "saline water (ENVO:00002010), including plankton (ENVO:xxxxxxxx)" | depth 5 m
CCAGCATTTCCATGGCTTCTTCGATCTGGCTGCGTTCGCCCTTGACCACCGGGTTATAGGTGCGGTGCTGAACCTGACCTGGCTCCAGATACGGTGCCTTGCCAACAAGGATGTCCTTGGGCAGGTCAATCACAACCGGACCCGGACGGCCACTTGATGCAACGTGGAAAGCTTCGTGCATCGTGCGCGCCAGACGATCCGGATTTTTCACCAGATAGTTATGCTTTGTGCACGGGCGGGTGATGCCGGTGGTGTCGGCTTCCTGGAAGGCATCATTCCCGATCAGATGAGTCGGGACCTGACCTGTCAGGCAGACAACTGGAATGGAATCCATCAACGCGTCGGTAAGGCCCGTAACGGCGTTCGTCGCACCCGGTCCAGAGGTCACCAGCACAACGCCGACCTTACCGGTCGAGCGGGCGTAACCTTCTGCAGCGTGGACGGCAGCCTGTTCATGGCGCACTAGAACGTGACGAATCCGGTTCTGTTTAAATATCTCGTCATATAGCGGTAGGACAGCGCCGCCGGGATAGCCGAACACGACTTCCACACCCTGATCTGCAAGGGCCTGCAACACTACTTCCGAACCGCTTAAAATACGTTCTGCCATGATTTTCGAGCCTCTTTACTTAACGACAACAACGTGTCGCGTGATAACCGCGTGATTGAAACATGATCCAATTATCCTCGAATTGGAGTTGAAAAATCCGCCGAAACGGCGGTTTTCCGCCATTTAGGCGGCAGAAGCGCCAACCTATCGCCTCACTTTGGCGTGGTCAACAGAAATTGGTTAACATCATGACGCATTTTTGCTGCCAAACTTTCCGAATATTGCGCGTCGATGATTTCCTTGGCTAACATTTGGTGTCGAAACCACGTTAATTGCCGCTTTGCATAACGTCGGGTTTCGCGTTGGGATTTCTCTTTGGCGGTGGCCAGATCAATCTCGCCGGCAAGGTAGGCCGCGATCTCGCGGACGCCTACGGCCTTCATAACCGGGGCTGTTTCAGGCAGTTCAAGCGCAAGCAGTCCTTTGACCTCGTCAATCGCACCCTGTTCGATCATCAGATCAAAACGCCGGTTGCAGCGGTCATAAAGAATGTCGCGCGGCGGCATGTAACAAAGTTTCTTGAATTTCATGTTTTCTGGCGGGGTAATCATCGGTTCCTTGTGCCAGCTTGCCAATCCGCGTCCAGTATGGGCGAAAACCTCGGCTGCGCGAATCAGGCGCTGGGTATTGCTGCCATCAAGGTTGGCGGCGGTTTCCGGGTCGTTTTCTTGAAGCTTGGCAAAGAATTCCGCGTGACCGAGTTCTTCAAGCTCGTTTGTGACCTGATCGCGAATCCGCGCTGGAACGTCCGGGATCGGTGCGATGCCCTCGGTCAGGGCATTGAGATACATGCCAGTCCCCCCGGTAATGATCGGAAGGTTACCGTTGGCGTGACATTCTGCAATCTCGGTCATCGCCATTTCGCGCCACTTACCGGCCGAGCAGGCCTCGCGTCCCGACAGCACGCCATACAACCGATGCGGCGCGCGGGCGGTTTCACTGTCATCAGGGCGGGCGGACAGCACACGCAGCTCCTTATAGACCTGCATGCTGTCAGCATTGATCACCACCCCGTCAAAGGCCTCCGCCAGATCAAGGGCGAGTGCTGACTTCCCGCTGGCGGTCGGGCCAGCGACGATCAGGACAGGGGCAAAAGAACGGGTGGCTTGGATCGCCGACATCAAACTGCTTTCCGGACTAAGGTGGTCAAAGGTCGGCCAGTCTATTGGGTTCGATGCGACAGGCATAGGGATTTACGCGGCAAAATTCACGGCAAACGATCGCGGTTGTTCGAAGGAATGCGAAAGTTCTCTTGCCACAGTCCGGCGCAATTCGGATAAAGGCGGCAACGATGTTTTATGCCTTTCCCGCCAAGGAGCCTGTTGACCATGAAATTGGTTCTCACCCTGATTGCCGCCCCGAATTCGAATGCGTTGACCAAGGCCGTGATTGATACCGCGGCGATAGCGCTGACCGGGGCAGGCGCACTGGTCGGGGATGTGACCTGGCTTGCCGATGGCGAGGCCTGCGACATGACCTTTGATGGTATCCCGCTTGATGTTGCTGATACCGCCTTGGCCGAAGAGGATCTTGGCGTTGATGCCATCACCCAGAAAGTCGCAACCCGCCGCAAGAAGCTTCTGATTGCCGACATGGACAGCACGATTGTCACCGGTGAAACCCTTGATGAACTGGCCGAGTTTGCCGGGGTCAAGGATCGGGTGGCGGCGATCACCGCGCGCGCGATGAATGGTGAGCTTGATTTCGAAGAGGCGCTTGATGAACGCGTGGGCTTGCTTGATGGCATGTCGACCGACATGCTCAAGGAAGCCTGGAAAACCGTTGAATATACCGGCGGGGCAAAGGAACTGGTCACAACCATGAAGGCCAATGGCGGATTTGCCGCCCTTGTATCAGGTGGATTTGATTTCTTTACCGGCGCGGTGCGGGCCGAGCTTGGCTTTGATTACGATCAGGCCAATGTGCTGATTGAAAAGGATGGCAAGCTGACCGGCAAGGTGCAGAAGCCGGTTCTGGACCGTCAGGCCAAGGTCGATGCGCTTGAAAACCTGTCCGCCGAGCAGGGCATCACGGTTGATGATGCGATTGCGGTTGGCGATGGTGCTAATGATCTTCAGATGATCTCGCTTGCCGGGACCGGGGTCGCCTTCCATGCCAAACCGTCCGTGCAGGAGCAGGCGCGTATTTGCATTAATCACGGCGATCTGACCGCACTTCTTTATTTACAGGGTTATGCAAAGTCGGAGTTCGTTTCGTAACGTACGAACACGTTAAACAAAAAGGGCGGCCTGATCACCAAGCCGCCCTTTTTTGATGTCTGTGTAAGCCGATGGCTTATTCGTCGCCCGACAGGGTCAGGCCGAAGTAACGCGGGCCAGCCGATGTTTCGATCAACATCAGGATGGTGCGTTTGTCATCATCAATTGCGGTCTCGACCGCATTAACAACGTCTTCAACCGAGCTAACCGAGCTGTGCGATGCCTCGATGATGATGTCGCCCGGGCGAACACCTTTTTCGGCGGCATAGCTGTCACCGGCAACCTCGGTCACGATGACACCTTCGGTGCCTTCGGCAAGGTTGTAACGCTGACGCAGGCCTTCATCGACATTGGCGATCTTGATGCCAAGGGCATCGATGCTGGCTTCGGCAACAGCCGGTGCTTCCTGTTCTTCGGAACTGCCTGCGCTGGCTGCGACGACTTCTTCTTCAAGTTCGCCAAGCTCGACCTGAACGGTCTGCTTTTCGCCGTCGCGCCAGATTTCCACATCGACATCCTTGCCGATCTTGGTTTCTGCAACGATGCGCGGCAGGCGGCGCATGCTTTCGACTTTCTTGCCATCAAAGGTCAGGATGACGTCACCCTGTTTGATGCCAGCAGCCTGTGCCGGGCCGTCTTCCGATACGCCGGCAACCATGGCGCCCGATGCTTCATCAAGACCAACCGAGTCTGCGATGTCTTCGGTCACGGTCTGGATGTGAACACCCAGCCAACCACGACGGGTACGGCCATATTCTTTCAGCTGATCGACAACGCTCTGTGCGATGGCTGACGGAATGGCAAAGCCGATACCAACCGAACCACCGGACGGCGAATAGATCGCACTGTTAATGCCGATCACGTCACCATCAAGGTTAAACAGCGGACCACCAGAGTTACCCCGGTTGATCGACGCATCAGTCTGGATGAAGTCATCATACGGGCCCTGATTGATGTCACGGTTACGCGCGGAAATGATACCGGCAGTCACCGTACCGCCAAGGCCGAACGGGTTACCGATCGCCATGGCCCAATCGCCAATGCGCGAATTATCCGAGTCCCCCCATTTGACGAACGGCAGGTCTTCCGTCGGTTCGACTTTAAGCAGGGCCACGTCGGTTTTCGGGTCGCGACCGATAAGTTCGGCGTCAAGCGTGTCGCCATCATGCAGGCGAACGGTGATTTCATCGGCACCGTCAATCACGTGGTTGTTGGTCACGATATAGCCGTCAGCCGAGATGATGAAACCGGAACCAAGGGCAGTTGCACGGCGGCGTTGCGGAGCCTGTCCGCCCTGGCCACCCTGACCGTTACGGTCCATAAAATCACGGAAAAGGTCTTCGAACGGCGAACCGGGAGGGAACTGGAAGTCCGGTCCCTGTCGCTCTGCGACCATCTGGCTTGTGGAAATGTTTACAACACTGGGCAGAAGCTTTTCTGCCAGGTCTGCGAAACTCTCAGGAGCGGGGCGGGCATTCGCGATCTGCGAAACACTGGTCACGCCAAGGAGAACAATCACCAGTGCTGCGGTTACCTTCGTCCGCACCGGGTTGTATAATGCGTCTAGCATGTGTCTGATCCTGTTCGTTGCCGCGTTCACGGTATTTGTCATTCTCTTTATGCAGCGCGCGGCGGGACTGTATTTCACCCGTCGCTTAAGTAGTCAAATTAACCCCGACTTTGGCAGAAATTGGGCGGGACTGGGAAAAATCAAGGAATTGTGAGCACAACTTCGTGGCGAAAGGGCCTGAGTGCGGCAGTATTCCTGATCCAAAGGCCTTGTTAAAGCCAGGTCCGTACTGCCCATATTCCGCCAATGGCGACGACGGCGGCAATCAATCCACCAATGCGCAACTGCGATTCAGGAATTTCCTGAACAAGCTCCATCACCCTTTTCAGGCCGCCGGGAAACAGCGTGTAAAGCATCCCTTCCAACGCGATGGCCAGAAGTATGGCTGTTGCAAGTTCCTTCATGAGTAAGGACGTTCCGGCGTTTCTTTGTGATCTTTCAGACCGTGGCCTGACAGATCTAATTTATAAAAACAAAAAGGGCGACCAAGCCAATATGCCGGTCGCCCCCATGTTTTGTCTAGCGGCTTGTCGCCGGGCCAGACTTATTAAAGTACTGGAAAAACTCGCTGTCTGGTGAAAGTACCATGGTCGAGCCGTTATCAAGCGCCGTTTTATAGGCTTCGAGCGAACGATAGAATTCGAAGAATTCCGCGTCCTTGCCGTACGCTTTACCCAGAATAATGTTGCGCTGTCCGTCGCCTTCACCGCGCAGGACTTCTGCCTGACGGTTCGCTTCGGCGATGATGCCGATCCGTTCGCGATCTGCTTCGGCCTGAATCTTCGCCTTGAGCTCTTCACCCTCTGCGCGAAGCTGTGCGGCTTCGGCAATACGTGAAGAACGCATACGGTTATACACCGCTTGCGAGGTTTCCTGCGGCAGGTCGGTACGACCGATACGAACATCAATCAGCTCAACCCCGAATTCCTCGGCCGGATCAACAAGCGTTGCCTGGATCTTTTCCATGATCTGGGCACGGTTGTCCGAAAGAAGCGTCACAAGCGGGGCCTGTGCCAGTTCACCACGGATGACCGAGTTCAGACGCTGACCAAACAGCTGCACGAAGTTGGCAGAGTTGGTCGCACGCTGACGGAAGGTCAGGGGGTCGATGATTCTCCAGCGTGCGAAGCTGTCGACATTGACACGCTTCTGGTCAGACAGAAGAACCTGCTGAACCGGCGGATCAAGTTCGAGAATGCGACGCTCGTAATATTCGACGTTCTGGATCGGCAGTTTGAAATGCAGACCCGGCTCGGAAACCGCATGAACCGGATTACCGAACTGAAGAACAAGTGCCTGCTGGTCCTGACGCACGGTGAACACGCACATCGAGCCAACGACAGCAGCGATAACAAGGACGACGCCAGCGGCAATAAGTTTAGGACTTGCCATTAGTTGTTGCCTCCTGCATTCGCGCGTTTCTGAACTTCCGGAAGCGGAAGATACGGGACAACGCCGTTACCCTGGCCATTTTGTTCCATGATGATCTTGTCAGACTTGGCAAGAATTTCCTGCATGGTCTCAAGATACAGACGACGGGTCGTCACATCCTTGGCGGTCAGGAAGGAGTTGTAGATGGAGTTGAAGCGTTCTGCTTCACCCTCTGCTTCCTTGGTGACACGGTCTTTATAGGCACGTGCCTGAAGAACCTGGCGTTCTGCTTCACCCTTTGCACGCGGGATGATGTCGTTGCGATAGGCCAGTGCTTCGTTCTGGGAACGATCACGGTCCTGACGGGCACGCTGCACGTCGTTGAACGCATCAATAACATCACGCGGCGGGTCCACCTTCTGCATTTTCACTTCAGCAATGAAAATACCGGACTCGTAACCATCCATGATGGTCTGAAGCAGGGTGCGGGTCTGTTCCTCAACCCGGACACGGCCAACAGTCAGGGCCTCTTCCAGGTTGGTTTTACCGATCACCTCACGCATCGCACTTTCCGATGCCAGCTTGATGGTGTTTTCCGGATCACGAACATTAAACAGATAGGCACCAGCGTCGCTGATACGCCACTGAACGACATAGTCGATGTCGATAATGTTCTGGTCACCCGTCAGCATCAGGCTTTCTTCCGGAACGTCACGCGAACCATTGGAAGCAACTGTGCCAGCGCCGCGATAGCCAACCTCGATCTGGTTGGTCCGTTCGACGTTCGGCTTGATGACCTCGCCAATCGGGGCCGGAAGGAAGTAGTTCAGACCCGGGCCCGTGGTGCCAACCCATTTGCCAAACAGAAGTGTGACACCCTGTTCACCCGGCTGGACACGGTAGAAACCGGTCAAAAGCCACAACCCGATGACTGCGATACCGATCAGGACAAAGCCCTTGTATCCGCCACCACCGGGGAACAGCCGTTTCAGGCGTTCCTGGCCTTTACGAATCATTTCATCAAAATCGGGGGGCGTATTTCCGCCGCCGCCGCCACCCGAAGGACGCTGTCCCCACGGGTTCTGGCCGCCACCGTTATTTCCGCCGCCGCCCCAGGGGCCGCCGCCCCCTTGATTATTCCAAGGCATCGAGTTTCTTCCTCTTCTTGCCGTTCGGTGTTTATCTTTCTTTACCGAGCTGGGGACGTCACCCCAACGCATGCTCCGTCCAACGAGATCCTGTGTGCCGCTACATCCCCGATATGCAGGGCCAATCAGACTTTTCTCACCATCGACGCATTCAATCTGTGATACGCCAACAGGTAGTGCAACAGATTGCAGGTCAAAGCAAACTCACGAAATCTTGTTGGACGGAGCATGCCCTTAGGCCTTATATGACAGCTTGCCTTGCAAAACAATGATACGCGCCTGCAAGTTCTGTGTGACCACGGACTTAAGCCGAAATTTGGAGACCGCAATATGACTTCGCTCAACCGTGAACAGATTACTGCCGCCCTCGACGCCGTAATCGACCCGGTCGACGGCCAATCAATCACAACCAAGGGTATGGTGCAAGGCATTGATATACATGATGAAACCGTCAACGTCATGATCGCGGTAGATCCCGAACGGGGTCCCGCACTCGAAGATTTGCGTCAGGCTGCCGAAAAGGCGGTGGCTGCTGTGAACGGGGTCACAATAGCCCGTGTGGCCCTTACCGCAGAGCGCCCGAAGGCCGCACCGCAGCAGCGTGCACCGCAAGCGTCACAAGCACGCCCGGCCCAGCCGGGGCAACGCCCGCAGGGTGCTGGTCAGATGCCGCTTGAACTGCCAACCGTGCGCAGCATCGTAACCGTTGCATCCGGCAAGGGCGGGGTGGGTAAATCCACCACCTCGGTTAACCTCGCACTCTCGCTGGTGGCTCAGGGCCTTAAGGTCGGTCTGCTTGATGCCGATATTTATGGACCAAGCCTGCCGCGCATGATGGGTCTTCGAGATGCCAAGCCTGTGCCGTCCAAAGAACATCAGGGCAAAATGATCCCGCCATCGGCCTTTGGCATGCGCATCATGTCGATCGGCTTCATGGTTGATGAAGAACAGCCGGTGATCTGGCGTGGTCCGATGGCGATGGGCGCACTTGAGCAGCTTCTGCGCGATACCGACTGGGGTGATCTTGATGTGCTGGTGGTCGATATGCCGCCGGGCACTGGCGACATCCAGCTTTCGATGGCGCAGCGCGTGCCAGTCACCGGGGCTGTCATCGTTTCAACCCCGCAGGACATTGCCCTTTTGGATGCCAAAAAGGGCCTCAACATGTTTCGCAAGGTCAATGTGCCGGTCTTCGGCCTGATCGAAAACATGTCCTATTACAAATGCCCGGAATGCGGCCATGTTGATCATGTCTTTGATCATGGCGGGGCGCATAAGGCGGCTGATGAACTGGGCGTGCCGTTCCTGGGTGAAATCCCGCTGGATCTAAAAATCCGTCTGGGTGCCGATGAAGGCAAGCCGATTGTCGATACCGAGCCTGATGGCGATCACGCCAAGGCTTATGGTGCCATTGCCGCTAAGATCGCAGCTGCGGTTGAAGAACAGGTCGGTCCGGCTGAGGCGCCGAAGAAAAAGGGCCTGTTCCCCAAGATCAGCTTTAAATAACTGCCACCAGCGGCAGACAAACAAAAACCCCGCCAGATTGCTCTGGCGGGGTTTTTTGTTGGTTTGGTGATTGCTTACTGAACCGCTTCGGCCATGAAGGATGGCATCCAGCCTTCGTTCAGTTCGCGCAGTTCGGAAAGGGTCACTTTGGCGTCGCCATCAATGCAAAGCGCATCGCCACCGGCCTGACCGATGATGGCAGCTGCGACATTCGCACTGCTTGCCGCATTGAGAACCTTGTCCGGATCGCGAGTGGCGATCACGTAACGGCCTTGATCTTCGCCAAACAGCCATGCGATCTCGCTACCACTTTCCGGCAGGAAGACATCGGCACCGATATTGCCCGCAAGGCACATCTCGGCAACGGTGACCAGCAGACCGCCATCAGCGATATCATGGCAGGTCCGGACCAGACCGAGTTCGATCAGTTCACGGATAACCGTGCCAGCACGCTTTTCTGCACCGAGATCGACCGGCGGCGGTGCACCTTCTTCGCGACCTTCGATGGTCTTGAGGTAAAGCGACTGGCCAAGTTCACCGGTAGCCGCACCGATCATGATCAGCGCACTGTCGTCACGCTTGATGCCGATGGTTGCATGGTGACCCAGATCGGAAATAAGGCCAACGCCGCCAATGGCCGGGGTCGGCATGATGCCGATGCCGTTGGTTTCGTTGTAAAGCGACACGTTACCCGACACGACCGGGAATTCCAGCGCAATGCAGGCTTCGCCAATGCCCTGGCAGGCGCCAACGAACTGACCCATGATGCGCGGGCGTTCCGGGTTGCCGAAGTTCATGTTGTCCGTAATCGCAAGCGGCTTTGCACCGGTTGCAACCAGGTTACGGTAAGCTTCGGCAACTGCCTGTTTACCGCCTTCGACCGGATCGGCCATGACGTAACGCGGGGTGCAGTCGGTGGTGGCGGCAAGGCCCTTGTTCGTGCCTTCGACACGGACAACACCGGCATCACCACCCGGACGGATCACGGTGTTGCCACGGACCAGATGGTCATACTGTTCCCAGATCCAGCGACGCGACGCGAGGTCGGGCGATGCGATCAGGGTTTTCAGCGCGTCGATATGGCTCATCTTGCCCGAAAGGCTGGCCGGATCGATGCGATCCTGTTTCGGGGTCGGTTCCCACGGACGATCATATTCCGGCGATGCTTCTGCCAGCGGATCAATCGGAAGATCGCCAGCAAGTTCGCCGTGCCATTTCAGAACCATGCGTTTGGTGTCTGTCAGCGTACCGATCACGGCAAAGTCGAGTTCCCATTTGTCAAAGATCGCCTTGGCGGCATCTTCGCAACCGGGTTTGAGAACCATCAGCATGCGTTCCTGCGACTCTGAAAGCATCAGCTCATAGGGCGTCATGCCTTCTTCGCGCATCGGGACCTTATCAAGCCACAGCTCAACACCAACACCGCCCTTGGATGCCATTTCAAACGAGGACGAGGTCAGGCCAGCGGCCCCCATGTCCTGAATGGCGACGATCATGTCGGTTGCCATCAGCTCAAGGCAGGCTTCAAGCAGAAGCTTCTCGGTGAACGGGTCACCGACCTGAACGGTAGGACGCTTTTCTTCACTGTCATCATCGAACTCGGCCGATGCCATGGTCGCACCATGGATGCCGTCGCGACCGGTTTTCGACCCGACATAAACAACCGGGTTACCGATACCAGCCGCAGCCGAATAGAAGATGTTGTCCGCATCGGCCAGACCCACGGTCATCGCATTGACCAGGATGTTGCCGTTGTAAGATGCGTGGAAGTTGGTTTCGCCACCGATGGTCGGAACGCCCATGCAGTTGCCATACCCACCGATGCCTTCGACCACACCGCTCAGAAGATGGCGGGTTTTCGGATGATCCGGCTCACCAAAACGCAGCGCATTAAGGTTTGCGACCGGGCGTGCACCCATGGTGAAGACGTCACGCATGATGCCGCCAACACCGGTTGCCGCACCCTGATAGGGTTCGATAAAGGACGGGTGGTTGTGGCTTTCCATCTTGAAGACGGCAGCCTGACCATCGCCGATATCAATAACACCGGCGTTTTCGCCCGGACCCTGAATGACCCAGTCGGCCTTGGTCGGAAGGGTTTTTAGCCATTTTTTCGAGGACTTGTAGGAGCAGTGCTCAGACCACATGACCGAGAAAATGCCGAGCTCGTTGATGTTGGGCTCGCGGCCCATGATTTCGAGAACGAGTTTGTATTCTTCCTCGTTCAGGCCGTGTTCCTTGACCAGTTCCGGCGTGATCGGGGTGTTGAAATCGTTGGTGCTCACGATGCTGCCTCCACCATGCTTTTGAACAGATTGCGGCCATCGGTGCCACCGTGCAGCGGATCGATTGCGTTCTCGGGGTGGGGCATCATGCCAAGGACGTTACCTGCCTCGTTGATGATGCCGGCAATGTTGCGCTGAGAACCATTGAGGTTGGTCGCCGGATCGACTTTGCCATCGACATCGCAGTAGCGCAGCACAACGCGACCTTCGCCTTCAAGGCGGTCAAGCGTTTCGCTGTCAGCAAAATAGTTACCGTCGTGATGGGCGACCGGATATTCGACAACCTCGCCTGCACCATAAAGATTGGTAAAGCGGGTATCGGCGCTATCGATCTTCAGATGCGTGCTTTTGCAGATGAATTTCAGGCTGGCATTGCGCATCAAGGCACCTGGCAGAAGGCCTGCTTCGGTCAGGATCTGGAAGCCGTTGCAAACGCCAATGGTGGTGACACCCTGTTTGGCACGTTCGGCAACTGCACGCATGATCGGTGACTTGGCGGCCATGGCGCCACAACGCAGATAGTCGCCATAGGAAAAGCCACCCGGGACCATGATGATGTCGGTCTTGGGCAGCTCGGTGTCGCCATGCCAGACCAGGGTCGGCTCGGAGCCGGTGGCCTGTTGCAGTGCTGCGATGGCGTCATTCTCCCGGTTGATGCCGGGGAAGAGGATGACAGCGGATTTCATGGAATACCGTCTCTCGATTAGTGTCCGTTACTTAATCCCGATGGACAAGGGCCAAGCCTTAGCGAAGCCCGTCCGGGTGATCAGTGGTGATCAGGCCAGCTCGATGCTGTAATCTTCGATCACGGTATTGGCGAGAAGCTTCTCGCACATTTCCTTGACCTCGGCTTCGGCCTTGGCGGCATCGGTGCCATCCAGTTCGAGTTCGATGAATTTGCCCTGACGGACGTCGTTGACGCCATCAAAACCCAGGCCCTGAAGGGCGTGGTGAACGGCTTTGCCCTGCGGGTCGAGAACGCCGTTCTTCAGGGTGACATGAACACGTGCTTTCACGAGAAGCTCCTTTAAGTTCGCATGCGCGGGTCTCGCGCGGGGTTCTGTTTGCAAACAAAACGCTGTCCGACACCAAGCGGCGGCCAGCCATAAGAAAAGGCCGCGCGAACGCGGCCTTGTGGTTATTTTTTTTCGTCTTTTTTAAGCTGCTCTATTTCGGCGGACTCGGGGAGAACACCGAGACGGCGCGCAACTTCCTGATAGGCCTCTTCGACACCACCGAGATCGCGGCGGAAGCGGTCCTTGTCCATCTTTTCGTTGGTGATTGCATCCCAAAGACGGCAGTTGTCCGGGCTGAATTCATCGGCCAGCACCAACTGCGGGAAGTCGCCTTCCCAGACGCGGCCAAACTCGAGCTTGAAATCAACCAGTTTCAGGCCGATGCCGCGCATCAGACCGCACAGGTAGTCATTAACACGCAGGGTCATGCCAACGATTTCCTCGAGCTCTTCGGCACTTGCCCATCCCAGAGCGAGGATATGTTCGTCAGAAACCAGCGGGTCACCCAGTGCGTCGTCCTTGTAATAGAACTCGACAATCGGGCGCGGAAGGCGTTCGCCTTCTTCCAGACCAAGACGTTTGGCCATCGAACCGGCAACGATGTTGCGGACCACGACTTCGATCGGAACAATTTCGCATTTCTTGCAAAGCTGTTCGCGCATGTTCAGGCGGCGAATGAAGTGGGTCGGAATGCCGATTTCTGCCAGACGGGTCATGACGAATTCGGTGATCATGTTGTTCAGGACACCCTTGCCGGCAATGGTGCCGCGCTTCTGGGCGTTGAACGCCGTGGCGTCGTCCTTGAAATACTGAATGATCGTTCCGGGTTCCGTACCTTCGTAAAGAACCTTGGCTTTACCCTCGTA
>TARA_B100000674_G_scaffold412571_1_pt1 | contig 12588 bp, 15 predicted proteins | sample TARA_B100000674 | Tara Oceans TARA_B100000674 (sample SAMEA2622759) | marine metagenome | biome: marine biome (ENVO:00000447); feature: surface water layer (ENVO:00002042); material: "saline water (ENVO:00002010), including plankton (ENVO:xxxxxxxx)" | depth 5 m
AGTAGCTATAATGATGTGTTTTGCACTATATTCAGTTGATTTTCCTTCAGAGGTAACCGAAATCTTATTTGATTTTAACACTTTACCAAAACCATTTATTACCTCAATTTTATTTTTCTTTAAAAGATAATCAATTCCAGAACTCATTCCGTCAGCTACATTTCTACTCCTTTTAATAACTGCAGGAAAATCAGCATTAGCATCTTTTACTGTAATTCCAAAATCTTCTGCATGATTGATGTATTCAAAAACTTGAGCAGATTTTAAAAGCGCTTTTGTAGGAATACATCCCCAGTTTAAACAAACTCCACCTAAGTGTTCTTTTTCAACAACAGCTGTTTTAAGTCCTAATTGTGATGCGCGAATAGCTGTTACATATCCGCCAGGACCACTACCTAATACAATAACATCAAAGTTCATATCTTTTTTTATTTAAATTTTTATTTAATACTGCAATATTACTCAAAACATCTTTTACAGAGATATCTTTCATACAACTTTTTTCTCTACTACAACTATTGCCAAAATAACAATCACAACCACTAGTTGGTTCTATAATTATCCCTCTACCATATAATTCGAATTCATGAACATTAAATATGTTATTAAATAGCAATAATTGTTTTTTAAGAGCTAAGGCAATATGCATCATCATGCTTACGGGTGTTACTATGATATCAGTATTAGAGCTAATTGCTATAAACTCCTCTAATGAAAATATTCCCAAATAAGTTGCATTTGTTTCAGATTGATAATGTCTATTCATTTCATCTTCATCAGGGCCTCCCATTAGTAAACAGAAAAATCCTAATTTTTCTAACTTATTTATTAAGCTAATCCAATTTTTTGGAGGCCAAAGTCTAGTTTTCCATCTTGATCCACATCCAGTATTAAGTCCAATTATTTTTTTACCTTTAGATAAATTTTTAAGTTTTTTATTCCACTGATCACTTAACTCTTGATTTAAATTGATTTTATATTCCTCTAGGTTAAAATCAAAGTGGCAGATTTCAAATATTTCTTCTAAATAATTTTTGGTATTTTTTTTAGATAGCTGGTCGAATAATCCTGTTAGAAGTTTGTGTTCCGCTTTTTCTGTAGCAGTATTTATGTGACCATTTTGCCATATGAAACCAAATTTTTTTTTAGCGTCAACAAGAGAAAGAAGTATACAAGCTTCCTTATCTTTATCTAGATTTATCGCTATATCAAATGATTGTTTAGAAATATACGAGACTGAAGATTCATTCCATTGAAAAATTAAATCTACATCATTTTTAGGTGTAACTTGGGGTGTGTGTGTTACCCATGTAAAATGACAATCTCCATATTTTGATCTAAATTTTTCTAACAAAGGTGTAGTTCTAATCACATCTCCAATAGCCCCTAATTTGATAAATAATACTTTGGTCTTTTTTGTGTTTATATCCGCATAATTCTTAAGTGTTTTTTCTTGAAAATTACAAATCTTATATATTTCTTTTAGATGAGAGTTTTTATCTTGAAGATTTATGATTTTAGTAGTATCTAACTCATAAAAAGAACAATTGTTACATTGCACATCATATTGTTTATTAGGTTTACACGGAATGTGTCCTTCAAAATAACTACAATCATATTTTACTTGTTCTTTTCTCATTTAGATTTTTCGTTTACTTGCAAATTTAATAAAAAAGTAGTAGAGTTATTAATAACTAAAAAACTAGATAAAAAACGTATATTTGCAACTTAATTTTGATAAATGATACAATATAAAATTTCTTATGCTAATCCCCATAGACATTATGTTGATTTTCAATTAACAACAAGTACAAACGGAGAGGATAAAATGCAGTTTCAACTTTCTGCTTGGAGACCTGGTAGGTACGAGCTAGCAAATTTTTCTCAGAACATTCAGAAGTGGGGAGCCTTTGACGAAAACAATAATCCACTTTTTTTTAAAAAAATCACTAAAGATTTATGGGAGGTAGATACTGATGGAATTGAAGAAATTACTATTGTATATAACTTTTATGCTAATCAACTAGATGCGGGATCGTGTTATTTGGATGAACATCAGCTTTATTTAAATCCCGTACATTGTATGTTTTACATTGTAGATAGAATGGAAGAGGATTATATATTAGAATTAGAAATCCCTGATAGTTATGAAATTGCCACCTCCATGAGAAAAAACGGAAATACTATAAATGTAAAAGGTTATGATTTACTAGCGGAATCTCCAATAATTTGCTCCGATAGTTTACAATATGATACTTATATAGTTGACGGAATTCCTTTTCATTTATGGTTTCAAGGCCGCTGTAAAATAGATTGGGAAAAATTAAAAAAAGATTTTACATCCTTTACTAAAAGTCAGATAAAGCATTTTGGAGGTTTTCCGGTAGATGAATACCACTTTTTATTTCAAATTACTCCATATAGAAGCTATCATGGGGTAGAACATACTAAAAATACAGTATTACTTCTAGGACCTGGAGAGGAGATAATGGACAAAAGATATAAGGATTTATTGGGAGTTTGCTCACATGAATTATACCATACTTGGAACATAAAAGCAATTCGTCCAGAAGAAATGTGCCCTTATGATTACACAAAGGAAAATTATTTTAGAACAGGATTTGTTGCGGAAGGAGTCACGACTTATATGGGAGATTTGATGTTGTATAACTCTGGTGTTTTTAATTGGCAAGAATTTGCTAAGACTCAAAATCAGAATTTAGAAAGACATCTTACCAACTATGGAAGATATAATTTATCAGTAGCTGAAAGTGGTTTTGATAATTGGTTGGATGGTTATAAATTAGGTGCTCCAGATAGAAAAACATCTATTTATCCAGATGCTGCGCTTTGTATGCTTATGGTAGATTTAGAAATTATCTATAATACTAATGGTAAAGATAGTCTTCATTCAGTAATGAAAGAGCTTTATGATGACTTTGCTTTAAAAGACAAAGGATATTCAGAAGATGATTTTAGAAATATTTGTGTTAAGTTTGGTGGAATAAAAGTTGCCGAAATATTTGAAAACCATATTTATGGAACAGAGGATTATATTCCTTCATTAAAATCTGCATTAGAAGTGGTTGGAGTAAATTTAAAAGAGAAGAAAAATCAAAATCTTTCTGCCCAATATTTTGGATTTATAGCTGTAAAAGAAAACGGTAAAGTTATTATAAAAAAAGTAGAACCAAATTCTGAAACAGATAGAAATGGAATTGCTCCTGAGGATGAAATAGTTAAAGTAAATGGAAAGGAAATAGAAGAGAATTTAACTGATATTTTGAAATCCTGTAAAAATAAGGTTACATTTACCATCAAAAAGAAATTTTCTGAAAAAGATATAGTGTTAAAGATTGGAAATTATTATTCATTATTAGAGCTTGAAAGACAAAATAATGCTTCAGAAGATCAATTAATTTTAAGAAAAGTTTGGAGTAATAACTAAATGAAGAAAATTGTATTAGAAAAGGAAAAGAAGTATAGTATTTGCTCTTGTGGATTGAGTAGAGTGCTTCCTCTATGCGATAATGCACATAGACTATTTAACGAAAAAAACGGAACTAACTACAAATCGGTAAAAATTATACCAAATGAGAAAATTGAGATAGAAGTATCTTCTTCTACTTGGAAAAAATAGAAAAAGGATGACGTTTACGGATGAAGAAATAGATAGGATTATTGAAATGGCATGGGAAGATAGAACTTCTTTTGATTCAATTGAATATCAATTTGGACTTAAAGAGCATGATGTTCGGAAACTTATGATGTCAAATTTAAAAAGAAGTTCATTTGAACTCTGGAGAAAGAGAGTTAAAGGAAGGAAAACAAAACATTCTATAACAAGTAAATCAACAAGATTTAAGAGTTCAAATCAAAAAAAATATTAATTGTGAATTTTTAATAATTCCTTTTTCACGTTTTTCCAATATTTAAAAAACGACTCATAGTAAATATCACTAACTAACCACTCTCTACTATCCATAGTTCCAAAATAATTTATATTTAAAGGATGTTCTTTAAAAAAGACCTTGGATTTGTTGATTGGCAAGTTTTTAAATTCAGAAACAATCACTTTCATCTTTGGAATATTTTTTGCAAGTGACAACATAAAGTTCATGCTATTCTCACATATTGGATATTTTTCAAATACACTAGGTTCTATCAATAAAATCCTATGAGCATCAATATCCTTTCTCCAGTTAGGATCTAGATTATAAAAATTATAAATACATATTGGTTTATTGTCTGTATTTATGAATATATCTGACTTAGGTAAATTAGTCTTTAAATCAAATTTAACTTTTTCATTAAATTGTTCAAAATCTTTATATGTTGTTAAATCTTCATAAGTTTGATCAAGTATCGTGTTTTTCTGATGGGTTTTTGTAAACTTGTTAATATTATCCTGATTAGCATAATATTTTTTATTACTATTTGTTCCGCAGATCCACTGCCAACTCAGTGCATTAGAGCCCCAATCAGCATCCAATAGATAATAATACATCCATTTTGATGGGGTCTTCCAGTGATACCCGCCTACATTTGTTATATAACTTGCAATATACATTCGCATGTGATTATGTAAATATCCAAAATCATATAAATCACCAATACATTTATCGAATATTTTGATTTTAGTTTCTTTATCAAACACTGTTTTAGGCATACCTAATCTGTAAACATTTTTTTGTTTATTTTTAATATCTTTATTAATGTCATGTTTTTGCCATTTTTTTTGCCAATAATCTCGCCAAGTAAGTTCTTGAACAAATTTTTCTATTTGATTTAAACGATATCCTTTTAAAATTAAAAATTTATAAATGAATTTAGTAGATATGATACCTCTAGAAATATAGGGAGATAATTTACTAACTGAACCATCAATAAAATTTCTATCTTTAGAGTATTTTACAGGATTAATTTGATTTAATTTTTCTATTATTTCATCAAATTTACTAATCATAGTATAATTTTCTCATGTATTAAATCATTTACATGAAGTGTATTATAGGAGTTACTTTTAGATTTGTTGATTTCGAAACTAAATAATGCATGATCAGCAAATTCATATATTTTTTTTGAATTTTTTAATTCCAATAGAGCTGATGCATTCTTTAATACTATATGATTATTCCATTTTTCTACAAACTTATTTTTTTCTAAGTATTGATCTTTTTTGAATTTATTTCCTGATTTTTTTCCTAGTTGGCGAATTAGACTAATATTTTCCTTACTTAAAATTTGTAAGACTACATTTTGAGATTTAGAAGTTAAGTTTTGATAAGTTAAGGTTTTATAATCAATTGCAATTACATAAATTTTTGGTTTCATATTAACTACTGATACATATGTGCAAATATTCATATTGTATCTTAGTGTATCAGAATATGACACTAGACTATATATAACTTCATTAGTAATGTTCCATGGTCTTCTCATTGTAATATATTTTTAAATTTATAAAGATTTTTTATGAATTTAACGTGTTTTGATTTGTTTATGATTTTAAAATCAAAAACTATATCGTCACTTTGTAGAGTAAATATATCATCAGAGGATTGAAATGATGTATTATAGTATGGACAAGTCACTATGTATTCACTATTTTTAAATCTAAAATAAAAAACTAATCCCTTATCCCAAAGATCAAAATTTAGATATGTAGAATTCATCTTGTCAAAATCAAAACTTAATTTTTTAAATGATTTAATATCCTTTAATAAGTATCTAGTGGTACCAAAATTTCTTTTTCTAAATCGATCAAAGATTGTAGGTTTTTTACCGCAGACATTGGTGATGATGTCATTGAGTTCTTGAGAAGAATAATTATTTATCTTATAAATCATATTAGAAACAAAATTAATAAAAAATTCTATTTGTATAGTTTTTAAATAAAAAAGTTATACAAAATAATTTTACATTAGTTTTTGATTCTTACATATCCAAGTTGTTCTCTGATCTGATGTTTTAATTTTAGATACTTTAATTTTGTCTTCAGTATATTTTTTGCCGTAAATTTTTAGTTGATAATTTGAATTTCTAAATGGATTTTTAAAGTCTTTTAGTTCAGCGCCACCACTCATATAGCTGTCGTTCATTACAATTTTTGTATTATTAATTAATTCTTTTTTCTTTTTAATTGTTATTAAATTCCAAGTTTGTTCAGGATGAATATTAGTTAAATACAATGTCTCTGATTTTATGTAATTGCCAACCCCTGGAAAAAGTTTTTGATTTAAAAGAATTTTACAAATTTTTTGATGAGGTTTGATTGTTTTTTGTAGAAAATTAAAATGTTCTTCAATATTGTAATTTTTGTTTAATGAATCAAAGTTATTATCATATTTTTCATAGAAATTTTTTGATGAAATAATTTCAATTTTCCCAAATTTTCTAATATCAATAAAATATATATCTCTATGCTTATTTGTAATTTTAAAATGACAATGTTTTTTATAGTTTTCTGACAATCCACCCGTCATACCAAGATGTATTCTTAAAAATTGTTGATTCTTAAGTTTTAAAAAAATATTCTTTCCAATTGTAAATGAAAGTTTATTATTAATCAAATTAGAATTAATTGTCTTAAAAACTTCAGAATATTTATATGAGTAGTATGAAGAAATAATTTGAAATTTAGATTTGTCTAATAAGATTTTGTTTAAATAATTTGATGAAATTTTTGCTTCTGGACCTTCCGGCATTTTTTAATCATTTATTAATACAAATTTAAAATATTTTTTATGTTATTTTGTGTTTTATTATGAGTTATAAAATTTATATATTTTACATTATAATTTGTTTTTTTACATTTAATATTCAGTGTAAAAAAGACCCATTTGTAAATGAGTGTCAAGCTTTTGATAATATAATTACTATTGATTCCGATAAAAAAAGAAATAAAGTTTTAATTGTAGGGATTGATGGCATTAGAAGTGATGTTATATCAAATCTTAATAGCCCTTTTTTGCATTCCTTTTTGACTGATTCAAATTCTTATTCAAACTTAAATCATAGAGTTGAAAAAGATACATATAGTGGTCCAAATTGGACAAGTATTTTAACAGGTGTTCACTATGAAAAACATCATGTTACAGATAATTCATTTCAAAATAATCGTCTAGAATATTATCCTAATTTTTTTAATTATTTAGAATCAGCTATGGATAACTTTGATAGTTATTCCATTACAAATTGGATTCCAATAAATCAAAATGTATTAAAAAACGATGTTGATTATGCTAATTTAGAATATATAGATGATTCATTAGTTTATGAAATTTCTAGACAAAAAATTATTAATATTAAAACCGCAAATCCCTCATCTATTTTTATTCAATTTGATGAACTTGATGCCGCGGGACATGAATTTGGTTTCTCAAATGAAGTTTTTGAGTATACAGAGACACTCAATCAAATTGATACTTATATAAGTGGACTATATTCACTTGTAGAAGAAAGAAGAAATAATGGTGAAGATTGGTTAGTTGTTTTTGTTTCTGATCATGGAGGAGATGGATTTGGACATGGAGATTCGAGTAATCCACACATTAATAAAACTCTTTTGATAGTGGAGCATCCAACAGTAAATTTTAATACTAATTATGTTAGCAAAATGCCTGACATTGTCCCAACAATCTTTACTTTTATGGGGATAAAGAGTACTTATTTTGATTGTTATACTGATGGAAATTCAATAATATTGTAAATTTAAATGAAAGAAATTGTTTTAAAAAATAAAGTTTTTGAGAAGTATATTGATCAAGATGAAATATTCGAAATAGTTAAAAATATTGCTGAGAGAATAAATAAATCCAAAATATTAAATCCGTATTTTTTAGCTGTTTTAGATGGTTCTTTTGTTTTTGCCAGTGATTTAGTGAGAAAAATTCAAATTCCGAATTCGCAAATATCTTTTGTGAAATTATGCTCTTATGAAGGAACTAAAAGCACCGGAAAAATCAAAGAGCTAATAGGTTTAAAGGAAGATATTAGTCAAAGAAACATAATTATTATAGAAGATATTATTGATACAGGTAATACTTTAGTTGAAATTTTAAAAACACTAGAAAAATATGACATCTCTAGCGTTAGTATAGTGTCATTACTATTAAAACCTGATGTATATAACAAGGATATTAATATTGATTTTATCGGTAAAAAAATTCCAAATAATTTTGTCATTGGTTATGGTATGGATTTTGATGAAAATGGACGTAATTTGCCAGACATATATAAATTAAAAAATAATTAAACTTTATGTTAAACTTAGTATTATTTGGCCCTCCAGGTGCCGGAAAAGGAACACAATCAAACTTATTAATTGATAAATATAATTTAGTGCATCTATCCACTGGAGATATTTTAAGAGGTGAGATAGCAGAAGGAACTGATTTAGGATTAGAAGCAAAGACAATTATGGATAGAGGAGATTTAGTGCCAGATGAGGTGGTGATAGGTATGATTTCTTCTAAGTTAGATAAAAACCATAATGCTAATGGTTTTATTTTTGATGGTTTCCCTAGGACTACTACCCAAGCTGAAGCATTAGATGCACTTTTATTAGAAAAAGGAACTTATATTTCCGCAATGCTTTCTTTAAAAGTCGAAGATGAAGAATTAATCAGAAGATTATTAGAAAGAGGAAAGGATTCTGGAAGAGCGGACGATCAGAACAAAGAAATTATTGCTAATAGAATTAAAGAATATAACAATAAGACTGCTCCCTTAAAGGGCTATTATTCTGCACAGAATAAATTAACTGAGATTGAAGGAATTGGTAGTATTGAAGATATTGCAAATAAATTAAACACTGTTATTGATACTCTGTAAATGAGAGTTAAAAATTCTAATTTTGTTGATTATGTTAAAATCTTTTGTCGTTCTGGAAAAGGAGGGGCTGGTTCCGCTCATTTTCACAGAGATAAGACTACTGCAAAGGGAGGTCCTGATGGAGGAGATGGAGGAAATGGAGGTCATATTATTTTAAGAGGGAATCAACAGATGTGGACGCTTCTTCACTTGAGGTACAAGAAACACATTTTTGCTGAACATGGAGGAAATGGAAGTGGAAATCATAAACACGGAAAAGACGGTGAAAGTAAGATTATCGAGGTACCTTTAGGAACGTTAGTAAGAGATGCGGAAACTGGAAAACAGCTTTGTGAAATCACAGAAGACAGGGAAGAATTTGTATTGGTAAAGGGAGGTATTGGTGGTAGAGGTAATTCTCATTTTAAGTCACCCACTAATCAGTCCCCTAGATATGCTCAGCCTGGAGGAGATATAATAGAAGGATGGTTTATTTTAGAGTTAAAAGTGCTTGCAGATATTGGTTTAGTCGGCTTTCCAAATGCGGGAAAATCTACTTTGCTTTCTGTAGTTTCAGCTGCAAAACCAGAGATAGCAAATTATCCATTTACTACATTAGTTCCTAATTTAGGGATTGTATCCTATCGTGATGACAAATCCTTTATTATGGCAGATATTCCAGGAATTATAGAAGGAGCTGCTGAAGGTAAAGGTTTAGGCTTAAGGTTCCTTAGACATATTGAAAGAAATTCCACCTTACTTTTTATAATTCCAGCTGATGCGGAAGATATAGTGAAAGAGTACGAAATACTTTTAGGAGAATTAAAAAAATACAACCCTGAATTGTTAGATAAGGACAGAATATTAGCAATCTCAAAATCTGATATGTTGGATGAAGAATTGAAAGAAGAAATCGCTTTGGAATTACCAAAGGATATCACTTCTGTATTTATTTCTTCAGTAACGCAACAAGGAATAACAGAGATGAAAGATTTAATCTGGAAAAAACTTAATAGTTAATGGAATTTTTTCAGAAAATAGATGAGCATCTTTTTTACTTAATCAATTCTCTTGGATGGAAACAAATGGATGAGGTGATGATTCTCATATCCTCAAAATGGTTTTGGATTCCATTATATATTTATATTATATTTCTTATTTATAAAAATTTTAAATCAGATTTTTATAAGATACTAATAGCTTTAGCGGTTTTAATTTTTTTAGCAGATTTTGGATCTGTTCATTTGTTTAAAGAAGTTTTTGAAAGAGAAAGACCCTGTCATATATTAGAAGGAGTAAGAGTAGTAGATAGATGTGGAGGTCCTTATGGTTTTGTATCATCCCATGCATCAAATTGTTTTGCTATTGCTTTTTTTACATCCTTAGTCTTTAGAAGCAATAAAGTATTTTTCTGGACATTTAATTGGGCGATCATTGTTGGTCTTAGTCGTATATATCTAGGAGTTCATTATCCATTTGATATTTTAGGAGGTATGTTTTGGGGACTTTTTGTAAGTTTGCTTGTATATAAGTTCTATAATAGATTTAAATGAAACAGTTTGATAAAATTTGGTTCTTATGGTTATTGGCTGTTTGTGTTTGGAATTTTGGATGGCCAGAGGTACCTCCAATTGCGGATGTGTTGGTTGCTGTAATTCTTTCTATTACTTTATTTCAAATAAAAAAATAAAAAATGAAAAAAACACTAATAATAATATTTACCCTTTTTATTGGATTTTATTCCTTTTCTCATGAAAAACCAAAACTAGTGGTTGGCATTGTAGTAGACCAAATGCGTTACGATTATATCTATCGTTTCTGGTCAGATTTTGGAGACGATGGTTTCAAAAAATTAATTAATGAAGGACATTTCTTTCGTAATTGTCAATTTGGTTATGTTCCTACTTATACAGGTCCTGGTCATGCTTCTATATTTACTGGAACAACTCCTGCAGTTCATGGAATTATTGCAAACGATTGGTACGACAAAAGTTCTGGTAAATATATCTATTGTGTTGGAGATAATAAAATGAATATAATTGGTTTTTCTAAAAAAAATATTGAAATTTCTGAAGATGGAAAGATGTCTCCACACAAAATGCTTACTACAACATTTGGAGATGAATTAAAAATTTTTAATGATGAAAGTAAAGTTATTGGAATTTCTTTAAAAGACAGAGGAGCTATATTGCCAGCTGGTCATACAGCCAATGCAGCATACTGGTTAAGTAATAATGGAAAGTGGATCACTTCCTCTTTTTACATGGAATCTTTACCTAATTATGTTCAAGAAATTAACGATAGGAATGATGTGCAGAAATACTTAAAAGGAGATTGGAAAATAAATGGAAAATTTACTCACAATCTAGAAAATCTTTTAGAAAAAAGTGGAGGAGGTGCAATAAAAAAGACTCCATTTGGAAATAGCATTTTAAAGGATTTAGCCATTGAAATTTTAGAAGAAGAAAAATTAGGACAAGATAACAACACAGATATTTTAACATTAAGCTTTTCCTCTACTGACTATATAGGTCATCAATTTGGACCACATTCGTATGAAATAAAAGATACATATTTACGATTAGATAAAGATATATCAATGCTTCTTAAATATATTGATAGTATGATAGGATTTCAAAATACTATAATATTTATTACTGCAGATCATGGTGTAGTTTCTGAACCTCACCAGCTAATGAATAGAAAGATACCCGCTGGATATTATGATAAAAATATAATGATTAGTGAACTTAAAGAACACCTAAATAAAAAATACAATTCGAACAGTAATGCAGGAGTTTCTAATCAATTTATTTTAAACTTTTCAAATAATAATTTATACTTGAATCATCAATTTATCTTAGATGATTTAAATATAAGTATTGGAGAAATTCAAAATGAGTGTGCAAAATTTTTATTAAAATATAAATGGGTAAAGAATACCTATACTGCGAGCCAATTACATGAAAATGAATATTCCAACTCTTTTCACTCTTTAATTCAAAGAGGATTCAATCAAAAAAAATCTGGTGATGTAATAGTTAGTTTACAAAGTGGTTGGCTTTCTGTTAATTGGAGAAATGGAGGAACAACACATGGATCATGTTATTCATACGATACACATGTTCCCTTAATTTTTTTCGGAGGAGAAATCCCTCAAGGGCAGACTGATAGAAAAGTAAATATACGAGATATTGCTCCTACTATTTCTACCATACTTGGAATTTCTCACCCTAATGGATGTACAGGAAATCCATTACCAGAAGTAACTCAGTGAAAGAAATAATATCAACTGATTACTCTGTTTGGATAGGTGAAGATTCTCTTTCCAAATTAGATCTTTCTTCTTATTCTAAAATTGGAATTTTAGTAGATGAAAATACTAAAAGAGATTGTTTGTATAAACTTCCACACATTGTTAATTCTGTAATTATTAATATAAAATCAGGTGAAGAAAACAAAACTATTTCAACTTGTAATTTTATTTGGAACAAACTTACAGAATACCAATTTGATAGAAATTCATTGTTAATTAATTTAGGTGGAGGGGTTATTGGAGATATGGGAGGTTTTTGTGCCTCTACTTTTAAAAGAGGAATTGATTTCATACAGATTCCTACGAGCTTACTCGCAATGGTTGACGCTTCTATTGGAGGGAAATTGGGTGTGAATTTTATAGGTTTTAAAAATCAGGTTGGAGTTTTTAATAATCCAAAGTCTGTTCTGATCGATCATAATTTTCTACAGACTCTGCCTGAAAATGAATTGAAATCT
>TARA_B100000674_G_scaffold63642_1_pt1 | contig 12587 bp, 11 predicted proteins | sample TARA_B100000674 | Tara Oceans TARA_B100000674 (sample SAMEA2622759) | marine metagenome | biome: marine biome (ENVO:00000447); feature: surface water layer (ENVO:00002042); material: "saline water (ENVO:00002010), including plankton (ENVO:xxxxxxxx)" | depth 5 m
CTTGGACACCAACCAGCGGGCCAGAATAACTTTTTGCTGATTGCCGCCACTAAGTTGCCCTACGGGCTTCTCACTATCGGGTGTGGCGATACCCAGCGCCATGATCATGTCATCAGCAAACTGCTGCTGCTCGGCGCGCGGGATCGGGCGCAACCAGCCCCGCCGTCCCTGAAGGGCCAGCACGATGTTTTCACGCACACTCAGTTCGGCAACGATGCCGTCCTGCTTGCGATCTTCCGGGCAAAGCCCGAAGCCAGACCGGATCGCATGACGCGGAGAGCGCAGCATGACCGGCTCGCCATCCAAAAACACAAGTCCGCTATCCGCACGCTGCGTGCCAAACACCAGTTCGGATAGTTCCGTTCGACCGGATCCCAAAAGCCCGGCCAGACCGACAATCTCGCCAGCCTTGAGATCAAGCGACACCGGCTCCAGCACGCGCTTCTTGCCAAGGTTCTTGATCTGGATCTGGCGTATTGGGCCGTTATAGTTGCCCTCATCCTGATGACGGTGGGCACTGACTTCGGCAAGCTCGCGGCCCAGCATGTGATTGATTAGATCAATCTGTGCGAGCTCTCTGGTGACAAACGTTCCAACCAGTCGCCCGTTGCGCAGCACCGTGATCCGGTCGGTGACGGCATAGACCTGATCAAGGAAGTGGGTAACAAAGACAATGCCTAGTCCCTTGGCGCGAAGTTCGCGCATGATGCGGAAAAGTGTCTGGATTTCCTCGCCATCAAGGGATGCTGTCGGCTCATCAAGGATAAGCACCTTGGCATCAAGGGCGACGGCGCGCGCAATCGCCACAAGCTGTTGAATGGCGACCGAATAGGAACCCAACGGTCGATTGACATCAATATCAAGACCAAGGGTGTCAAGTGCTGCCTTGGCGTCGGCCTCGGTCTTTTTCCATGAAATCAGGCCGAATTTCCGGGTTTGACGTTCCAACATCAGGTTTTCGGCCACCGACAAGGTCGGCACCAGATTGACTTCCTGATAGACCGTCGAAATCCCCAACCCCTGCGCATCGCCGGGATGCTGCGGATGGATTTCCTGCCCATCAAGCAGGACGGCACCGGCATCGCGGGGATGCACGCCGGTAATTACCTTGATCAGGGTCGATTTCCCGGCCCCGTTTTCGCCCAGAAGGGCGTGGATTTCGCCTGCTTCAAGGTCGAAATCAACATCCTCCAGCGCCTTGACGCCGGGAAAGAACTTCCCCGCACCGCGCACTGAAAGCACTGCGTTAGACATAACCTGCCCCTCTCCCTGTCTTCTTCTGAAATCTTTTGTCGCGGATACAACCGGACGCACCCCGGCAATCGCCGGAGCACGTCCAATGCTTTGAAAACACGTCTGTTGGTTCCGTGGACCAGAGCCCACGGAAACACTCAGAGGTTATTTACTGCGCATTTTGTATTCTTCCGCGGCGGTATCAGGCAGATAGAGCGGGCCGTTTGCCTTGATCCATTTCGGCACTTCTTCACCGTTCATCGATGCCTTGATCGCATCAAAGGACGGTGCACCAAGATGCGGGTTCAGCTCAATGGTGGCGTTGGTATCGCCATCGGCCATCGCCTTGAAGATGTCAGGCACCGCATCGATCGAAACGATCAACATGTCTTCACCCGGGTTCAGACCGGCTTCCTTGATCGCCTGCACAGCACCAAGTGCCATGTCATCATTATGCGCATAAACCGCACAGATGTTGGCCCCACCGTTTTCAGCTTTCAGGAAACTTTCCATGACTTCCTTGCCGCCTGAACGGGTAAAGTCACCAGACTGCGACCGGATGATATTGATGCCCGGGAAGTTTGAAACAACCGATTCAAAGCCTTCCTTGCGATCGTTTGCCGCAGACGAACCAACGGTTCCCTGCAACTCGACCACATCACAAACACCGTTGGTTTCCGATGCCAGCCATGCAGCAGCCAGCGCACCTTCAACCACGAAGTCCGATGCCACCTTGGTCAGATAAAGGTCATCACTGGCGTCAACGCCACGGTCGACAAGAACAACCGGAATACCGGCATCCTTGGCTTCTTTCAGAACCTGATCCCAGCCGGTTTCAACCACCGGGGCCAGAAGGATGCCATCAACGCCCTGGGCGATAAAGGAACGCACAGCCTTGATCTGGTTTTCCTGTTTCTGCTGTGCATCGGAGAATTTCAGATCAATACCGCGACGTTCGGCTTCGGCCTTGATCGACGCGGTTTCAGATGTCCGCCAGCCACTTTCCGACCCGATCTGCGAGAACCCGATCATCATTTCGGCCTGTGCGGCAACCGAAAGACCAAGCGCAACACCCAGCGCTGCAGTTGAGACTGCGAGCTTTTTAAAACTTACCACGATTTCCTCCCTAAGTGTGGTTTCTTGCTTAAAAGCCATATAGTATTACAATATGATTTGTTGACCCTCAACCATATAGTGCATCATCCTTTCGGGTGATCGCGCCGAACGATCCAAAACGGCTTACAAACCTAGAAAAATCAATGCTCGGGAAGGCAATCGATGTCCAAGACCACCTCAACACCCCACATGGCAGGAACCAGCACTGACACAGCCGAAACGGGCACAAATGCCCCACGTACGAGCATCTCAAGCCCTCAGATTCGCGTCTTGGTTTCTGCGCTTGGCGCGCGTCTTTGCGGGGTCTATCTGCGCAATCCCGACACCGGGAAAGAGACCAATATAGCCGTCAACCTGATCGATGACGCCGCCTACCTTGCGCAAGACAGCTATATCGGGGCGGTCTGCGGACGCTATGCCAACCGCATCGAAAGATCGCAATATCGCGATGAAACCGGCAAGCTCATCAAGCTTGCTGCGAACGAGGGCGAAAACCACCTGCATGGCGGCCCAGACGGTTTTGACCGCCGGATCTGGACGATCACGGCGCAAACCGAAACCAGTGTGACGTTTGAACTCACCTCACCCGATGGGGATCAGGGATATCCGGGTACATTGAGTGCACAGGCAACCTATTCACTGATCGCGGATAATCGCCTTCGGCTTGAAATCACCGCCACCTGCGATCAGCCCTGCCCGGTCAACATGACCAGCCACGCCTATTGGAACTTGTCTGGAAAATTCGACGCGACCGCCGCCGACCACGTCTTACAAATCGATGCCGATCAATGGCTTCCGGTCGATGACAAACTCATTCCCAACGGCCCGCCACGTGACGTTGCCGGTACCGGTTATGACTTCCGCAACCCTGCCAAAATCGCCGACATGCTGCCAAACGCCAACCAAGGCTTTGATCACAATTTCTGCCTGACCGGCGACCGCGGACCCCTGCGCCAGATCGCCATCCTGTCCGATCCCACAAGTAACCGCGCGATCAAACTGTTATCAACAGAAGCCGGCCTGCAATTCTATCTCGCTCAGCATTTCACAGACGCGATGAAAACCGAAACCGGCACAGCCCTGCACAAAACCGCCGGCATCGCCCTGGAACCACAAACCTACCCAAACAGCGTCAACCGCCCGGATTTTCCAAGCCCCTGGCTCAAACCCGGCGAGACCTATCGTCATGTGATTGAGTGGGAGTTTGACCAAGGGCGTTAAAGCGCAGCGACCGCCCCATCCGCGCGCGGATCAGACGCACCTTCCATCACGCCACCCTTGCGCAGTCGAATGCCACCAGCATGCCCCATCATGTCTTCATAGGGTCCAACGAGTTCGACCGTATGACCGGCGGATTTCAGTTGTTCGATCAAAGCCGGGTCAAAACGATTTTCGAGCTTAAGGGTTGTGGTGTCATCGCCCCAGGTTTTGCCAAGTAACCAGCGCGGGGCGCTAACTGCTTCCTGCAGGTCCTGCCCGAACATCACATTCCGGGTGAAGATCGCCGACTGGGTTTGCGGCTGCCCCTCGCCGCCCATGGTACCATAGGTCAGCACCGATCCGTCATTGAGCCGGGCCAAGGCCGGGTTCAGGGTGTGGAATGGCAAGCGGCCCGGTCCGAGTTGATTGGGACCATCGTGCAACGTAAAGCTCGACCCGCGGTTCTGCCAAAGCACGCCGGTTTCGGGCACCACGATGCCGGATCCAAATTCCCAGAAGATGCTCTGGATATAACTGACAGCAACGCCATTGGCATCAACCGCCCCCACCCAGATCGTATCGCCCGGCTTGGCGACATGCGGCCAAGGGAGTGCTGTTTTCATATCGATTTTGGCGGCTTCGGCAGCCAGCATTTCATCAGACAGCAACGTCATCGGATCAATGCTCATGCGGTCCGGATCGCCGACATGGGCATCGCGCTTGAGGAAGGCACGCTTGGTTGCCTCGACAAGCCCATGGATATGATCAAACCCGTCACGCTGTGCGGTGCCCAAGCCCAGACGATCATAAAGACCAAGGATCATCAGCGATGCGACGCCCTGGGTCGGCGGCACCATGTTAAACACAGTACCACTGGAAAGTTTGACCGACAGCGGCGTCATGATTTTGGCGTGATAGCCTTCCAGATCGGCAAGGCGGATCGGGCTTCCGACAGCTTCAAGCCCCAATGCATTGCTGCGCGCAATATCACCGCGATAAAAATCGTCAAACCCGGCACGACCAAGATGTTCAAGCGTCGCACCGAGGGCCGGTTGGCTCAGAACATCACCGATCGCCGGAAGGCCGTTTGCGGCATAGGTCTCGACAAAACCCGGGGAGTTTTCAAGCTCCGGCATTTTGCTTTTGGTCAGCTCACTCTGCGATTTCGTGATCGGCACACCGGTTTTGGCGTGATGTACAGCATCGGCCATCAGGCGACTATGCGGCATCTTGCCACCAAGCGATGCTGCAACCTCGGCCGCCTTGATCCAGCCGCCGATGGCACCCGCCACCGTCAGGGCCGCCATCGGACCCCGGGCCGGGATTGCTGCATGCCCCTGTTCGCGGTAGAAATCTGGTGTCACTAGCCCTGCGGCCCCGCCGCACGCCCGAATGGCAACCGGATCCTTTCCCGGCTCGGCAACTAGCCAGAACCCGTCCCCGCCAATCGCATTCATATGCGGATAGACAACGGCAATCGTCGCAGCAGCAGCAATCATCGCCTCAACCGCATTGCCGCCTTCGCGTAGGATGTCACGCCCGGCCTCAGCGGCCAGATGATGGGGTGCGGTGACCATGCCCCCGAGTGCGGTTCTTGAACGTAACATTGTGCGTTGGTCTCCCTGCCATGATGCGTTCGGACATGCCCCGTGTTGAATGGAGCGTGTCCGGGTACATCGTTCATAGCGCTGTTTTGTTTTTCCGTTCAGCGCCTTTTCACATCGTAGAATAAATCCCCTACCACCCAATCAGATTGGGCAACCAACTGGTCAGTTCCGGGAAGATAAACAGCAAGACCAGCGCGATCGCCTGAATGCCGATAAACGGGATCACGCCGCGATAGATATCAACCGTTGAAACCGATTTGGGTGCGACACCTTTCAGGAAGAACAAAGCCCAGCCAAAGGGCGGTGTCAGGAAGCTGGTCTGAAGGTTCATCGCCACCAGAATGGCAAGCCAAGCCATATCGATCCCGCTATATTGGAATACCGGCAGGAACATCGGGAGCGCGATATAGGAAATCTCGATCCATTCAAGGAAGAAGCCGAGAACAAAGATCACGCCCATCATGAACAGAAGGTTGCCCATGTCGCCACCCGGCACCCATTCAAACATGGCATGAACAAGTCCCTCGCCGCCAAGGCCACGGAACGCCAGACCAAAGGGCTGTGCGCAGATCAGGATAAAGAACACCATCGCACTCGTGATCAGCGTGTCATGCAGCACATCGCGCATCACACGCAAATTCAAACGCCCTGTAAACAGCGCAAGAAGCAACGCCCCAAGCGCCCCCATGGAGGCCGCCTCTGTCGGGGCAGCAATCCCGCCAACGATAGAGCCCAACACAGCAAATACCAGGGCTAACGGCGGCACAACAACTTTGGCAATCTTGAGCAGCAATTGCTGCGTGTTCATGGCATCGCGCTCATCCTGCGGGATCGCGGGCACCATTTCGGGCTTAAAAATGCCCAGCAGCACAAGATAGAGCCCAAGCATCCCGGCCAGGATCAAGCCCGGCACCATGGCTGCGGCAAATAATGTCCCGACAGACTCACCAAGAATATCGGCCAGCAGGATTAGCACCAGACTGGGCGGGATGATCTGCCCAAGTGTGCCCGACGCACAGATCACGCCACTGGCAACACCCTTGTCATAGCCGCGATTGATCAGCGGCTGCAGCGAGAGCAAGCCAACCGTCACAACGGTCGCGCCGACAACGCCAGATGATGCCCCCATAAGCACACCAACAATCACGATGGCAAGGCCCATGCCGCCCTTAAGCCGCCCCATGGCATGCCCGATCACATCAATCAGTTCTTCGGCCAGCTTCGACTTTTCAAGCATCACCCCCATGAATATGAAAAGCGGTAATGCCAGCAGCGTATAATTGGTCACAACCCCGTAAACGCGCGCAGGCAACAGGTTAAACAAACCGGTGCCAAACCCCATAATTCCAAAGGCAAATCCCGAAATTGCAAGCGAGATCGCCACAGGCACACCGAGCACGAGGAAGCCAAAGAATCCCCCGACCATACCGATGGCCAGCCATTCATTTCCGGTCATTTCTGATTAGTCTCCTGCACCGCTTTGCGTTACCGCATCAGATGCATCCAAGGCAGGTTCACTGTCGCGAGCGACGATTTGACGATAATTGATCAGTCCTTGTGCAATCGCCTGGAGCAGCAACAAACCAAATCCGATCGGGATAAAGGCCTTAAGCAGGAAGCGATACGGCAATCCCCCGGGATCTGGTGATCCCTCGCCCATCATGATGGATTGTTCGACATAAGGGATTGAAAACCAGATCAAGGCCCCACCCAAAATCGCCATCAAGACAGCAGAAAACAGATCAATGATCGCCTGGGCCCGAGGGCCCAGGCGATCATATAGAAAATCGACCCGCACATGACCGCCGTGGCGCATGCCATAGGCCATCCCCATCAGGGCAATTGGTGACACCAGATGCCATTCAAGTTCCTGCATCGCGACACTTCCGGAATTAAACAAGTAGCGCAGCAAAACATTGCCACCGACCACCAGAACAAGGGCCAGACCACTGATCGCAGCCCCCCATCCGGCAATGTCGACAACCAGCCCCAAGGCACGGTCCGGTAACGGTTCAGTACGGGTCGAATTCATATCAGCCCATCCCGCCTTTCGATGAAATGATGCCGTGATAGGGTTTTTCACTGATCGCGGCCCATTCACGGTGCGTGTCACGGAACGCCATGAAGCTGTCATGGACCTTTTTGGTGACCGGATCCTTGGCGGCTTCGGCTTCCAGGGTGTCAGCCGTGATCCCCTTGAGTTTGGTAACCACTTCATCCGGAAGCGTCTGCGCGGTAACGCCAAAGTTCTCGACGAGATCACGCAGGGCAGCCGCGTTATTGGCTTCGCACCAAGAATGGCTATCAAGGTTGCACGCCTGTGCCGCGTTTTTGACAATCGCCTGAAGATCGGCCGGAAGGCTTTCCCAGGCTTTCTGATTGATCAGAAGCTCGGTCACGTTAGACGGCTCATGCCAGCCGGTGGTGTAGTAGTATTTGGCCGCTTTCTGAAGCCCCAGACGACGATCCTGATACGGGCCAACGAATTCGGCTGCATCAATCACGCCACGTTCAAGGGCCGGAAAAATCTCCCCACCCGGAAGCAGTTTCACTTCTACACCGATCTGCTGATAGACCTTGCCGGCAAGACCCGGGATACGCATTTTCAAGCCGTTGAAATCCTCAAGGCTTTCAATCGGCTCACGGAACCAGCCGGTCATCTGAACACCGGTATTGCCCATCGGGAAGGCCACCAGACCATAAGGCTGATAAACTTCATGCCACAGCTCAAGCCCGCCGCCGTGATACAGCCAAGCATTTACACCCTGGAAGTTCAGGCCGAACGGAACCGTTGTGAAATACTGCGCGGCGAAGATTTTACCCGCCCAGAAATAGGCGTTGGCCGCATTCATTTCGACGGTACCAGCCTGTACCGCGTCAAAGCCTTCAAGAGCCGGGATCAGCTCGCCCGCGGCAAAATGCTGAATGTTCAGACGACCATTCGACATTTCGGTGACGCGCTTGCAGAAATCTTCCGGGCTGCCCGGACCGGTCACATAGAAAGGTGATCCCGGACCATAGGCATTGGTCATTTTCCAGTTAAAGGTTTCCTGAGCGCGCACGATGTTCGGGGCGGCAATCACCCCTGCACCGGTTGCCGCAGCACCGATTGCCGTTTTGGTCAGAAAGTCGCGACGTTTAACATTTGTCATTGATGTCTCCCTGATAGAGATAGCTGTTTCTATGAAACGTAAGCTCAACGGAAAGCACTCCGCATTGTGTATACATCTTGCAACACTCATGCCATTGCTTATTTATCAATGACTTAAGCAGATATATCATCTTTCCGATGACATCGAAATGCACAATATTTAATCTATATGCTACATCGCACATTTTTAATGCACATAAAATACGCAATTGACCGCAGAGAAAATGAACTCAATTTTACAACCCTTGAGATACTTGGCCTTGATGCAAATATTGGTGTATACATTCGAACCAAATAAACCTCGCAAGAAGGGTCCAATCGCCAGATGATCGAGCTTCGCCATACGCTCAGCACCCCACCCGAGCAATCCGAACCCGTCGGCATTGCCCAGCAGCTTTGTCAGGCGCTGGAAGACGATATCGTGAAAGGCAAGCTGCCCCCGGGACAGCGTCTGGAAGAACCACTTTTGGCCAAACGGTTTGGCGTATCACGCACCCCGGTACGCGAAGCGTTGCAGTTGTTAACCGCAACAGAACTGGCAGAAAAAATTCCCAATCGCGGCGTGTATGTTTCGCTGGCCACCCCGGCACGCTTGACCGAGATGTTTGAAAGCATGGCAGAGCTGGAAGGCATGTGCGGCCGCCTTGCTGCCAAGCGTATGACCAGCACTGAACGCCACAACCTTGAAAAACTGCATCATGAGCTGGCGGAAACGGTCCGTCTTGGGGATAGCGACAACTACGAGACCCTCAATCGGTCATTTCACAACACGTTATATCTCGGCACCCATAATGATGTGCTGGTCGATGTTACACTTTCCGTACGCCGACGCGTAGCGCCCTTCCGCCGCGTTCAGTTCCAAAGCCTGGCGCGATTGGCCTCCTCGCATGAGGAACATCAGGGTATTGTCGATGCCATTCTGCGCGGTGATGTCAAGGCGGCCGAAGACTTGCTTTACGGGCACATCATGGCGGTGCATGAGATCAGTCAGGAATATCTTGCAAGCTTGCGCGATGCGAGCGCTCAAAACGACCGGGCCGTTGCAAAATAAGACTTCAAAACAGAGATTATCCTAACGCCGCCGGCTTTCGTAGCTCTCGCCGAAACGCGCCGGGCCCTTCGCCATATTGCGCCTTGAAACGCCGGGAAAAAGCCGGCATTGATTGGTAGCCGCACCGCGAGGCAATCTCATCCATCGACAGGTTGGTATCGCGCAAAAGCGCCTTGGCCCGACGCATGCGCCAGTTTTGCAGATATTGCATTGGCGCGATCCCGACGCATTCACCAAACCGCACAACAAAACGCGTCCGTGACATGCCGGCCTGCCTTGCCAGGCGCTCCGACGTCCAGTCATGATCAGGCCGGGCGTGGATACCGGATAGTGCACGCGCGATTTTGACATCTGCCAATCCCGCAAGGAACCCTTGTGGCATATCAGAACGCTGTAATTGCGCTGCCATAAGCGTCATAACAAGCACCTCCATCAGGCGCGCCAGTGCTCCCCGCCATCCGGGCTCTGCGTTCTGCGCAAGCGTTCTGATCATTGCAACGATGGAGGATTGCGCCACTGCGGCGGCATCATCGGCGCGCAGGATCACGTGATCATCAATCAAACCAAATCCCGGATGGCGTTCATCCTCGTCAAACGCACAAAACCCGCACAATAAGCGCACATCGCACCCTTCGTCCGGCTGGTTGCGCAACATCCCCGCCACCAGATCAAAGCCCGCCACCATGGCATCCGGCAGTGCGACAACCTTGCGCCCCGGGGCATCACACAGGATGTGCCCGCGACCATTTGGCACCAGCACGAGATCACCTTCGTGAAGATCAATGACCGGCTCATCTTCGGAAAGCATGAGCTTACAGCCCCCCGCCAGAACAAGATGAAACCGGATGCGTGCCCCTTCAGTTGGAACAAGAACACTGAACGCGCCGGCCAGCTCTGCGGTGAAATACAGATCACTGCGCAAACGCAAACCGGCACAAACGTCACTTAATACATCCTGCTGCATCGTCTCCACCAAGGATTTTGGAACGATCTGATAAATTATCGGCAGCTTAGCGCAAAGACACAGGTCCGGGAATGCTCAATGATCCGCAAAGCGTATCACCAGATGGACAACCAAAATCATGAACCCTGAAAACCTTACCGCCCTGATCGGTTTTGCCTTTGTCATGTCCGTTTCACCCGGTCCAGGCAATTTCCTGTTGCTGGCATCCGGTGCGAATTTCGGCATCGCGCGCACCATCCCGCTGATCCTTGGCATCAGCAGCGGATTTCTCTCGATGGTGTTCCTGATTGGTTTGGGATTGGGCGAGGTTTTGGAGCGTTTCCCCATGGCACAGGACGTTCTGCGTCTTATCTGCTTTGGCTATATCCTGTGGCTCGCCTACAAGATATCGCAAATCCGATCCCTTGACGGCACCGGCCCACAAACCTCAAAACCCATCGGGTTTGTTCAGGCCGCAATGTTGCAGCTCCTGAACCCCAAGGCATGGACCGTTGCCCTGATCGTGACGGCCACCTACACAGCGCCGGACGCAGGCATTCATGGGCTTTTGACAATGATTGCCGTCTTTGCCCTGGTCAATATCCCGTCCATTTCAAGCTGGGCAATGTTTGGCGCCACCATGCGATCCTTCATCAGCCAGGGCAATCGGGCCCGTATCTTCAACATCATCATGGCTGTGCTTCTGGTCGCATCGATGGCGCCGATGTTACTGCCCCTCTAGGGGAAGCTCAGGTTTACCGCTGAGATAAAAGCCGATCGATCGACAGCTTTCCGCCCCCGGCAAAGACCATGGCAGCAAGAAGTGCGATCCAAAGCAAACGATGATCAATCAGCTCTGTTGGAAGGCCGTTGGCAAGCATGCCAAGCGCTGTACCATGAAACGCCACATCGACGATGGTTTGCACAACGACAAAGCCGATCATGCCAAGGGCAGCAAGGCGAGTGAACAGGCCCGCGACAATCAGGATCGGCAGAACAAACTCGCCAATGGTTCCGGCCCAGACAATCAGATGCCACGGGAAGAACGGAATGGCGGAGGTATCATAAAGATACTGCTCGGCAATCGGCGGCAGGATCTGCGCAAAGGCCCCGGCGCTCAGCCCAAAGCCATCAATCTTGGTCAGCGCACTGTTGAAATAATAGGGCAGCAGTAGAAGCACAAAAAGCCCCCGGCTGGCAATCCCGACAACATCACGCCCCCCAAGGGCGTCCAATTTCATCTCAAGACGGGCAAAGCCACCCATTACGTTCTGTACATTATTCGTCATCATGCCCGTTTCCTCTCGGGGTATTCTGGCGGGCGTCGAATGCGCCCGTTGTTAAAAATTCGGCAAAGCTGGCAATGACATCAAAATCCGGATCGGCCTGAAGTGCCTCGGCGCACGCATCACCAAGGCTCAGACCGCCTTGCGTCAGTGCAGCAATGAACACCGCTTGCCCCGCGCTCAGAAGACGCATTTCGACCTGCATGTAAGGCCGGGTGATCAGAACGGTTTCCGCGCGTTGCACGATGCTGGCTTTCCCACCCTGCGCGCCTTCAACCGGGTTTTGCACATTCCAGATGGAAAAGATTGGATAGCTTGACGCAATCACCTGACAGGCCGGATGGGCCTGCAGCTTCACGGCTTCAAGCTGGTCCTCAAGCCCGGCCAGATCATAGGCCATCAATGGCTTGGCGTCGGCTGATGTGCTGACCTCAAGCCGGGCCCGTTCAAGCAGGGCAATGTCCGGCAGATACGGCAAGCTTTCCCGCACCGGATGGTTTGCGAGAAACTCCGAAAACCCCGCCCCATAAAGGGCAAGCGATCCGGCACGCATGGTTTCGGATTGAACAAAGCCCTGTGCAAGGCGATCAAAAAAGCCATCACCGACCAGCTTGTGCACCGTCGGATATGCAGCACCCAACGCGTCATAAAGTCCACGATGGACATTGTTGCGGTAAATCTTGAAACGATGCGCATAGCCTTCTGCGACACTGCTCGGTGCTGCATCGGGCTCGGATGCGTTCAGCGCATCGGTAAAGCCGTCATAAAATGCCTTGAGTGCCGTCATGACGCGGCCTCAAGCTGATCCGCCACGGCAAAATCAAGATGCCTGTCGGCAAGGGCTGCTTCACGCGCCAGCACATCCCAGCCCGGCACATCATTATCCCATTCAATCAGGGTCGGCTTGCGCCCGATGCGCGCCATCAGGCGGTCAAACAGATCCCAAACCGGATCGGCCACGGGGCGTGAATGGGTATCGATCAGAACATTGTCTTCGGGG
>TARA_B100000674_G_scaffold478430_1_pt1 | contig 12576 bp, 10 predicted proteins | sample TARA_B100000674 | Tara Oceans TARA_B100000674 (sample SAMEA2622759) | marine metagenome | biome: marine biome (ENVO:00000447); feature: surface water layer (ENVO:00002042); material: "saline water (ENVO:00002010), including plankton (ENVO:xxxxxxxx)" | depth 5 m
GCTATAATCCCTTTTTGTTCTCATTGTAAAGGATTAATTTCCTATAACAAGGTACAGGCAGCCCTATGCGGCCTGCACTTCCGAGAGCGGAAAGGATGTTTTGGCCTGTGTTTTCAGCGCATCAACAACGGCGCGGACCGACGGCGCAAGCGACACGCCGGTCGTATAGCACAGATGAAATCCCGGATAATCTGTCGACCAGTCGGCAAGGACACGGATCAACTGTCCTGCTGAAATCTGTTGATGAATCAACTGCACCACCCCGTGCCATAACCCGACCCCGTCCAGGGCCGCCTGTATCATCAGATCGGGATCATCGGTGAGCAACGGGCCCGAGACATCGGGCGTCACAACCACCCCGTCCTTTTCAAAGGACCAACGATGGATGCTGCGCTCCGGCCCGCTTCTGCAGCCAATGCATTGATGGTTCAACAGGTCTTGTGGCGTCACCGGGGCAGGGTTTTCGGCGAAATATGACGGCGCACCAACGATTGCGGTTGTGAAATGCGAAACCAGAGGCACCGAAACCATATCCCGATCCACCGACGCGCCCAGCTTGATCGCCAGATCAAAGCCGTCGCGGACAAGGTCGCCGGGATAATCATCAACAACCACTTCAAGCTCAATCGCCGGATAGGCCTTGGCAAGATTGGCGACGATTGGCGCAATCAGCGTGCGGATCGCCAACCTTGGCGCAACCAGACGCACCTTGCCTGACGGCACATCCTTGGCATCTCCGACATCCTGAACCGCCGTCTCCAGCTGCGAGAATGCCGGTTCGACCTGCGCAAGCAAGCGAATCCCAGCTTCGGTCGGGGAGACAGAGCGGGTTGTACGATGTAGCAGCCTTACATCCAGCCGTCTTTCAAGCGCCCGGACTGAATGGCTGAGTGTCGATGGATCAAGGCCAAGCTCGGTCGCAGCCCGGCGAAAACTGCGTGCCTTGGCAACGGCGCAAAACGCTCTGAGTTCGGCAAAATCTCCGGCACGCATCGGCACCCTCATTCATGAATACGAACCATCTATGCAGTGGAGAAACCCATATTCTTCCCGCAACACACCTGCCTTACCCTACACCAAATCGTAAACCGCGACACAATAAATGGATAAAACACATGAATTCTGATGCAACCGCACGCCTGACCGGCAAAGTGGCCATCATCACGGGCGCAGGCACAGGCATCGGCGAAGCAGCAGCCCGTACCTTTGCCAAAAACGGCGCGAAAGTCGTGCTGACCGGGCGCCGCTCTGCCCCGCTTTACGCCAATGCCGAAATCATCGAAAGCCAAGGCGGGCAGGCAACGGTCATCACCGCTGACATGAGCAAGGCTGATGAGGTCGACCATCTGGTAGAGGAAACGGCCACCCGGTTCGGGACGATTGATTTCGTCTTTAACAATGCCGGTATTCAGGGGAATGGCGGTGCCATTACCGACATGACCGAAGAAAGCTTTGACGAGATCATTGCAACCAACCTGAAAGGCCCGTGGCTTTTGACCCGTGCGGCCTTGCCGGTGATGATCAAGGCAGGCAATGGCGGTGCGATCGTCAACACATCATCTTTCCTGTCCACCGCAGCAACCAAAGGCACATCGGCCTATTCCGCCAGCAAGGCCGGACTCGATGCGATGATCCGTGCAATTGCCCTAGAAGTCGGCAATGACGGCATTCGGGTTAACAACATCAATCCCGGCGTCATTGATACACCGATGCTGCGCGCCCATGGGGACGAAATCATCCCGCCCCTTGCCGCGCGCGCAGCCCTTGGCCGGATCGGCACCCCGCAAGACATCGCCGATGTGGCCGTTTGGCTTTGCAGCGATGAAGCCCGCTTTGTCACCGGTCAGTCGATCCTGGTTGATGGCGGCTTCACCATCCCCGGCCCGCGCTAGACCTTCAACCTGATCCTTATGGCAGGTTTTCCTTCACCACGACTTGCATGGTGAGCTTGGCAACGTCGTCATCGGCGTGACGCCCATTGCGGAGGTTTTCAAAAATCCGCAGGGTATTTTGCACGATCACACCGGGGCTTTGGGTGATGACGACATCCATGATGTCTTCAAGCAAGAAGCGCCGCGTATCAGGGGTCAGGCCATGACCGATAAAGATGATGTCACGTCCCCGGCCGCTTTCGCGCAGCGCACGCGCAACCCCGTCTGACGAACCGCCAACGTTATAAATCCCGACCAGATCGGGATATTCTTCGAGAAGCGATTTGGTGTGCAGGTAGTTTTCACTGCGATCATCATGACCTTCACGCGCTGCGACCACGCGGATGTCAGGAAAATCTTCCTCCATCAGGGACAGGAAGCCCATTTCGCGTTCTTCGTGCGCACGATAGGTGCGGCTGGCAGCAATCATCGCCACCCGACCGCGAGCAGGCCCCATGAACCGGCCGAGCAAATAGCCCGCCGTCCGCCCGACCGCCCGGTTATCCAGCCCGACATAGGCCGCATGCGGCACACCGGAAATGTCCGAAACCACGGTAATGATGTGTTTTCCCGCATCCTGAAGATCGGCCACAGTTTCACGCACCAGCGGATGATCAATCGCCATAAAGGCAATACCATCGGCCTTTTCGCCGTGCTGACGCAGTGCTTCAGACAGCAGTTGCGGATTGAAACTGTCGATGAAATAGACACGCGCGCGGATGTTATAACCCGTTGTCGCCTCGGCCGCGGTCTTGATGCGATCGCCGAGCAGCTTGAGATACGGGTTGGTGCCAGATGGCAGCAGAAACACCACACGCATCGGCTTGGGCCGGAAGACTTCGTGGGTATCGGTTTCGGGCAGGTAGCCAAGCTCGCTTGCGGCTTGAAGCACGCGTTTTGCCGTGCGTTCACGCACGCCGGGGCGCTTGTTCAGCACCCGGTCGACAGTTGCCGGAGACACCCCGGAAAGGTCGGCAATATCCTTGATGATCGGCCCGCTTGTCTTTGGCATTGCACCCTCAAAAACATCAAAACACATCATTTTATGATGTTTGATGAGGCAATATGTTTCACGTACTCTGGGATCATTCAAGGGAAAAGAACAACAAGACAGTCCTGAAATAGACTAAAACACACAGACCATCACGGGAGGAAACCAATGGTCATCCAGAGCAAGTTTCGCCATATCGCGACAACTTTCGTTGCTGCTGCATCCCTTTCTGTCATGGCGCATGCCGCCAGCGCACAGGAATATGAACTCAATTACGGTCACATGAATTCACCGACCTCTGTTGTCGGCATGCAGGCTGACTGGTTGGCCGAGGAAATCGCCAAAAACACCAACGGTGCCGTCAAGATCGACGTTTATCCGTCATCCCAGCTTGGCAAGATCCAGGAACTCGCCGAAGGCGTTTCCATGGGCTCCATCGCGCTGTCGCATAACACGGCTGGTGCGCTGAGCTCGCTTTATGAAGATTTCGGTGTGCTTGATACCCCGTATCTTTATCGCGATTACGACCACCTGATGAATGTGGTTGATATCAACTCGCCGGTCATGGAAGAGCTGAACCAGGGTCTGATCGACAATACCGGCATGCGCGTTCTGTATGCGTTTTATTTCGGCACCCGTCAGCTGACCGCTGATCGCGCGATCAAAACCCCGGCAGATCTTTCGGGTGTTAAAATCCGCGCCATTCCGTCGCCGGTTTACCTGACCGCGGTCGAAGGCCTTGGTGCCGCCCCGGTTCCGGTTGACTGGTCAGAAGTGCCGACCGCACTTGCCACCGGCATCGTTCAGGGCCAGGAAAACCCGGTCAACGTGGCCGTCGATCACAAGCTTTATGACGTTCAGTCGCACATGATGCTGACCGGCCATATTTCAGCCGCCGAAATCGTCGTGATCAACGAAGACCTGTGGCAGAGCTTCCCCGATGACATCAAGGAAGGCATTGCCAAGGCCGCCGAGACGGTGCGCATGAAAGCGTCCCAGACGATCCTTGATAAAGAGGCAGGCGATCTTGCCAAGCTCAAAGAAGCCGGCATGACCATCATCGGTCCGGATGACGGACTTGATGTTGCGGCCTTCCGTGCAGGCGTTGAAAAGCTTGTGCACGAACGCTTTGACGAAAAATTCGGCAAATATTACGAGCAGATCTCTGCTGTAAAATAAGCAGGATCGATCGTCTTCGGGCGGTATCAGGGAACGACACGTTCAGGGATGCCGCCCGTTTTTTCCAAGCCTTTGTTTTCAGGTATCGTGATGCCTTACAGGAACTCCCCGATATATAAGGGGCTGGACCGGATATGCCGGGTTCTGACCGCCTTTTCCATGGTGATGCTGGCTTTGATGTCAGTCCTGGTGGTTGGTCAGGTCATCTTGCGCAACTTCTTTGATCTTGGCCTGCCCTGGGCGGATGAGCTGTCGCGCATTGCCAATATAGCCCTGGTGTTTTTCGCGGTCCCGGCACTCATGCTCCATAACCGCCATATCGCGATTGATCTGCTGTTCAGTGCACTTGGCGCACGCGGCAAGGCGACCCTGCGGTTTGCCAATTACGCGCTGATTACCGCCTTTTCCGCGATCTTCCTGTTTGGTCTTTATAAATTTTTGATGCGTGCGGGCAAGTTCACCACGCCTTCGCTTTCCATGCCCAATTACGCGGTTTACGCGCCTGTCGTCATCGCCATCGTGCTGTTACTCGCCGTTGCGCTGTATCGCCTGATTTCGCGGACCGAGCCGGTCACGGAATATGACACTGATGACGGCGGCAACGCGATTGCCGACGCAATTGAACAAGAAATGGCAGCAAGCCAACGCCCGGAGGATTCCCGCAAATGATGAGCGCAACCCTCCTTATCCTGTTTCTGGCATTGATGATCATCCGCCTGCCGATTGCGGTCTGCCTTGGCCTGTCATCTGCGGTTGTCATGATCCTGTTTAACCTGCCGATGACGGTTCTGGCCCAGCGCACGGTCAATGCACTGGACTCAACACCGCTTCTGGCCGTCCCGCTGTTTATCTTTGCCGCCAACCTTTTAAGCCTGTCGGGTGTCACCAACCATTTGTTCGAGCTTGTCCGCATGATGGTCGGCTGGATCCGTGGCGGCACGGCACAGGTCAGTGTTCTGGTCAGCCTGATTTTCTCGGGCGTGTCCGGGGCGGCCCTGGCTGATATTGGTGCCCTTGGTGCGGTTCAGATCAAGATGATGCGCAAGCAGGGCTATTCGGCCGAGTTTGCATCGGGCATCACCATGGCAGCAGCCACCATCGGTCCGATCTTCCCGCCCAGCATTCCGATCATTATTTTTGCCTCTGTCGCCAATGTGTCGGCGGTGAAGCTTCTGATTGCCGGAATTGTTCCGGCGGTTCTGATCACTGCCCTTTTGATGCTGCAGGTCGGCGTGATGGCGCGCATCTACAAGCTGCCGCGCGATGAAGTGAAATTCAACATCGCTGCCTTCGCCCGCAAGTTCGTGATTTCCCTGCCGGCCCTTGCCGCCCCGGTCATTCTGATTGGCGGTCTGGTATCGGGCTATTTCGGCCCGACCGAAGTGGCCGGCGTCACCGTGGCCTATGCGCTTTTGATCGGCAAATTCATCTATCGCCAGCTTGATCTCAAACGCGTCCTGACCGCAGCACGCGACAGTGTCGATGCAACGGGGAGCGTTCTGTTTATCGTCTCCACCGCGGCCCTGTTTGCCTGGGTTCTGACCATGGATCGCCTGCCAGCCACGGCAAGTGAGTTCCTGCTTGGGCTTTCAAGTGATCCGCTGGTGCTGCTTCTGATCGTCAATGTGCTGTTGCTGGTGGTGGGGATGTTCCTTGAATCCATCGCGGCCATCCTGATCATCGCACCGATCATTGCGCCTGCGATGACAGCAGCCGGTGTTGATCCGCTGCAGCTTGGCATTGTCTTTGTGCTTAACCTGATGATCGGTCTTCTGACCCCGCCGGTTGGCATGAGCCTTTATATGGTCAGCATCATCGCCAAGATGCCGCTGCACCGGGTGATCCGCGGCGCCCTTCCCTTCCTGTTACCGCTGTTTTTGTCGCTGCTCGCAGTGACCTGCATACCGGCAATCTCTGTCTGGTTGCCCAACATTCTGGATTAAGTGAGGAACTATGAGCAGATTTCTTGGTGAAATTCGCCAGCTGGGCTACGTCGTGCCCGATATCGAAGCCGCCATGGAATATTGGTCGGAAACGATGGGTGTCGGCCCCTGGTACTACAACCCGAAAGTTCCGATCGAGGATTACCGTTATGACGGCCAGTCCTATGAGGTCCATAACTCTGTGGCCCTTGCCAATTCCGGCTATGTCCAGGTCGAACTGATCCAGACCCGCAACGATGCGCCGTCGATGTATCGTGACTTCCTTAAGGCTGGCAATACGGGCCTGCAGCATGTCGCCTATTGGACCGAAAAGTTCGATGACGATCTGGCACTGATGGAAAGCAAGGGCTTCAAGGTCAAGATGAGCGGCAAGGTCGGTGACAATGGGCGCTTTGTCTATTTCGACAAGGAAGACCATCCGGGCACCGTGATCGAACTTTCCGAAGTTGTCGGTCCGAAAGGCCGCCTGTTCAAATCCATCTATGAAGCCTCCATCGACTGGGATGGTGCTGATCCGATCCGTCCGTTCCCGTCGCTTTCGGAAATCTGAGCCATGGACCTGATCGAATCCCGTTACCTTATCGAGACCCCGATGGACCCGGAAAAGATCGCCGGTATCATGGCGGGCGAACAAAGCAGTGGCACCTTTGTGCGCGTTGCCGGGGAAACCGACGAGCTGCGCGAACGGTGTGCGGCCCGCATTCTGGGCATCCGTGAACTGACCCCGGTCAATCAGCCAAGCCTTACGAGTGCCTATCTCGAAGCGCGCGGGGTCAAGGGCCCCTATCGCCGGGCGGAAATCCGCATCGGCTTCCCGACGGGCAATATCGGGCGCAATCTGGCCACGCTGGCCTCCACGGTTTCGGGCAATCTTTATGATCTGGGCGAGATCACCGGCCTTAAGCTGATTGATGTCACCGTGCCAAAGGCCTATCGCGATCTTTATGATTATCCGGTGGCTGGCATCAAGGGCACCCGCGATCGCATGAATGTCCATGGGCGTCCGTTCTTTGGCACCATCATCAAGCCGAATGTGGGCTTACGCAGCCACGAGATCGCCGATCTTGTCGATCAGTTGTGCGAAGCCGGTGTTGATTTCATCAAGGATGACGAAATCTGCGCCAATCCGGAAAGCGCACCGCTCGCAGAACGCATTCCGGCCGTGATGGATCGGGTGCGGCGTTATCGCGACAAAACCGGTCGTGATGTGATGATTGCCTTTAACATCACCGATGAAACCGATGCCATGCGCCGCCATGCCGATCTGATCGAAAAGGAAGGCGGGTCGTGCGCCATGGTCAGCATGAACTGGGCCGGTCTTTCCGCCCTTCAGAGCTTGCGTAAATCCACCAACCTTGTCCTGCATGGGCATCGCAACGGTTTTGGTGCACTGTCGCGTCACCCGCTGATCGGGATGAGTTTCCCGGCCTATCAGACGCTCTATCGTCTGACCGGCATGGACCATATGCATGTGCATGGCATGGGCGGCAAATTCTGTGACGATGACAGCGAAGTCGCCGCATCGGCCGAGCTTTGCGCCAAACCGCTTGCCGAAGGCAATGGCGACGAGGACCGCGTTCTGCCGGTCTTCTCATCGGGCCAGTGGGCGGGCACGGTTCCGGCCACGTATGAGGCCGTCGGATCGGCTGATTTCATGTTCCTTGCCGGCGGCGGCATCCTTGCCCATCCGTCCGGACCTGCGGCCGGTATCACCAGCCTGCGTCAGGCATGGGAAGCCTGCGAAGCCGGTATCAGCCTTGAAAAACATGCCAAGGACAATACTGCCCTGGCCGAGGCGCTATCATTTTACGGGGCGCGAGGCTGACGATGACCAAATTCATTTTCTGTGCCGATGATTTCACCGGGGCATCCGATACCCTTGCAACAGTGGCCCGTTCCGGTCTGTCTGCACGGCTTTATCTGAGTGCCCCGCAATCCGAAGCAACAGAAAATGAAACCGGTCACGGGTCGCTTGGTCCCGACCTTGGCAGCCTTGATGCCTTCGGGGTTGCAACGTCACTTCGTGCTTTGGGGGTCGAAGACGGCGTTGCAACCATTTCTCCGCTGGCTGAACACCTCAAATCACCCGCCTGCAACCTGTATCATTTCAAGGTCTGCTCGACCTTTGACAGTTCACCCACCACCGGCAATATCGCCACCATTGCCGATCGCTATGCCAAGGCGGTTGGTGCGCCGTGGAAAGCGATCATTGGCGGGCAGCCGTCACTGAAACGCGTTTGCCTGCTGGGCAACCTGTTTGCCGGGGCCGGTGATGGCAAGATTTATCGCATTGATCGCCATCCGGTCATGGCCATGCACCCGGTAACGCCCATGGACGAGGCAGACCTGTGTCGCCATCTTGCCAAGCAGGGCTGGGGCAATGTCGGCCTGATTGATTTCACCATCATCCGCAAGGGCCGCGCGACCCTGGTCAATGAAATCCGCCGTCGCATCGCGAGCGGGGAAACCGAAACCCTGTTTGACGTGACAGAGGCAACCGACCTTCTGACCATTGGCGAAGCCCTTGGCGAGATTACGGCCGACATGCCCGTACTATGTGTCGGCGCAAGCAGTGTCGCACAGGCGATGTTCCCGTCCTTTGAGACGGCCAATGATCCCAAGCCGAAACCAAGCCGTCGCGACGGCCCGGTCTTTGCCTTTGCCGGCAGCCGATCATCGTTGACCTCCGATCAGGTGGCACACGCCAAGGCCTATGAAAAACGCAGTGTGCGCCCGACCGATCTGCTTGATCCGACGGCCACCGAAAAGCTGCGTGATGAATGCTTATCTGTCCTTGCATCAAACAAAAACTTGCTGGTCGCACTTTCTGATGATCGCGATCACGATATTGCCAGCCACGATCTGGCGCGTGCCAGTGCGGATTTCATCAGCCACATCAGCAACGAAATCGCCCTTGGGTTCCTTCTGATTGCCGGTGGGGACACCTCAAGCTTGGCGGTTCAGAAACTTGGTATCGAAAGCCTGTCTTTTGCGGCCGATTTCGATGCCGGTGCGCCGATCATTCGCGCCCATTCAACCAGTACCATTCTTGATGGAATGCCGATGCTGCTCAAAGGCGGGCAGATGGGCAAACCGACCCTGTTTGACAACATCGCAGCCCTGCCCGTCAAAGGCGCTTGAAGCCGGGCCATTTCAGGAATTAATTCCTTTCGCTTGGCGCTTGCGTCCTGCTAGGATGCGCCATGATCCGACATCAACAAATTTGGGCCGCCCTTGACCAGATTGCCGAGGACCACGGTTTGACACCGTCGGGACTGGCGCGGCTGGCGCAACTGGACCCGACCACGTTCAATCGGTCCAAGCGCACCACCGCCCAGGGCAAGGCACGCTGGCCCTCGACCGAAAGCATTTCCAAGGTGCTTTCCGTCACCGATGTCAGCTTCCGCGAATTTTCCGAACTGGTCGATGGCAATGGTGCCGGGCGTATTCCCGTCATCGGCTTTGCTCAGGCAGGCAATCGCGGCTTTTTTGATGATGCGGGATATCCCGTCGGCGGTTCGTGGGAAGACATCACGTTCCCGGCGCTTCATGACCCGACCGCCTATGGATTGCGGATTTCAGGAGAATCCATGGCGCCGGTTTTTCGTGATGGCGATCTGATCATTGTCAGCCCGGCATCAAACATCCGGCCCAAGGACCGCGTGGTCGTCAAAACCGTTGACGGCGAAGTCATGGCCAAGGAACTTGTCCGGCGCGGCGCGCTGGGCGTGGAGCTGAAATCCTTTAATCCGGATTTCGAAGACCGGTTTGTTCCAGCCGATCAGATTGACTGGGTGGCGCGCGTTTTGTGGTGCAGCCAATAACCTCTGCGCCAATTTGTCCTTAGTAACTGTCTTTGCAGACATATTCGATCATTGGCCTATTCAAATCCGTTTCCCGGCATATTACATTAAATCAGATCAAAAACGGCGATAGCCCGGTGGGAGAAGGAAACTCGTTTGACGCTGCAGCGCCATCACATTGTGCGTTATCTGGTAATTATCGTTGCCTATTTCGTCACGGGCTATGCCGGTATCCATCTGCCGTTTTTTGCCACCAACATCACACTGATCTGGCCGCCAGCGGGGATCATCCTTGCCGCACTGGTATATTGGGGTTGGCGCTATTTCCCGGCGGTTTATATCGGGGCGTTCCTGTTAAACGTCGTCATCGCCCAAACAATTGGCGCGATGATCTTTGTCGCCGTCGGCACGACACTGGCCGCGGTGATCCCGGCCCTTCTGATTTCGCGTTTTGCCGGGCCTTATCCCTTTTCCCGTTTGCGTGATATCGCGATCTATCTTCTGGCGGGTGGCGTTCTCGGACCGGCGCTTGCCGCAAGCTTTGGCGCATTGAATGTCAGCATCTTTGACATCGGCGACTTTAGCCGGTTCGAGTTGCTTTGGCAGGGCTGGTTCAAGGGCGATGTGATTGGCGCCCTTGTTGTCGGCCCGCTGGTCTTGCGCCTGCTCCACTGGCGCATCAAGCCCCGCCCGATCATGCATTACTGGGAGCTTGGCTTTATCGGTCTTGCCTGCATCGTTCTGGCATCTGCCGTGCAAACAACGCCCCTGACCGCCCGCCCGGAATTTCTGTTTATCTTTGTTTCTCTGCCTTGCGTGATCTGGGGCGCGATCCGCTATGGCTTGTTGGGGGCGGTTGTTACCAATGCCCTGATTGCCGGCGATGTCATAGCCTTTGCAGCGCTTGGCAACTCGACTTTTGCGGGGATCGAGTTGCAGTCGGGCATTCAAAACCTGTTTGGCTATCTGATCGCCAGTTCGATTGGTGCGCTGTTGCTTGCGGTTGGTCTGGAGCGGATCACGACGGTGACCATGCGTGCACGCGATGGCAGGCTATCGGGCGAAGTCCACCGTCTGCGTCGGGCACTGGCGGTTCTGATCGGCGTGATCGGTTTCGGGGTGTCGGGCGTTGCCGCCTGGTACACCTATGACCAGCTCGAAGAAGCTGATCGTCTGACCACAGAACAATACCGGCTGGCGTTTGAGGCGTCGCTTCGTGAAGAACTTGGCCGTGCCACCGATGCCCTGATTGCAGTCCGCACACTGTTTGATGTGCATGGCAGTGTTTCTGCCACCACCTATGACGCGATGGTCGCGCCCTGGATCAACCGCCGTCCGGGTGTTGCAGCCCTTGAATGGGCGCCCTATGTCGAACGGCGCGCCCGCATCCTGGTTGAGGAAACCGCCGAACTGCGCGGGGTCAGAAACTTTGGCATCCGCGAAGTGATTGATGGCGTTACCCGCCCGGCCGAGGAACGCGATAGTTACTACCCGGTCTTTTATGTCTTTCCGCGCTCGGGCAATGAAGAGCGCGTCGGCTTTGACCTTGCCAGCGAACCGGCGCGCAAACGTGCGCTTGAAACCGCGATTAAGACCAATAACGTAACCCTGACCCAGCCGCTTAATTCCGTGCAGTCAAACGCATCGCTTGTTGCCTCACTCGCGTTTCTGGCCGTGGAAAATCGCCGTGATCCGGATGGCCCGCCGCTGGGTATTGCGGTCGGGGTGCTTCGCATCACCGACATGATCACGCGTGCGGCCCGGGTGGCGCGCATTCCCCTTGATTACGCCCTGCATCTTGCCGATGCGAGAACGCCGGGTCGAGCCGGGTTGCTGTATTCATCAAATGATTCCCAAGGTGCACTCGATGAGATCGAGGCGGAGCTTGCAATTCCGTTCAACCCGAATATTTCGAATTTCACGTTTGGCTATCGTGACTGGACGATCCTTCTACATCATCAGCACGAGGACTATAACACGCTGGTCTATTGGCAGCCTTGGGCGATCTTTGTCTTTGGCAGCACGATCAGTGTCCTGCTTCTGATTTATTTGCGTTCGCTTAACCGCACTGAAAAACACATTGTCGATCTGGTTACGACCCGAACGGCCGAACTTGAAGATGCACGCGCGGCCGCCGAAAACGCCATGAACCAGGCCCAGCAGGCCGACCGTGCGAAATCGGAATTCATCGCCCATATGAGCCACGAATTCCGGTCGCCGATGACATCCATTCTGGGCTATACGCAGCTGGCATCGGACAGTCTGGACAAGGACGGTACCAGCAATACCGACACACTACGTAATTACCTCACGACCATTCGCGGGGCCGGGCGCCATGTTCTATCATTGATTGGGGATATCCTTGATATTTCCAAGATCGAGGCGGGCAAGCTTGTCCTTGAAGAAGCGCCGCTTGATCTGCACCACCTGTGTGAAGAGGTGGTGTCGATGATGCTGGTGCCCGCACGTGCGCAGGAAAATACGCTGGAACTTGATATTGATCCCGAGCTGCCGCGCCATGTCATTGGCGATACGGTGCGCCTCAAACAGCTCCTGACCAACCTTGTTTCCAACGCCATCAAGTTCACCAAATATGGCAAGGTACAGGTATCGGCGCTTCCGCTTCAGATTGACGAAGACAAGGTCTCCTTCCGCATTTCTGTCCGGGATGAAGGGATCGGCATTCCACGCAACAAGCTTGATGCGATCTTTGATGCCTTTACCCAGGT
>TARA_B100000674_G_scaffold117531_1_pt1 | contig 12562 bp, 10 predicted proteins | sample TARA_B100000674 | Tara Oceans TARA_B100000674 (sample SAMEA2622759) | marine metagenome | biome: marine biome (ENVO:00000447); feature: surface water layer (ENVO:00002042); material: "saline water (ENVO:00002010), including plankton (ENVO:xxxxxxxx)" | depth 5 m
ATTTCCTCTACAATCAGGCTATATGGCAGAAAAAATTACAATAAATGATGACCACACACTCAATGTCTCTGACAATCCGATAATTCCTTTCATTGAAGGTGATGGCACAGGAATAGATATCTGGCCCGCTGCAAAACTCGTTCTTGACGCAGCCGCCGGAAAATATGGTCGAACAATTGAATGGATTGAAGTTCTCGCAGGAGAAAAAGCATTCAACGAAACTGGAGACTGGCTACCACAACAGACAGTTGACACTTTTGAAGAATACCTAATCGGTATCAAAGGGCCACTTACAACTCCTATCGGAGGAGGCTTCAGAAGCCTCAATGTTGCATTACGTCAACTTCTAGACCTCTACGTATGCCTACGCCCAGTCAGATGGTTTGAAGGCGTACCCTCACCAGTGAAACAACCAGAACTTGTTGACATGGTAATCTTCAGAGAAAACACAGAAGATATCTATGCAGGAATAGAAGCCGAAGCTGGCTCACCCGAAGCAGAAACAATCCGTGAGATGATCAAAGAAGTCTTCGGAAGAGAAATAAGTGAAGATTCAGGATTAGGAATCAAGCCTGTTTCTCGAACAGGTTCTCAACGGCTCCAACGAGCAGCAATCAAATACGCTGTTGAACGCGGACGAAAAAACATTCACTGGGTTCATAAAGGCAACATCATGAAGTACACAGAAGGAGCATTCCAAAAGTGGGGATATGAACTTGTCAAGGAAGAATTTGATGATGTTGCCGTAGGCTGGGATGACTGCGGAGGAGACCCCGGTGACAAAATCCTTGTTCAGGATGCAATCGCCGATATCGCTCTCCAACAGGTTTTAACCCGGCCAGCTGAGTTTGATGTAATCGCAACGATGAATCTGAATGGTGATTACCTATCCGACGCTCTCGCTGCACAAGTAGGTGGAATAGGAATAGCTCCGGGAGCCAATATCAACTACGTCACAGGGCACGGAATCTTTGAAGCAACCCATGGAACAGCCCCGAAATACGCTGGCCAAGACAAAGTCAACCCATCATCTGTTCTTCTATCTGGGGTACTCATGTTTGAGCATCTTGGATGGAGAGATGCAGCAGATGACATCATCAAGGCTGTCGAGCAAACAATTAGTGAAAAAATCGTTACATACGACTTTGCCCGGTTGATGGATGGAGCAACAGAAGTGAAATGTTCTGAATTTGCTTCAGCGATTGTGGATAGACTTTAACCCCAAGCCCAAGACGATTGAATTCCTCTTGGAATTAACGTCTCAAGATTTTAAAAGCCTCAGGTGGCTAATACATGCAACCACCAATTACAGAAATTGAAGGTTTCGACAAGAATCAGTTTAGACGTGGACTAAAACTCATATCTAGATCACTAAAGCTTCGCCCTTTCTCACACGCAATTGCAATAACTGGAGCATGCCTCTTCTCTATCGCAGCCGTATTGCTGACGCGCGTTCTCGGGTACGCAACCGATGACGTAATCATCCCCAACCTAGATAACAATACGCTAGACAACCGAGACCTCTGGCTCGCTTTCACCCTCATTATTGCCGTAGGGCTAGCACGCGGCCTTGGTGCTTTTTTGCGACGCTATTTCCTAGCAGGAGCACGCTATGGAACAGAACTGCACTGGCGACGTCAACTCTTTAATCAATACCTTGATCTACCAATGTCTTTTCATAGAAAAAAATCTCCAGGCGAACTCCTTGCCCACGCAGACAATGACATGATGATTGCCTCACTTGCTTTGATGCCTCTCGCATTTACCATCGGAACATTCTTTCTCGCCATTGTCGCTCTGGTAAATCTTTTCCTTATTCACCCAACCATAGCGCTGATAGCGTTAGTGCTATTTCCGTTGTTAGCAGCAATGAATAAGACCTACTCTCAACGAGTTGTTACGCCAGCATCTTCTGTTCAAGAGGCCGTAGGGAATACCTCATCATTAGTACACGAGAGCTTTGATGGAATATTAGTTGTTAAATCACTGGGTCGAGGAGAGCAAGAAGTAGAACGGCTTCGAAAATCTGCCGAAAAAATTCGAAAGCATCGCATAAGCGTAGGTCGACTTCGAGCAATTTTTGAACCAGCTATTTATGCGCTCCCAAACTTAGGGGTGATAGCACTCTTAATGATAGGAACATGGCTCATTGACAAAGGGTCGCTCACAATCGGAGAGCTCGTCAGCGCAATCGCACTCTTCGGGATACTCGCATTTCCAGTCCGAATAGCTGGAATATTTTTCGAAGAACTTCCCCGATCCGTAGTTGCTCTGGACAGAATCGATGAAGTTCTAAACCTAGAATCATCTCAACAGCAACACCAGGGGACCAATACAGTTAGTGCAGAACCAAGTACTTTACGGATCGAAAATGTTGAAGCGAGATATGATGACCAACTTATTCTCAATAACATCACTTTCTCAGTAGAAAGCGGGGAGGTTGTTGCACTCGTGGGCCCGACTGGAGTAGGAAAATCAACAATCGCAGACTTAGTCGGAAGCTTACAGCAGCCAACATCTGGGAATATATATCTTTCAAATACCCCACTAAATGATATTAAGCCTTCAGACAGGACAAAAACATTAACCATCGCTTTCCAAGAGTCATTTCTGTTCGCTGATACCGTGAAAGAAAACATCCTTCTGGGCAGGCAATTCACAGATCGTGAATTGAAAGAGGCAACAGAAATCGCTCAGGCTAACGATTTCATCTCACGTCTACCTGATGGGCTAAATACGTTACTTGGAGAACGAGGTGTCACACTGTCAGGTGGACAACGTCAACGCGTCACTTTAGCGCGAGCGCTAATAGGCAACCCACAAATCATTTTCTTAGATGACTCAACGTCCTCAGTCGACCCAGTTATTGAAAAGCGAATTCTAGATGGCCTCAGGACCCGAAAAAATATAAGCCTCGTTATAGTCGCTCACCGTTTATCAACAATAAAACTCGCTGACAGAGTCATTTTCCTTAATAACGGTGTAATTGAGGGAACAGGATCCCACGAAGAATTAATGCGACTAGAAGCGTATGCGTCACTCGCAAAGGCATATGAAAAAGCAGGAGTGGACTCATGAGCCAATCCCGTCACTCACGAAGAAATACCAGAGGAGAAATTTCTTCTCAAAAAAGCGTAACAACCACATTGGACGAAGCAGAAGATGAGGAAAAAACTGGCGCTTTGATAGTTCTGAAGCGGGGATTACAGGTAAGCCCCGAATTACGAACTGGAGCCAGCCTCACGGTACTCATGGCCCTGATAGTTGCTGCCGGATCTTTAGCTATTCCAGTTTTAATTCAGCAGATCTTAGATCAGGGGCTTCGCGGAGAGGAAGGTCTGCGATCAAACTTCATATATATTTCGTGTGCAATTGCCTTCCTTATTGTATCGTTCGTGATTTTCGCTCAACGCGCCACATATAATCGTCTCGTTAGAGTCGCTGAAACAACTATTCTCGAACTCAGAGTAAGAGTTTTCCGACATCTTCACCGCCTCAGCCTCGCCGACCATCAAGAAGCAAGAAAAGGGATTCTTACAGCACGAGTAACAAGTGACATTGAAACCCTCTCTCAATTCGCGCAGTGGGGAGCAATCGCCTGGATAGTTGACTCAGTCATAATCGTTGGGACACTCACCGTCATGGCTATATACAGTTGGCAATTGACCTTAGTTGTTATCGCAATTTATCTCCCCATCATTCCAATTCTTAAAGCAATCCAACAACAACAATTTCTCAAGTACAGAGAAGTGCGCGAAGCAGTTTCGGAAACACTGGGACAGGCCTCTGAAGCAGTTACGGCAGCCCCAGTTATTCGCTCATACGGATACCAGAATTCAATCAGATCAAAGTTAGAAAGGGCCAATCAAAACCAGTACCGGCGCCAAATAAGGGCACACAAATTCTTCGCTTTACTCGCACCAGTTATGGACACATTCAGTGCTCTATCCATAGCCGGGGTTATAGTCGCAGGATCTTACCTTGGGCCCGATATGGGACTCACATCAGGAGAAATGATCGCTTTCGTATTCCTAACAACGATTCTGATCGCACCAATATGGGAGTTAGGGGAAGTCCTTGATCAAACACAGACAGCCTTAGCTGGATGGTGGAAAATACTTTCTGTCCTCGATGTCCCAATAGAAGTTCAGGAGCCTGAGAGCGGCAAAAAGCTCAAAACCGGCGCACTCGAGATTGAAGCCAACAACGTCAACTTCAGATATCGAACGGGAAGCCAAGTTCTCGATGACATAAGCATTCGAATACCTGCCGGAACAAACGTTGCTGTCGTCGGAGAAACTGGCTCAGGAAAAACAACTTTCGTAAAACTACTAGCACGCATAGCTGATCCCACAAGCGGGCAGATAACTATCAATGGCGTACCGATCCACGAAATAGATGCTGAATCACGACACTCATCCATTCAAATGGTTCCACAAGACGGATTTCTCTTTGACCAAACAATAAGAGAAAATGTTGCATTTGGTAAACCACATGCAAGCGAAGAAGAAATTCAAACAGCATTTCATTCTCTAGGCCTTACTGACTGGCTAAATAAACTTCCAGACGGCATCAACACACAAACAGGTTCAAGAGGTGAAAGAATTTCGGTAGGTGAACGCCAACTTGTTGCACTCGCACGTGCTCAACTGGCAAACCCCGGTCTTCTCATCCTTGACGAAGCAACGAGCGCAGTTGACCCCGAAACAGAAGTAGCACTTGTCAGTGCTTTGGAGCGTTTATCTCAAGGACGTACAACAATTTCGGTTGCTCACCGTTTGAGCACGGCAGAAAAAGCAGACCTCATACTCGTTTTTGATCAAGGGAAAATCGTCGAAACAGGAACCCATCAAGAACTATCCACACAAAACGGAATTTATGAAGACTTGCACAATACCTGGATGGGTAACACACAAGCCGTATAGATAAAACTTTGCTCAACTCCTTGAGGATTAGCCAAAGGGTATCAACTTTTAGGTAATCTCTTGATGAACTTAAAGAGGTTGATATGAGTAAAACACCTGTACACGTAACCGTAACTGGCGCAGCAGGACAAATTGGCTACGCACTGCTTTTTAGAATCGCAAGCGGGCAAATGCTTGGCGCCGACCAACCAGTCGTCCTTCGTCTATTGGAAATTACCCCAGCGTTAGGTGCTCTAGATGGAGTGCACATGGAACTTGATGACTGTGCTTTCCCGTTACTTGAAGGAGTTGTCAAAACAGACGATGCAAATGTGGCGTTTGCAGAGAGTAATTACGGTCTGCTAGTTGGAGCAATGCCAAGAAGAGACGGTATGGAACGGGCCGACCTCTTGGAAGCTAATGGAGGAATTTTCGGCCCTCAAGGCAAAGCGATTGCAGAAAATGCCAACGAAAATATCAAAGTTCTCGTAGTTGGAAATCCAGCAAACACTAATGCCTTAATAGCGCAATCCTCTGCTTCCGGGATCAACCCAAGACAGTTCACCGCTATGACACGACTTGACCATAATCGTGCTCAAACTCAAGTTGCCTCAAAGTTGGGTGTTCAAGTTAGTGATGTGAAAAAAATGACAATATGGGGAAACCATTCAGCAACCCAATACCCAGATCTTTTCAACTGCGAAGTTAACGGAGAATCCGTGGCGCACACAATAAACGACCAGCAATGGCTGGAGAATGACTTTATTCCAACTGTGCAACAACGAGGCGCTGCAATAATTAAGGCCAGAGGAGCCTCATCTGCAGCCTCTGCCGCAAATGCAGCTATTGATCATATGCGTGACTGGACACTAGGAACACCTGACGGCGATTGGGTATCAATGGCGATTCCATCTGATGGAAGTTATGGTATTCCTGAGGGAATTATTTCCTCTTTTCCAGTCACCTGTAAAGATGGCGATTACGAAATTGTTCAAGGGTTAGAAATTGACGATTTCAGTCGCGGTCGAATTGACACTTCAGCAGATGAACTCGTCTCCGAACGAGAAACAGTTGCCAGCTTAGGACTTATTTAAAGCCTACTTTTGCGTGAAGCTCGGGAATGCCTCTATCAATCGTTCAACCTCACCAGACAAACGAAGTAACCCTTTGAGAAAAGCTTCTTCGGTAGTCAATTCCCCTTGGTGGATTAAAATTGCAGTTTCTTTATCCAAACTAAAGATGACATCAGCTGACTCGGCTGCTCCAGAAGACGTTTTTGCTGTTGCCCCGATCACGCAGTAAAAGCTTTCAATCCTGCCATCAGAATTAGCAACTTCGTATTGGATGGTTAACTCTTCGTCAAGATTTGGCGAAGCGTATAACAAAAGATTGTTCTGGAGCTCAGACACCCACTTCACTTGATCACTTCCCATAGTTAAGATTATCCCTACATCCCGCAAGTCGTATAGCGTTCGGTACTAAATCAATAATCGCAGGGGATTCACCTATAAATTCACCATCAGCCCATAACCCTAAGCCTGCAGTTTCAAGCACAATGTGTTTTCCCTCCAACCCTTCAACTTTGGGATGACTCATATGTGAGCCGCTGAACACTCTCCTAAAGAAACGTAATAATTCAAAGCGTCCTACCTTTGACACAAGGGTTAAATTAGCGATCCCATCGAATGGGTTCGCCGAGGGTGCAATTTTCATTCCACCCCCGAAGTCACTCGTATTAGCGATATTCCAGAGTGAAACTTCACGTTCAAAGAGGACATTGTCTATCGAAAAGTTCACAGTTTTACTAGATAGTGAACGCAGTGACGTCAAGGTTGAAACTGTATATCTACTCGGACCAGTGGGCCATCGCATCCCCTCAGCACGTACATTCACATCACTGGAAAACCCGAAAGTCATTACAGACGCAACCCACCGGTCGTTCACTTTTAATAAATCAATCGTGGCGGGTTCTTCTAATGATGCCGTAACCGCTTCCTCAATCCTTGTCGGAATCGCTAACGCTCTGCAAAAGTCATTGCCGGTCCCTATTGGGATAATTCCCAATACGGTATCGGTTGTTGCAATTGATTGGATGGCATGGTGAATAATCCCATCACCACCAGCCACAAGTATTCTCTCTGCACCCTGATCTACAAGTTCTTGTAAATTATTTTTCACTTCCAGAAGTGTCTTACCTGGTACGAGTGCATAGTCGACACCCAATTCATCTAAACAGCGAAAGATCAAATTCGCAGCTTTCGCTCCTTTCCCACGCCTTGCCAACTGGTTAATCAATACGTGAATCACTAATCACTCCGGCTTAGATTCCAAATAAAAATTACAATAATGAAACCAGTCAGTCCAAATACGACCGGCCAAATGGAAGCTCCAAAAGAAGAGGGCCATGCAAGCGCTGAACCTTCAATAATTTCATTTTCTTCTCCGCTGATAACCCCAACACCGTTGGGCCAAGGCCAAATTACGCGAAGGCTTCCGATCATAAGTCCGACGAGAAGAGCTAAAACAGAATCACGATAATTTCTCAAAATCCAATTCAATAACCGCGCGGATAAACTGAGCGACAACACCGCCCCGAGACCGAAAATCAAAAGTTTTCCCAAATAACGTTCATTTACAGCTTCTATTAAAGACCCATACATACCAATCATCAATAGAAAAAATGACCCCGATATTCCCGGAAGTATCATCGCACTGATTGCAATCGCCCCTGAAAAGAAAAAAACTAATAAGCTCGGCTCTTGAACTGGGCCTGCACGAACTCCAAGCAAGACAAATACTGCGATTCCCGTCGCAACTCCCAATACAACTCGGTAAATATTCCAAGTATCCACCATGAATCCGGCAACAATGATTGATGCTAGAACAAGTCCGAAAAATAAACCCGCCACAGAAGTTGGGTGATTCTCAAGGAGACGCTCAATGATTTGAGCTAATAAAACAAAAGCAATAATGATTCCAGATAAGAGCGACAATAAAAAACGCCACTCTATAGATAGGAGAGGTCTTTTCGTAGCCGCCCTATCAAATCGTAGTATCGAAATAACTAAGTCTGTGCAGTGATGGATATTTTGAAGAAGACGCTCATAAATTCCAAGCAACAGAGCTATTGTCCCACCTGATACACCAGGAACAGCATCTGCTGCTCCCATGAAAGAACCCCGTAACACGTTACGTGTTATTACCCGAAATACAGATGTGTTTTCAGTCATGGCCACCCATCAAGATGATAGAACCCAATACAGCTTAGAGGAGATATAGCCTAGCCTGTCTGCTTCACTTTCAAATAAGCCATCAATTTAATGAAAGTCTTACTTTCTAGCTATTGTGATAGTGGAGTTTCTATGGTGCAAAGTAATTCAAGTGAAGAAATGAGTAAAGGTGACGAATACCTTTTGAATCTTTTCCTCACGGATGAGGGAATCGCGGACCCTGCTATTTGGTACAAAAAGCTCAGAGATGAATCACCAGTATTTCGAAGTTCCTCAGGAGCGATCTTCCTTTCGCGTTATGAGGATTGCAGAATGGTTTTTCGTGATAACCGGTTAGGGAAAGATAATCGCGAAGGACCTGGAGGTACCGCTTTACCCAGAGAAGAATCAGAAGAAGTCCGAGCCTATCGGGAACAAATTAGTGCAAATAGAAGTGACTCATCGCCATCGATGCTTTTCCTCAATCCTCCTGATCACACTCGCCTGAGAGGGTTGGTCAGTAGAGCCTTCACCCCACGGCGCGTCGAATCAATGCGGGACAGTATAAAAGAACTTACCGAAGACTGCCTTGATAACCTTGCCGACGTCGGTGAGGGAGACGCAATGGAAATTCTTGGTTTTCTTCCAGTTAATGTCATAGGTGAACTAGTCGGCGTTCCACGCTCAGATTGGGAATACTTCAGACCTCTGGTGACCGCAGGTGTTGCATCGCTTGAGGCAGCACCCTCTTTGGAAGAACTCAAAGCATCTACAGCGGCTTTTACAGAAATGGGAGAATATTTCACCTCGCTCCTAGAGGAACGCAAAGCACGCCCGAAAGATGACCTTATGTCAGCCCTCATAGAAGTAGAAGAAAGCGGTGATCGTATTTCAGAAGCTGAAGTCGTAAGCACAGTAATTCTTTTATTCGCTGCAGGGATGGAAACAACCCAAAACCTCATAGGAAATGGATTAGGAGCTCTTTTCGCACACCCAGATCAAATGGAATTGTTATGGAACAACCAAGAATATGTTGAATCCGCCGTTGAAGAGATGCTTCGCTGGGATAGCCCTGTGCAATTAGACGGACGAACAGCCCTCGAAGATACTGAAATACCTGACCTTAAGTTACCGAAAGGGAGCCAGATCGTTACTCTCATCGGTGCAGCTAACCGCGACCCGGCAAGGTTCACAAATCCAGATGATTTCCAAATCCAGCGAAACGAGGGCCAACCACTCAGTTTCGCCTCAGGTATCCATTACTGTTTAGGAGCCAACCTTGCTCGAACAGAAGGGCAAGAAATGTTTGACGGTTTAATCAGACGATTCAAAACCATTGAACAGGCTGGAGATTTAAAACAACGTGGACGACTCACATTGCGAGGGTACGAGGCAGTTCCAGTCAAAGTAACATCGCGATGAATGACTCAGAAGAGCTATGGAACAAACGTTACAGCGATAATCCGGTTCTGAATCCTCCCTCAGAATTTCTCGAAGAATTTGAACAATACCTTCCGACTCAAGGGACTTGTGTTGACATAGCGGGAGGGAATGGAAGGAATGCTCTTTGGTTCGCTAAGAAAGGTTACACAACGTCTGTGATTGATATCAGTTCAGTTGCCCTTAACCAGGCAACGAAGAGCGCCCAATCTCAAAAAGTGGAACTTGAATGCATATATTGGGACATTGAGAAGAACCTTCTTCCACCAGAACGAACATGGGATATAGCGCTCCTTACCCTTTTCCTTAATAGAGGCGTTTTACAGACAGCGAATCAGTACCTAAACCCGCAAGGAATACTTTTGTTCGCCCAACCAACGAAGAAAAATTTAGAGCGTCACCAACATCCAAGCGAACGATTCCTACTCGACCCTTCAGAAATATTTGAAATAAGCGAGAATCTTGCCGGTATGGAAATCCTCCATGTAGATGAGGGGTGGCGAAGATCAGAAAGACATGAAGCCTGGCTCGCCTGTAAGAAAATAATTTAAACGCTTCGGCTTACTTGCGTTCACGGCATCTCTTTACTAATTGTAGAGATAGAAATTTTTACGAATTGGAGATGCATGAACGGACAAATGGTTAACTTCCCAGTAAATGGAACGCAAGCTGCTGGCTATCTTGCTGAAGCGCAGTCAGGTAAAGGCACTGGCGTTTTAGTTTTGCAGGAGTGGTGGGGTTTGGTTCCTCAAATTAAAGGTATCTGCGACCGGCTTGCAGATCAAGGGTTCACTGCACTCGCTCCGGATTTGTATCATGGTGAATTTGCACAACATACCGAAATGGATAAGGCAGGCGAGCTGATGACAACCTTGCCACCAGAGAGAGCAGCTCGCGACATGTCAGGCGCCATTGATTATCTTTTGTCACACGATGCATGCTCAAGCGAGCAGGTAGGCGTAATTGGCTTCTGTATGGGCGGTATGTTGACATTACTCATAACAGCTCAAGAGGGTAATCGGGTAGGAGTCGCAGCCCCATATTATGGAGCTCCTCTTGGCGATCCATCAGTAAATTGGGACAGTCTCTCGGCGAAAGTCGAGGGGCACTTTGCTGCTCACGACGATTTTTTTCCTCCCGAAGCGGTTCAAGATCTTGAAAAGCAGTTGCAGGAGCAGGGAAAGGATGTGACTTTCCATATCTATGAAGGCACTGGCCATGCCTTTGCGAATGAAGAAGACGCTTTAGGAACATTTGATTCCTCAGCCGCCGAGACTTCCTGGAATAGAACTATCGCTCTCTTAAATAAAATTTGACCTTTGAGTAATATCAAAAGTAAGAATTTAGGAACTCTGTCCTAACAATTTGCGATTCTTTCGCTTAGATTTTATGTAATCACGGTTGGTATAAGCGATAAAGTCCAAAGGTATTTCTTTCGGGCAAGCTTCATGGCATTCTCCATGATTAGTGCAAGAACCGAAATATTCTTCCATTGTCTCAACCATGTCCTCGGTTCTTGACCATCGTTCAGGCTGACCTTGTGGCAGTAGGTTGAGATGTTGAACCTTCGCAGATGTGAACAGCTGAGCTGCAGAGTTGGGGCACGCAGCCACGCAAGCTCCGCAACCAATGCATGCTGCAGCATCAAAAGCAGTATCCGCAGCATCTTTAGGAACCGGAATCAGGTTCGCATCAGGTGCTGAACCTGTAGGAACTGTAATGTACCCTCCAGCTTCGATGATTCGATCTAGTGGAGATCGGTCAACAACTAAATCCTTGATGACAGGAAACGAAGCAGCTTGCCACGGTTCAACGATGATTGTGTCACCATCACTGAACTTTCTCATGTGAAGTTGGCATGTTGCAGTGGCTTTCTCGGGTCCGTGAGCCTGTCCGTTGATCATGCATCCACAGGTGCCGCAAATTCCTTCACGGCAATCACTGGCAATTTCTACTGGCTCCTCACCGTCATTAATAAGATTCTCATTTAAGACATCGAACATTTCAAGAAAAGACATGTCCGGACTTATCTCGTTCACTTCGTATGTTTCAAATCGCCCTGTTTCGGCAGGTCCATTTTGCCGCCACACTTTTAGCGTTAATGTCATTGTATTTTCCATGGCGTTCTCCTACTTGTATGACCTTTGTGTCAACGGGACGTTATCAAAGACCAATTCTTCTGTGTGCCTTATGGCTGAGTCGGAAGTTCCTCCCCATTCCCAAGCAGCGACGTGAGCGTAGTTCTCATCATCACGTAATGCCTCTCCTTCAGGCGTTTGACTTTCAGTTCGGAAATGGCCACCACATGATTCGTTACGTTCAAGTGCATCTCGAGCTTTCAGTTCTGCTAGCTCAAAGAAGTCAGCGACCCTACCAACCTTTTCAAGTGAGGTATTGAGATTATCAGCTGTTCCAAGAACCCTGACGTCTTTCTCGAACTCTTCTCGTAGTGAAGGAATTTCTGATAGAGCCTTTTCTAAACCATTCTTATCTCTTTCCATCCCAATGAAATTCCATACGAGCTTGCCGAGTTCTCTATGGAACCAGTCAACAGAGCGAGTCCCGTTGACAGAAAGCCACTTTTGTGTACGTTCTGCTACATCGTTTACCACAGTTGCGCATGCTGGGTCACTTTCGTCAAGAGTGCTTTCACCCAAGAGAGGAGCGAGGTAATTTCCTATTGTGTATGGAAGAACGAAGTATCCATCTGCAAGCCCCTGCATTAACGCTGAGGCTCCCAGTCGATTAGCTCCGTGGTCTGAGAAGTTCGCTTCGCCTACCACGAATAGGCCAGGTACGTTACTCATTAGTTCGTAATCAACCCATAGCCCGCCCATTGTGTAATGTGTCGCAGGGTATATTCTCATTGGTGTTTGATAGGGGTCTTCGCCTGTGATTCGTTCGTACATTTGGAACAAGTTTCCATAGCGTGCGCGAATAGCGTCCTCACCATCTCGCTTGATGGCGTCAGCGAAATCAAGGTAGACACCATTTTTGAGCGGCCCTACA
>TARA_B100000674_G_scaffold207111_1_pt1 | contig 12497 bp, 10 predicted proteins | sample TARA_B100000674 | Tara Oceans TARA_B100000674 (sample SAMEA2622759) | marine metagenome | biome: marine biome (ENVO:00000447); feature: surface water layer (ENVO:00002042); material: "saline water (ENVO:00002010), including plankton (ENVO:xxxxxxxx)" | depth 5 m
TATGAAGCCTTTTTTGAATAAATCGATATTAGTCACACGGCCGGTGCAACGGGCTGAGGAACTTATATTGGCTATCCTTGGTTTTGGAGGGAAGGTGATAGGGGCTCCAATGATGGAAATTCAAAAAAATAAAAAACTTGTGCCTGAGATAATCGCCAAAACTCTACGCTCTTCTGATGTTGTAATATTTTTAAGTATTAATGCGGTAGAATATAGTTTGAAAAAGTCCCCAGCTTTAATCCCCATCGTGGCACAAAAAAAAATATTTGCGGTTGGTGAAAGTACGGCCGCTAAATTACGGTCGCTTGGCTTAGATTCTTTTTTTCCTGAAAAAAAAGCAACGTCAGAAGGCCTGCTCGAGCTTGAGGGTCTAGATTCTCAAAAGATCAAATCAAAAAATGTCGCGGTTTTAAAAGGCGTCGGGGGCAGGAGGAAACTAAAAGCCGTTTTAGAAAAAAGGGGTGCATCGGTAGCGAATATTAACTGTTATGAGAGAATTACCACTAATGTCTCGATCAAGAAGGCTTTGACAGCAAGTAGCATAGAAGTGCCTGATGTTATCGTTTCTACTAGTTCTGCCATAGTAAAAATTCTAGGGAGTAAAATAGAATCAGAGTACCTGCTGAGCTTATATGAAGTGCCAATGGTTGTTCCTAGTGCGCGTGTTGCTCAGACTGCCAGAGGACTTGGTTTTACGGGCGAGGTGATTGTAGCGAAGGGAGCTACAACTGATGCGATAATCAATGCGGTAGAAGATTGGGTTTGGAGAAAGTAGATGGAATATGATCAAGCAGAGACGGCGGAGTTCGCCGAACAAAAGAACAAGTGGTTTTCGATTGGCCGGTGGGCGCTGATGTTATTTCTATTTGGCTCTGTCTGTGCGGTGTCGACCTATTGGATCCTTACAATGCCCAACGTTATTCTTTCAGAAAAAAATCAAGCGCTACAGGATAAGGCTATCGATAAGAACCCTCAATCTACCCCCTCTACGATAAAATCGGACACAAGATCAGAATTAGAAAACGATCTTTTTGACATAAATAGACGCTTAATTAACCTAGAAAAAAACTTCGTCGATGAGGTGCGTAAGCTAGATACATTGAGTTCAGAGAGCATTGGAGCGAACGAGGATTTAACAGATTTACGGCAGTTAGTTGCCTCAATACAAGAGGAAGTGCGAGGATTGGAGATAGAACGTGAAAACATGCAAAACAGAGAAACTATTTTATTATTGACTGAAAGCTATCTTAATAGGGCTTATAGATGCTTGGAACTCGATGAAGCGTTGCCTAAATGCCTCGATCAGGTCAAGAAAGCGGAAGAGTTGGCAGAGTTTTCTCCAACCAATTTAATAACTACTGTTTTAAGTTCTATAAAAGACTATAGAATTTGGCTAGATGGCCTAAATCAGAGTTCTCTGCAAGCTCAAACAAATGATTTTAATGGATTAGTGGTTTTGGTTTCTGAACTGGCTACCGCGAACAATGTCGTAGATCCGGAGCGTCTCGAATTAAATCAAGCAGATGAAGAAGAAAAAGAAAATTTGCCCAGGAGTAGTCTTTCTTCCTCAATATTTGAGGCGCTAAAAGGCCTGGTGGCTATAAAAAAAATAGATCATCAATTGCTAAATCAGTATTCCGCTGAAGATGTGAATCGTATAAAGCTCAGCTTGCAATTGGAGAGCGCCGCCGCACGCATTGCATTTCTTAATAATGATGTCGAAGCCACACAAATTTCAATAAATAATCTTAAAAGCTTGTCTAATAGTTACCTGGATGAATCGACGCCGTTAGCCAGATTAATCTCTAAATTAGAGGCAAAGAGGTTTGTTACGCCACCAATAGCTAGAGACAAATTGGACGTGCTCAGGTTGAAGATTAGAGAGTTTCGACAATCTCCAGGGCTGTTAGATTGAGGACCTTAGTAGCAATATTTTCTGCATTTGTAAGCGCTGCTTTCTTAGCCGATTGGCTATTGGGCAATCCTGGTCATATCGTGATTTACTTCGATGGTAATGAGTTCAGGATGACCTTGGCTTTTGGAATTGTTGCCTTAGCAATTACCTTTGTGGTGGGAGTAGTTTTCTTATCGGTTTTACAGGGGTTGTTAAGACTTCCGTCAAAATATAAGAGGGCTCGCCAATGGCAATCTAGGGAAAAATTTGTAGAGGGATTTTTGGCAGATGTATTGGGTAATTCGTCGTCAGCAGAACGGTTATATCTTTCGGGTGCTAAATACGGAGCATCTGCTGACGTCCACTATCTCGCTGCTGCTAAAGTAGCACATAAGCGTAGAGATATGGGCCGGCGCAATGAATTACTGCGGTCAGCTATTAAAATTGGGGGAAAGGATTCTTTGGCATCAGTGACTCGGGCACAATGGTTACTAGAGGAGGGGGATTTTGATAGAGCCGAATTGGTGATCTCCGAATTGCCTTCTTCTCTTCGTGAGCAACCGTCGGTTCTTAGATTGCTTGGTGAAATGTTTTTCCAACAAAAAGATTTTGACAAGCTTATTACTTTATTACCGAAACTAATTTCTCGAAAAGCCTTTGATAGTGCCCGCCTAGAGAAAATCCAGATATCTTCGTATTCTGGCTATCTTCTTAAAAGAGCCCAAACCGGCCAGCTTGAGGAGTTAAATAAAGCTTGGAAGAATATTCCTAGGAAAGTAAAAAAAATAAACCAAGTTTTCGCAACTTACGCAGGTTTGTTGATAGAAAAGGAAGAGTACAGTGTGGCTGAGAGACTACTAAGAAAAAAAATCGAAGCTAACTGGGACTCTCAGCTGGTAGCTCTTTATGGCGAAGTTCGGCCAAATGTTTCACGAAAAATTCTGAAAACTTTGGAAAAATGGGCTCGGGAACATCCCAATGACATTGGGTTAGGTATCGCGAGAGCAAGGCAATTCATGCAGGCAGGCATGTGGGGGCAGGCAAGGGGTGTGGTTAGCCATCTTGTCAACCAGGAACCGACTCCTAAAATGTATAAACTTCTTGCCGACATTGACGAGAAATTAGGGGATAGCAAGAGGTCGTCTAACAACCGGAAGGTCGGTCTAGAGTTGGCAGCAAACTTTGCTATAGATAAGTAGCGTTTCAGGGCCTGCTGCTTCTGCTTCCAAGCCATTTTATCAGTGGTCGCCAATATTCTCTGTCTATAGCGGTCGTTAACGGTGCAAATTCAAAAACAGATATTCCTTTTTGAGCCGCTCGTATGTAATTAGCGCTTTGTCTTATCAGGGTTAAAAAAGGAAAACGCCGGCCAGATGGTAGCCTGAAGTCGTAGAGAAGGTCCTCTAAATTGCGGGTATCTCGCGAGTTTTCTCTAGCCCTGCTTGCGATAGTCGCAATTCGAACATCATTTTGAATGCTTGGTCTCAGGGATTTGAGCTCTCCGAAAAATCTTTGTGCTGCTCTTATATCCATGGGGGATGGGACGACCGGAATTATGGCTGTCTCAGTTCTCTTCAAAAGCGAAACAAGCTGTTCGTCATGTGTTCTTGAAGGAGCATCCATGATTAAAATATCGGCAATTTTAGGAACGCGAATTGGTGCGCTGTACGCTTCGATACCCATAATCTTTGGAAAATTCCTTCGCCTCTGACGTAGCCAATCTATGCTAGAGCCTTGCGGGTCAAAGTCTGCTAAAACAACTTTTTTCCCTTGATTGGCATAATAGCCCGCTAAATTTGTGGCAACGGTAGTTTTGCCACTCCCGCCCTTCGCATTTAAAACTAATATTGATCGCATTTTATCTCGCCGAAATTTATAGATTACTTGATGCTAAACGATTTATGGTAGGAGTGAAAATAGTTACTAAAAGTTTGTCGAGGGATGTTCCGGGAGAGGCTAAGGAATTTTTACTGGTCAAAAAGCTTCCCGGAACTTTTTCACATACCTCTTCTAAGTTTACTGCCAATCTTCTAGATTCTTTTATTTCAAAAATAAAAAGACTTTCAGAATCCCTAGGAATGCTTTCTGCTGAAAAGGGGTTTGACGTATCTACGAGTGGCACCCGCTGAATATTTGCATCGGTGCGGGAAAACTGAGGGCATATGAATTTAATGTAATCAGGGAGTCTTCTTTTTATCATTTCTACTGCGTTTCTTTCTGTATAACCACGAACTAACTTGTCTCTCTCTATTTTCTGTATCCATTCGAGGTTAATGATTGGGGCTACTCCAATTAGTAAATCTACTTTCTTAGCAATGTTTATATTCTCGTCTATATGCCCTGCGTGGAGGCCATCGTAGAATAAAAAGTCTGCTGGGGCTATTTGTTTCCAAGCCGAAAAGTGACCTATTTTTGTCTTGTGTGCTACAGAATCTTCTTCGCTATGTATATAATGCCGCGTTTTTCCTGTCCCGGATAGGGAGAAAGTAGCAAAAAGGTCCTCAAGTTCACCAAGTAAATTAGCTTCAGGATTAAAATGGGTAATGGCTTGGGGCACCTCTTCGTTTTGTTCCATTTCTTGCCGCGTGAATCTGTGAAAACTATCTCCCTCAATAAACTGGACTTTGATTCCTTGAGTATCAAAGATTTTTTGGAATATTTTTTTTACGTTTGTCTTGCCCGCACCAGATGCGCCAGTGAGAGCTATTATGGGGAACTTTTGCGACATTTGTTTAAATCAGGCCATATTATTAAAATTCAAAACCTATCTTAATATGATATCTTCTACGGGTTAAGTTTCTTAGATTAAAAATATCCAAAGCAAGGGGCGATTTGATTAAATTTCCTGGTAGCGTTTACGGCAGATTGCTCGGTTACGTGGCAAATTACTGGAGATTATTCGTGGTTTCTATAGTCGCGATGATCTGTCTTGCCTCCACAGAATGGATGTTGCCAGCCCTTCTCAAACCTTTAATAGATGATAGTTTTGAGTCAGCTCAAGAACGGATTTCTTTTGATATACCGGTTTTATTAATTATTTTGTTTGTAGGGAGAGGGATACTAAGTTATTTGGCGACCGTAACTTTGCATCTAGTTGCCCAGAAGATAATTGCGGATCTTCGAATGCAAATGTTTTCCAGCATGATAGCTGCGCCTTCTCGATTTTTCGATGAAGTTACTACTGGGAAATTGGTATCAAAATTTACTTTCGATGTAACACAAGTCGCTCAAGCCTCAACTAGAGTGATAACTGTTTTGGTAAAAGACTCAGTAGTTATCCTTGTCCTCCTAGGGTACCTTCTCTACTTAAACTGGATGTTAGCGACTATTTTTATCCTCATTGCACCCCCAATTGGTTTTATGGTTTCTAAGGTATCTTTTAGGATGCGTACGATGAGCACTCATCTTCAAGACTCCGTGGGTCAGATAAACCAGGTGGCCGAAGAATCAATAAGGGGGCAGCTTGAGATAAAGGTGTTTTCTGGTCAAGAACATGAGGTTGGACGGTTCGATAAAGCAGTTAGAAATGCGCGAAAATATCAGATGAAAGTAGTCCGAACAAGTGCCGCACTGGTGCCGTTTATTCAACTGTTTGTTGCTTCCGCTATCGCTGTTCTTATAGTACTAGCATTGAAGGAGTCTGCTAGCGGAACTATGTCTCGAGGAGAGTTTGTCGCTTTTATAACTGCAACTGGTCTGCTAATACCGCCTATAAAGCGCTTGGCTAGCGCAAACGAGTTCTTACAGAGAGGAATCGCTGCCGCTAAATCTGTTTTTAGTCTGATAGATAGTCCAAAGGAGCGGGATTCCGGTTTAATACGTCCATCTGTCGAAGGGAAGTTATCATTTAAGAATATTTTCTTCACATATGATAAAAATGAAATATTGCGTGACATTTCGTTGGAAATAGAGCCTGGAGAAATGGTGGCTTTTGTAGGCCCATCTGGGGGAGGTAAGACTACTCTTCTTAACCTAGTGCCACGTCTCTACGAGCCTACTTCGGGAGAAATTTTCTTAGATTCGAGGCCTATCGCGGATTACTCCTTGGTGAATTTACGGAAGAATATTTCGTATGTTGCCCAAAATACAATTCTTTTTAACGATACAATTAGGAATAATATTTCTTATGGAATAGGGCAAGCAGCATCGGATGACGATATAGAGCGCGTCGCGTATTTGGCTCAGTTAGGTGAATTCGTAAATGGTTTGCCAAACGGTCTTAATTCTGAGATAGGTGACAATGGTGTGAAATTGTCAGGAGGCCAAAGGCAAAGGATAGCTATTGCTAGAGCAATGCTGAAAAATGCTCCAATTTTAATACTAGACGAAGCAACGGCGGCACTCGACAATGAGTCTGAAACTTTTATTAAAAAAGCACTGGCAAATGTAAGTCATGGTAGGACAAGTTTGGTTGTGGCCCATCGTTTATCGACGATAGTCAATTCGAACAAAATAGTAGTAGTTGATAATGGACGAATTATAGAGATGGGAACACATTTACAACTCATCGAAAATGAAGGTCTTTATACAAAGTTATATAAGCAAGAGTTAGATAAGAAATAAGCTAATATAACTAGAAGGTTGGCAAGAGGATGGAATACAAAGATATATTAACGGATCTTAACGAGGCTCAAAATGCTGCAGTTACCACAGACGCGCCTCATGCCCTTATTCTAGCGGGAGCGGGGAGTGGGAAAACAAAAGTTCTCGTACACAGGGTGGCTTGGTACCTACAAACGGGCCAAAGCCTAGATCACGGAATTCTGGCAGTGACCTTCACAAATAAGGCTGCCGGAGAAATGAAGGGTCGAATTCAAAATCTTATGGGTAGATCCGTACAAAATATGTGGATTGGAACCTTTCATGGAATAGCCCACAGATTTTTAAAACTTCATTGGAAAGAGGCCGGCCTAAAAGAATCATTTCAGATTATAGATTCAGATGATCAGTTAAGGGTGATAAGGCGAATAGTACGTGATCTTGAGTTAGACGAATCTGGTTGGTCAGCTAAGGAAATTCAATACAAAATTAATTCTTGGAAAGAGAGAGGCCTACGGTCCAAGAAGGTCCCCAAAGCAAATGATAGAATAGAGGATGTTTTAAAAACTGTTTATCACGATTATGAACTGGTTTGTGAGAGATCCTCGTCGGTAGATTTTGCAGAGCTTCTGCTAAGGGTGTACGAATTATGGAGCACTCAACCCCGAATAAAGGAGGATTATCTTCAGCGATTTCGACACATACTTGTGGATGAATTTCAGGATACTAATCGTTTGCAGTATGAATGGTTAAAGTTGTTGGTGGGGGAGAAGGGTAACTTATTTGTCGTAGGCGATGACGATCAGTCTATCTATAGTTGGAGGGGTGCAAAAGTGGAAAACATGCAACTTTTCCAGAGGAATTTTCCTGATCATGAAATAGTTCGGTTAGAACAAAACTATCGGTCTACCTCCAATATATTAGAAGCTGCTAACTCCTTAATCACCAATAACAGTAAAAGAATAGGAAAAAGACTTTGGACAGATGGGATCGAAGGAGAAAAAATAAAACTATACTCAGCTTATAATGAAAGAGACGAAGCTCGTTACGTCGTGGAGTCGATAAAGAATTCCTTTGAAAGGGGAATGAATCTCTCTAGTCATGCAGTTTTGTACCGCGTGAGTGCTCAATCGCGTGTTTTAGAGGATGCTTTAAGGGAAAACGACGTGAGTTATAGAGTCTTCGGCGGATTTCGTTTTTATGAGAGAGCGGAAGTGAAGGATGTGATGGCTTACTTGAGGCTCCTTTTTTCTAGAGAAGATGATCCAGCTTTTGAGAGAGTGATAAATTTTCCTCCCCGTGGAATCGGTCTTAAGACTATGGAGAAAGTCCGTCGTCTCGCTAAAAATGAGCAACTATCTTTATGGCTTGCTTTTTCACAGTTGTCTGAACTCGGCCAAGTTTCTTCGAAAGCACGTGCGGCTTTTGAGCAATTTTCCACTCAGATTACTTCTTTCAAAGAGATATGCAGTTTTGAAGATTTAGGAGATATCATCATCAAGATTGTCGACATTTTTGATCTTGAAAACCATTATAAAAAAGATAAGCAAGGGAGAGGGCTTGATAAAATCGAAAACTTACAGGAACTGGTAGCGGCAGCAAGGGATTTTTCCCCTATAGAAGGGGAGGAACCTCTGAGTGCTTTTTTAGCCCACGCAGCGTTGGAGTCTGGCGAGGATCAAGCAGATTCTGAATCAGACTATGTGCAATTGATGACTCTGCATTCGGCAAAAGGATTGGAGTTTAAACAAGTTTTTCTCGTAGGACTTGAAGAGGGTTTATTTCCTCATCAGCGATCTTTATCCGATCTTGGTCAACTCGAGGAGGAAAGACGTCTTTGTTATGTGGGTATTACTCGCGCAGAGGAGACATTAACTATGACTTATGCTCTATCACGACAGTTGCATGGCTCAGAGCACAGAGCGGGTCTCTCTCGATTTGTAAGGGAGATACCTGCTGATTTGATAGATGAAATTAGGGTGGGTGGATCCTATTTATCGGCTAAATCGAACATTGCGGTTGAAAAAGGGTTTGCAATTGGTCAATCTGTTTTTCACAAGGTTTTTGGTAATGGGGTGATTCTAGGTATTGAGGGGATGGGAGGAAATTCTAGGGTCCAAGTTAATTTTGAGGATAGCGGCACTAAATGGTTGGTGACCAGTTATGCAGGTTTAGAAACTCGTTAACTTTCGAGGATTAATAGATGATTCGCATTATTGTTACGTTTTTATTATTGAGTTTCCTAATTTCTTGTAATCCCATTGATGACGAGGAAGTAAATGAAGTCTCGAAAAGGACTTATTCTTGGAAAATGGTTACAGCTTGGCCGCCTAACTCCCCAATAAATCAAGAATCGGTGGAGCAATTTGCGAAAGATGTTGCAATCATGAGTCGAGGAAGACTGAAAATAAAAGTTTTTGCTGGGGGCGAGTTAGTTCCTCCCTCACAGGCTTTTGATGCGGTTTCTCAGGGGGGCGTTCAGATGGCACACACTGCTTCTTACTACTGGGCTGGTAAGGTTCCAGCAGCTCAGTTTATGACAGTTGTTCCTTTTGGCCTCACTCATAAAGGGGCTTGGTCTTGGATTTATGCGGGTGGAGGATTGGCTTTATGGCAAGAGTTATATGAGCCCTTCGGTATCGTGCCTTTTCCCATGGGAAATACAGGGATTCAAATGGGGGGCTGGTTTAATAAGAAGATAAATTCTTTGGACGATCTAAAGGGGCTAAAAATCCGCATGCCTGGACTAGGTGGTAAAGTTCTGGCCAAAGCGGGCGCCAATCCTGTAAATATAGATCCTGGAGAGCTATATATGGCCGTAGAGAGGGGTGTAATAGATGCGACGGAATGGGTTGGTCCAGTTTTTGACAAGAGGCAGGGTCTGGATGAGGTGGCAAAGTATTATTACTTTCCAGGCTGGCATGAACCAGGTAGTCAACTAGAGCTAATTATCAACCGAGATGCATGGAAGCTTTTAGAACCTGATTTGAAACTGATCGTTGAAACTGCAGCCGCCAAGGCAAGTCTCGATATCTTTGCACAAAGTGAACTTCAAAATACTGCCGCTTTTTTAGAAATGCAAGCGGACAATTCAATAGAGATATTAGAATTTCCCGAATCGGTCTTAACGGAACTGCGTAGATTGACAGCACTAGTTATAGAAGAGGAGGCTTCGGCCGATACTGATTTTTCGAAGATTTTCGAGGCTTACAGAGCTTTTGAAGAAGACTACCAAGCGTACAGATCTGTTACAGAGATACCTTATAGAAAAACTTTTGAGTGATAAACCTTCAGTTATTTATACTGTTAAGAATGTAATCAACCGCATCTCTTACTTCTTTATCAGATAAGTCCGGTCTCCCGCCTTTTGCTGGCATCACTCCCGCTTCACCGACGTATCCGTTTATCGCATTAGCATATAAAGGTTCCAAACCTTTGTTTACACGAGGTGCCCAGGCATTCTTATCAGCATACCTGGGAGCTCCCGCTACTCCTGCCATGTGACAGAGTGAGCAGGCTTGGGAATATACTTCCTCTCCAGTTCTCTCGGGTGTTGCCACTGGCTTCTTGGTAATATTTTCAGTCAATTTTTCAGATTCAACTAAAAGAGGTTGCTCTTGTCCTATTTCAGCCGGGTTCAGGCTTCCAATAGAGGCTACCTTTATAGAATTTTCTTGGTTATTGATTTTTCCAGCTGGTTTAGTTCTTTCCAATTCACCTCTTTCCACCGGTTGTTCGGACTCAGCACGGTCTGCGACTGCACCAGCAAGGATGAACGCAATTATTCCTACTGTCGTCAAACCTAATAGTAAAAGAGTGAAAGTGTGAAGGAAGGCTGAGTCATCTGTATTATTCATATCTAAGATTTTACCAACATAGTTTGAAAAGAAATTTTTGTAAAATTAATCGAGTATCCTGCTCTTGAATTCGCTGGTGTAATTATACCTGTTATCTTCCCAATCTTTAAACCTATCTAAATTTTTTTTAATTATCCTTATCTCCTCCAAAAAAAAGCCGGTTTTGACAAAACCGGCTTTCTAAGGGTTTTTTTATTTCGCTTGTTAATTTATTTTAGCTAAATACTCTTCTACGACTTTTTCTGGTAGGGGAATATAGCCATCCTTTATCACTACATTTTGGCCTTCCCTGGAGAGTACCATCTTTAAAAATTCTCTTTCTATTGGGAGTAAGCTCTTGTTGGGAGCCTTATTCACATAAACCCATAGGAACCTCCCAAGCGGATATTTGCCGGATACAGCCGCTTCAGGTGTTGCTGGAATAAAATCAGAGCCGTTTTTGGATAATGCGACGGTTTTTACTCCGGACGTTCTATAACCTATTCCAGAATATCCGATTCCATTTAGAGATTTAGTAACTCCTTGAACAACGGACGCTGAGCCTGGTTGTTCATTAACACTATCCCGAAAGTCTCCCTTGCACAGCGCCGTTTTTTTGAAATAACCATAAGTTCCAGAGACAGAGTTACGTCCGTACAATTGAACGGTTTGGTTTGATAAGCTGCCTTTTACCCCAAGGTCTCCCCAAGTTTTCACCTCAGAAGCATATCCACATTTTCTAGTTACAGAAAATATGGCATCTACCTGGGCAATATCTAGGCCTTTAATGGGATTATCTTTATGCACGAAAACTACCAAGGCATCAATTGCAACTGGGATCGCGGTAGCTTTATAGCCGAATTTTGCCTCGAATGACTCGCTCTCCCTCGACTTCATTTTTCTGCTCATGGGGCCAAAATTTGAGGTGCCCTCTGTAAGTGCCGGCGGAGCTGTAGAGGAGCCGGCGGCCTGTATTTGAATGTTAATACTAGGATAAAAACCTCTAAATTCTTCGGCCCACAAAGTCATCAGATTGGCTAGAGTGTCGGATCCAACGCTGCTCAAGTTTCCAGAAACCCCGGTAGCTGTTTTGTACTTTTCTATTCCTGCATCTACCTCTAGGGCGTAGGTATTGAAGGTCAGGAAACTCAGCGCTAGCAGAGGCAATAGTCTTTTTGTTAAAGATACGATAGGTTCCACTATAAATTTCTCCGTAAAGTTATTTGAATATACCCGTGCTTTATGGATGAATATTATCTATAACTTTTATGACGTTTTCGTTACTTCGGTTTTCTTCGATGGGGAAATTTTTTGGTTCCGGAATAATGGTACTATAGTGTTTCTGAGTACTCTTTAGCCGCTAAAAAGGTCACGAGTTCCAATAATTTATCGTAGCCACCGGCTAAACGAGCACTAGAACGATATTTCCCATTTATAACTATTGAAGGTACCCCAGATAGTCCCGCTTTTTTTGTAAGCGCTTCCGCTTTTTTTGCCCGGTTGGTAGTAGCGAATGAGTCAAAGGTTTTTCTTACTTTTTCCTGATTTACACCGAAGTCGGTTAAAAAATTAACGATAGCCTCCTCGGTATAAACCTTTTCGCCCTCAATGTGCAGTGTTTTAAAAAGTGCGAAGTGAGATTTGGGGAGAATACCAAGTTCCGCTGCGGCGTAAAAAGCCTTCGCATGGCTAAACCAAGTGTCGGAAAATACTGCAGGCACTCTAGCGAAACTGACATAACTTTTTTGTTTCTTTATCCACTGTGCTATGTGTCCCTCAAACTCAAAGCAATGAGGACACCCGTACCAAAAAAACTCCAGTACCTCTACTTGCCCAGGTGGAGCGGAAGTGCTCAAAGGGGGCTTAATCTCTTCGTAATGCTTGCCTGCCACGAATTGCTCATCCGCGGAGCCAGGACTACAAAACAGAAGTACGCCAAAGAAAAGACTTAGTATTGTTTGCAGTTCTTTTAGCATTGTCTAATAAAATTTTTCTAGGTCGTCTGCTAGTGTAAGGCAGAAATATAGGAAGATAGGACTTTGATATCTTCGTCAGAGAGCTTTTGCGCTATAGCTTGCATCATAGGGTGCTTTCGAGATCCTTCTCTATAGGCTCGAAGCTGGAGTTCGGTGTAGGCCGCATGTTGTCCCCTTAGCGAGGGATACTTCGCCGGCCCATTCCCCGCGCCATTAGGGCCATGGCAAGCAGTGCACGCGGGTATTAGTCTC
>TARA_B100000674_G_scaffold348453_1_pt1 | contig 12485 bp, 9 predicted proteins | sample TARA_B100000674 | Tara Oceans TARA_B100000674 (sample SAMEA2622759) | marine metagenome | biome: marine biome (ENVO:00000447); feature: surface water layer (ENVO:00002042); material: "saline water (ENVO:00002010), including plankton (ENVO:xxxxxxxx)" | depth 5 m
ATAATAGGTAAATTACCGGCAATTAACCGGTTAATGGCAACCTAGTGCCAGTGGCTCGAGCTTGAGTATCTGCCTCGGATGCCCCCTAAAAGTACCTGGCGGAGGATGTACCCGGCAAGGTAATACTATTAATCATCAGATTTGCGGCGGTAGTCAACTTAAGGCAAATTAAACTAAGCAACAAGGCAGGTTGGATAATTCACTGGGATTAGGACCAAGTCTTGAGCAATCGAGACTCTCAGCCTGAGGATGCAACCCGGACTTGGTAACGGCCGGACCTTGTGATGACACGAACACCCTTATAAGGGCGATATCGCTCGTTGCTAAGCTGCAGAGAAGCAACTTTGATACCGGAGACTGACGCAGCAGGCACTTTCCATGTGACCTGTATTGGTCGTGGCTCCTCAACAGGGCCCTTTATTACCATTGTCCCAGTGAGTAGGGGTATCTTAGTGGGATTGGCAACTAGTGTCCCAATTGTCCACCTTGCGATCTTTTTGGCCTCGTCATACAAGACAGTCCCCAATGTGGTAGAGAGCGTGGCAGTCTTTACACAATTTGGGAAGGGGATTAACAGCGACACATCCTCTATAACCAAACTAGTCTTTCGGTGGGCAAGAGCTAGTGGTGAAGCTTGCTTGAAGCCAATTTGAATTTGAATGCGGCCATGGCCTGTGTGGCGTTTATCTGACATCACCACTGTCGGACTGATGGATAGGGGCGCCGATATATTAGGTTTTACATTCACTCGATAGCGCATGAGCTCAAAGAGACCATCAGGAGGGACAAAGCTCACGACACTATCACGCTCAAATCTGCCATAGCGCACACATGGATGAAAGGAGCAATCACTGATCAAAGCTGGATCGACAAAACTTAAACATAAGTCCGGGATTCCGGACAGGCGGGAATTGGCCATTATTGTGCCAGTAACCTCAGAGGAAACAACCTGTCCGTTCCGCTCAATGACTGCATCGACTTCTTCTATGATATCGAGGTATATATCGTTTTGGGCATATTTTACCCCTGACTTACGCCAGAACATTGATGAGATGGTCCCATCTGGAAGCACATCGCTGACATTTGACTTACCAGTTGCAACTGCCTGCAGGCACCCTATCACGGACGGGGGTCTAATCATGGCTTTCAAAGCATTCGGCTCCGTAGTCAACGGACTTCCATCGTCCAACATCTCCTCGAGTAGTTGGTATACCATAGAAAAGTTATCCTTGATAGCACTTTCATCTGGTCCGAAGTAATCCACAAAAATATCTACAGTCCGATGTAAAAATTCCAGAACGAGCAATGGTGCTACGTCCCTTTCTACTGTTGCAACTAAGCATATACGATCACGGCATATTGCCAGCAAGTAGTCCTTGGAGACATGCAGAGCCGGTCTAAGCTCAATTTGCTTTCGTCCTTTTGCCTTGTCACAGAGATAGTCGCAAATGCTACGCGGCGTGAATCCCCGCCAGTGGCGTTCGATTAAAATGTCTCCAGTTGCCCCCACGACAAAGAGCGACTTAATCATCTAACATACGTACCACGGTAGTTAATGTACCTACGGTACCGTAGGTACCTACCGTAGGTACCGTAGGTAGGTAGCTAATCATAGGCCTTAATCATATAGCCCAATTATATACCGGACCGTAGGTACCGCAGTACCTGTACCGCTTGTACCAAAGGTAGGGGGAATTAACTTGGAACACAAACTTGAACCAATACAATCTACTAGTACTAGTAATTCCGAGCCTCAACGTTCCGTTTTGCGAATCAAATGCTTCGCACTGGCACCTTCCGCCACGAAGACTCTGGAATTCTTCGCGAAACCCCAAATCGGTGGTTTATAAGTTTCGAAAAGTCTTAAAAGCCCGAACGGAAGCTCCCGCGTCCGAGTCGGATTTTTTACCCTTGCGGAGCAGCCCTCGGCAGAGAACAAGGTGTGAACCACTCCACAGTTTGCTGTCCTCGGGGCCTGTGACTGTGAAATGGTCAATGGGGGGGGGGAGCCAGATTTTGACAGCCCGGGGCGGTGGATTTTCATAAACTAAGGTTCCTGGGGTCTATTCCCACCTTTTGACCAAGGAAGAGACAAAACGGTTGGGATCTGACGATTTTAGTGGACACCGAACGTCGCCCCAGTCACGGTGTCGTTTCGTGCCGCGCCGGGCGATACTTTTGGCACACCATCAAGCTAGATGATCGCGTTTGCGCATCAGCTCCACGAAACAGTTACCCAAGGGCCCTCGGGAGACTAAATCACCAGCTCAGGGCGAAGTGTATTTTGGAAGATTTGTATCCTAATACTCGTCCGAAGAAGAAGTCTCGTCGCTCGAGTGGTGGTGTTCCGCGACCCCCGCCGACTGGTGGCGATGCTTCTGGTTCTTCTGAGAGCGATTAGATATTTTATGGGGTTATTACAAAAGAATCCCAAGCCCCTTGCCTGAACCCCTTTCTATAGAGCTTGCACGCCTCAGGCTCTGTCACTTGACTGGAGGGCCCTCAGGAGACCAAGTTCCCCAGCAAGCGGTATCTGCGCGACCCCTCTCCCTTAACCTGGGCAATCTATGAACTTTCCTTAGCCATATATGCTTGCAGTCTGAGAGAAAGATGGGCAAAATTTGCAGATGTTGCATTAATGAGATTCACAATTCAACCCAGCTGTTGAATTTTATATTGCGTGATCGTGCGATTGAATCTTCCAAGGGCAATTAAATACTTGCCGTCACTTGTGAACCTGACCTTAGCAATGCTTGAACCATGGCCAGGAACCTAAAGCAGCACCAGTAAGGATAACAAATCTGGCGTCAAGAACCTTTATCATGGACATTCCAGGGGCGTGGGTTGGGTAGTTGTAAACAGCGACACTACCATCAATGCATCCCTTAGCCAGATATTTCAGATCGGGTGAGCGATGAACAGAAGTGACATGGGGGGTGGCCAGATATCTCGTATTATTTGCAAATTGAATGTAGCTGGGGATTCTTGCCGACTCTTCCATGCTGTTAGCTGCTAAGAGCTCTACAGATCTATCAGCATCTGGTTTCCAGCAGCCTTGGACGCTCCAGCCAATTGGCACTGTGATGGTTGCCCATTTCTTGTCGCGTACAGCTGCGGGAGATAGAACTCGAGTACCGTCAGCTATGGTGTAAAACTGTAGTTCATTAGTGCAGGTGGCCACTTGGAAATGGCTAGCATCAACACTCATGTCGATCGATGTCAAGGGGGCTCCGGCATTGGCACAAATCGTCCTCAGAGTGCAGTCGTGGGCATTGTGAATGTATACCTATAGTACATACCACCTCGACATCTAAGGATGAACCACTGGACTCCGCGTGATGTAGAACTCGTCCATCCTCAGATGCAACAAGAAAAAAGTCACCATCATGGCACCATTTAATATCAACTAGAGGAGCCTTGGACTTGCGAATTTCAGCAAGTATCTCAGGCAGCACGCACTGTAAGAAGAAATTTAGTGCCCACTATATGGCAAAGACGCTGTCTGGCGACTCCAGCTTGAATTCGTAGCATCACCAAAGTTCCATCTCTGGCCTTGTCCATAGGGTCACCACCAAGACCAACAGCGAGCTGAACACCATTAGGAGCCCAGGAGCAACAGCGCGCAGCAGCACCACCAAAAGTATCTGGAGATGCACGCATTACACAACGTTTCAACAGACACGACCAAATGCGCACCGAACCATCATCTCCACTAGTTGCATAAACATCACTGCTTTCTGGGTTCACGTCAAGGCCCTGAGCTTCTGTTGCCTGCTTCTTGCGGCGAGCATGTGCTTCGGTCAAAAGTACTGCGCAGCCAAAAGAGGTCGCAAGCTCACACATTTCGCCAGATCGTGTAATAAACAGGAGTCTGGTTTCATGTTGACCGCCAAAGCACAACGATGCAGCAATTGGAATTAATATCGGGATCTTCATGTTTGCAAGCTCAAAACTTTGGAGTGTTTGCAAACGATTGTTCCATGTCTTCACAACCCCATCACGCCCGGCTGTTGCGTACATAATTCTTTTTTGGGCTTTTGCGATTGCATAAACTGGTCCATTATGTGCATTTGGCACGTGTTCACCAACTTCCTTGCCTATCCACAAATATAATGAGCCAGCACCAGTTCCCGTTAAAGCAAAAGAATCAAAATTGGTATCAAGGCCGTTGTTTTCAACCCCACATCCACTATCGGTACTCACCGGGTGTCCCCGCACAACACACAAAATGGTCATCTTTGGACATCTTTGTTCGTTAAATACACCGCGTTGTCGCCGTATGCCGCCTGCTGCGGCTAGACGTATAAACTCTACAGTATCACACGCACCAACAAACAGCGGATAACTGGTATAACCCACAAATGCTGCACAGTGTACGCGAGATCGCATGCCAGACCCTGCAGCAACTCTAGTTCCATCCTCCCATCCCCCTGATCTAGTCACATATAGTGAGTATGAATGATCCTTATCGCCACCGATAGCCGCCAGATGCCGACCATTTTTTGAAAACGAAAGTAACAGCACACCACACCGCAGATGTCTTGGAAGAACAGAAATTGTGTTTCCAGTCAAGGCATCCCAAACCCGAACACGTGGGAATTTCCCTTGATCTCCAGATGCAGCAAAATGCCCATCAACAGTAATGGCTAATGAGCATATGTCAGCTAAGGCACTCTTCTTGATATCCCCTTTCTCTGAGATGTCAAAATCTGGAGCACCTCCCTTGTGATGATGGAAATGAAAGCATTGTGAATGTGTCCTGGCATCATATACGACTCCTAACCCACCACAAGCATACACAATTCCGCCCTGTGAGTTATATGCAGCACACCCCCTAATATCATCAGATCTTTGGCCATGTGCGCAATCCAGGGTCACCGAAATCTGTGGTAATGCTGGATTTTCATCTTCGAGATTTGAAGGTGGAGTTAACACCGACATCCAAGCGGTGATGTTGTGTTGTTTATCATCTCGAGCTCTCGGCGACTTCCTTTTAGCGTCGAAATGGTAGACAGTTGCTTTAAATGCACGCTCAATGGCAGTGGCCATAGCACGTCCACCATCAGCATCTATTGCGTCATCATAATCTGGAGCAGTCTGATTAGCTCCAATGGTATAATTATAGATTGAATCTGCTGAATCGGGTACAAAGCGCCAAACGCAGATGTTCCGGTCTAAGCCACCGACTGTGACAAGGTGTGAGTCATGGTCAGTCCAAGCCAGACGGCGCAACGTCCCCACGTGAGCAACTCCAACTCTTTCAGCAGAAGATTCAGTCGCACTTGTAGCTGGGTACTGCAGTAGCCGTAGAACTCCATGGTGGTCACCTACTGCGACTACTTTGGCTGAATTTGAGCGGGCAAGGCATACTAAGCTGAGAACTGTTTTATTGTCTCCGTGAACGTCAATACTACTAGTCTCGTACCCCCCACCTTCTGGATTTGCCAGAACAGCATGTACCCCGACGGTTGCCCAGCCAAAAAGACAACTGAAGGTTGCCCATCTGGCATTTTGTAAAGTTGAAGGGTCAGTTACACTGACCCCAACACGAAGATCACCATAGACTAATGTACGAGCTTCATCTGCAACTTGTATGTGCCGACCGTCAACGGTGAAATCAATAGCGTAGATAGCAGCACCATTTGAAAGCACCATGGAGGTCGTGCATGAAAACTGTCCGTGTTCATCTGATAGATAAACATGTACCCTTCCGTCTGTGCCACCAGCAACAAGAGTTTGACCATCAGGTGAAAATCTAACTTCACGTAGCCACTCGTGCGCATCTGTGAACTCGTGTACTAGAGCTCCAGTGCCTGACCGAATGAGCTGCAATGTTCCATCAACTTTAGCACTTGCAAATTTGAATGAAGTGTCAACATCGCCTCTCACTTTCTTTGTTGCTTCATCATCCAAGAAATCCCTACGCTTCCTAGCCCAGTCCAAGGTCATTGCCTCCTGTCTCGGACCACCTAGACATGATGCAATCAGTTTTCCATCGGGAGAGTATGCCAGAGCTCGACAAGCGCCGGCCAGCATCGTCAAATATCTTCGTGCATCTCGGACATCAGGTGCTTCGATGTTCCAAACTGCCAATGCACCATCGTCGGAGGCTGTTGCCACACATTTCTCTACCGGATGTGGGGCTAGTCCCCATAATTCGCCAGCTGCAGCGCCACCACCGGCAAGAGCCACCGACGTAGGAACACCATCAGAGGTTCTGAATTCTCTTAGTTGTGCAGCTGCTTGAGAACCGACCAGAATTCTAGATGAATCTGCGGAAGTAAACACCGAGCGAATCGGACCAGCACCCCGATTGTCAAATTTGGAAATAATTTCAAGGGCACCGTTCCAGAGTTTGATGTCCCCATCACGAGCCCCAGTGACTAGCACAATTGCACGTACCTGCTCCGCACGATGCCAAGGTGCATCCATGGAATATATAAATCCGTCGTGGGCTTTTATAGATTTTGCAAGCTCACGGGAAGAACCCTCAAACACATAGAGATGACCGTCGGCAGTACCAACGACACAAGTAGCATTAGGAAGATATGCGCAGCTGAGGTAGCTTTGAATCGTACCTAGTCGACCAATCCTTCCAAAAGATGCAGAAGCATGTCTCGTGGCGGCATGGTTGGCAATAAATGTAAAAAAAAGGACATACTTGATACCAACGATGACTATTTCGCTTCCAAAGTTACCAAAAGCCACATCAAAGGGCTTGCGACAGGTGGTAGAAGACATAAACAGTAGATAACCCGATGTCACGTCATGGACAGCGACCATGTGACGGTCATCTGCCCCTAAACTTACTAGGGTCTTCCCTTTGTCGTCATCGAATGCAAGGAGTGTAATGGCATTCAAATGCGGACCGCGTATTACTCTGCTTGGCCCCTCTGCAACATTTAACGCCACCCATAGAGCAATTTTCGGCTCCGCGGAAATATCTGACGTTGCCAACATTAATCTGTCTTTTGATATGGCAAGGGCACAAATTTCAGAGCCGGCATGAAAAGTACCAAAAGATTGCCCACCGCTTCCAACATCCACACGAACTACAGTAGCCCCAGCTGGGTATACCACAGCACCACACGCGGTGTACTTTGCGTTATTTCGGCTTGCCTCACAGCTGTAGCCAAAAATCCGCGACAGAATTACAGCGTCAGTGGGCGCAGCTCCCATATGAAGCTCTGATTGTTGCGATGGAGGCATTGATATTCCAAGAAACCACGGATCATGCGAGTAGGGTGGTATTAAACTGTTACTTTCTGCATTCTCAGCCAACTCGAGTGTTTGCTCTACCTCATTGCACATCCTAAGTTCAGCAGCTAATGGACGCTCATTAATGAGGTCGACAGCAGTCTCAACGTCCTCGTGGCGTTGAAAATCACTACAGTCTCGCAACTCAGGAGCATAATCTTCTACTTCATCCTCATCTCTATCATCAGCGTCTTCCAGTCCACGTTCGTCTTCTCCCAGAGCCCACTGCATGACACAGCGATCGTCGCGACCGCCAGTCAACAGATGAGTCTCATCAGAGTCCAAGCTCATAGCTACCACAGAACCGGCATGCCCACGCCATTCAAGAAACGCCGCATCGTGCCTTGACGGGAAGCGTGTGAGCCTAATTCGCCCGTAGGAGTCACCAACCAAGATGAACCCGCCACCTGTTTCTGGTCCTTCACCATTATCACCCTGAGCTCGCGCGCAGGCTGTGAGTATGGCGCCATCTTGCTTGGCCGCAATATATGATCCAGCCACACCATAACCATAGAGACATGTTTCACTTGCCCAGCGAATGTCTTTGAGTGCACTCAGATTACTTTGGTATTGTGCCGAATTTGCATTGAAAAAATGCAAGTGGCCGCCATCACAGCAAGATCGCAACCAACGAGAATCACTAGAAAAGTCAATGTAGCGCACTGGTGACGAATGGCGTCTACATTGACCTATAGACTCATATTCTTCTCCACATGCATACAAATAGACAGATGAGTCTTCGCTTGCAAATGCAAGGATTTCCCCATCTGGCGAAAATTGGCTGGCAACAAGAGGGAGTGTAGAGTCTTTGGCCTCGAATGCAACTGATAGATCGCTATCATTCAAAACGCAAAATCCGCCTATTTTCGATTGCGGCATGCCCACTTCATTTGCAGTACTTGGGCAGCCGAAGCCTGACGCAAGGAGATCACCATTAGGGTGGTAAGCTACACAGCCGACGGGCGCCGCCAGCTTTGCTGTCCGCACAGGGCATTTGGTGACAATATCCCACGTTCGCACAGTACAGTCGCCGCCGCAAGATGCAAACTCTGGTTTCAGAGGATGACATGCAACGTTGCACATGGCTCTGCCAAAATGGGAGGTAGTCACGGGACCACCAAGAGCATCCGACCCATCAACGGCAGATAGCTCATATATTTCATTTCCTCCGGTACCAACAAGCAGCCTTGTTCCATCATTAGACAAGCAGACTGATCGTATTGTTGGGTGCATGCCAAGCTCTGACAAATCAAAACTGGCACCAGGATTGAGTGTATGAGACCACTGTCTTACTTTTCCGTCTTTTCCTCCGGTAAGTACACCATACTTGCCCACATATACAGCGTTCAATGAGCCTCTATGTGCCTGGAAAGCCTGAACACAGTTACGTCCATGCCACACATACAAGTGTCCAGATGCCTGTCCGGATAGCACTACGTCGCCACACCGGGCGAGGCAAAGGGTTGGCTGCCTTCGTGCTCGTCTTCCAAATGCGGCACGGCGCCGGATGATATTCACGCCCTCACGTCGCCAGAAACAAGCAAAAGGTTCGCCAATACCACACGCAGCAATTGAATCTGGGCCATCATCTACAAATGACATGCCAAGAATAGAGCCCAAGATATTGGAGCGTGCTGAAAACATCCGAAGACCAACGCGCCAGTTGTATATTACGAGTGTGCGTCCTACATCACCACCAATAGAAGCAAGGCGCTCGCCCGACTGCGAAAAGGCTATTTGCGTAATTGCAATAGCATGTAGACCGGCTATGATTGAAAGCGGCTTGCAAGAGGTTACATCCCAGCATATCAAATTAGGTCGAGCACCCGCCTCCCCAGTAGCCACCGTGTCTCCATCGGGAGCCACACCTAAACTGACAATTTCATTGGTATGACATGTCATGTATCGTTGGCGATGCTCTAGCGGAGAGTAGATGATGCCCAGCTTTGCTACTGGATAAACGATCTCGCCTGTCAGCGTGTATCGCACATTACCCCTGCAATCTTCACCGCGATATCCGTGCACCCATTCGAGCGTAAGACTGGCGTCCGGAAAGCTTTGATTTGCGGTTGCATTTGCGAGCGCAGTCGGCGTTAACGAAGCAACGGACTTGACCCATGGTTCAGGATCACCATGTGGATTTTGAAACTTAGCTGAAACCCCCGTTAGGTGAGCAGCTAGCTCAGGTGAGCCTTCAAGAGCCGCAAATGCGGCGGTAGTCGGAGAAGGATAGCAGCCGTCTTGAAAGTAATCAATATCTTGGAGTGTCGGGGTATAGTCCAATGATTCTAAGAGTATGGGGAGCTTAGTGTCGTCGCTAAATTTACCATCAATGCCACCTACAGCAATTTAAACATTGATTCGTGTGGCGGGCATGTAAGCACACGTTCAAGTTCGCCACTATGAGAAGACATTGGGTCAGGATCATCAAAGAATTCAAGCCATGATACAGCTACTGGATCAAAGAGACAGAAAGCAACCAGGTCCTACAAAAATAGGGCGTCTGAAGAGCACAAGGCCAAGATTCACCAGAGTTCGGAGCTTGGCCTCCTGGACAGAAGATTTTATGCTGGGCGAGTTTTTATTTGGGTCAATTTTCGCAAATGAAAATGCCCGCATAGCAACGAGCTCCACTTCATCTTCGCAGGGGCAGGTTTCACCGGTGAGCTTGCTCAAGCCCATTAGGGTGCAGCGAAATGCCAGGGTGATTTCGTCAACACTGAGTTGCCCCGCGCCATCAAAATCAAAGCATGTGAATGCGAATTCCAATTTATCGCGAAACGACATTCCCGACGCCATGGCAAGTGTTGAGAGAAACTCAATGCCATCCACGAGTGCATTCTCATCTGAATCGATTTGATTAAAGAGCGTCTGGACGTGTTTGTTGAGCGCTGATCGACTGATCTCTAGCTCAGTGGTGAGCTCCTGGCAAATCAGCTGCATTTCGCATAGACTTATTCCAAATCCATCTGCAACATCGTTGAAAGACTCCCACAATGCATTGATTGCGCCAGGAGGAAGATTCATAAATATCCGAGCTCTCGGATCCCACTTCGCCTTCCCGACCATCTGACCTGTGAAAACGTTAAATCGAGGGGATAAAATCATAGTATTTTGGCTCGCTGCGGTTCGCCCATCGCAATATATCAGCGTTACCACGGCAATCCCATCCAGTATATTGGAAAGTAACTTTTGATATATCGCAAGATACGTGATCTGCGTTGCAGGATGGCAGGACGCAAGGTGGCAATCTATAATTGTGCACGAGCTTTGGATGATAATGACATATACATACTGCAAATGTTCGATACCTCTCCGTCGGGCCTTTTGGTAAAGGCTTATCGGCAAACCGAGTCAGTCGAGTATTTTATGCCCATCACGGAAAGCGAGTTGGATAATGCTGCCTTAAGCCGATCGCAACAGGCCCTGTCCAAGCTTGCGGAATCTCTCTCTCTCGTAGAACTGAGCGGTAAACTGGTTTTGATGTCTTCGATCACAGGTATCATCAAACCTAAGGTACTGCCAAGTGGAGATGGTGTGCGACAATTCATTGGTCGGACAAAAGCCGGTAGGGACGCCTTGTCTGACTTTCTCTCCGAGGCCCTTTCCGAACTCTGCAAAGAGAAGCCAGTAGGCCTCGATGCGGTTCGCTGGCTAGGGCAATGGATCTTGAAAAATAATCCTAATCAGCCCACAGTAGAGGAACCAACAGACATGAATGCCACCCTGCAAACATGATGTCGGACCGCAATGAGATATGAGTTTACATACTAGAATATCACAGCAGGAGCCGTTTGAATACTAGATTTCAACATCTCCCAGGAGCCGCATATCTTACATGGCACCCAAGGACCAACATAAGCGCCCGAGGCGTCAAGATTCGAAGCGCCATTGGACACTTCAACCAAAATATACCCCAAATAGGTGGACTACTAGCACTAGTACCTCCATTCATAAGATATTCCACAACAACTTGAAAAACAGACGAAGAAGGGCAAGGACTCGGCCTAGCCAAATACCGGAATTTAATCTCTTTCAAGTTGAGCCCTAGGTCCTTGCCGTAAGGACCTGTGTTCCTAACTCCGAGTCACCCCGTGTCTGAGGGCAGGTAACCCAGGAAGAGTTCATGCCTTTTTCTATGCTGAAGAGAGGTCAGTGGAGGTACCAACTCCGGCGTGGGGGGCTTCCGTGCGAGTTTAAGACTTTTGATTATAAACCACTGCCAGTGATTTCGGGTTTTGGTGGGAAACCTTGGCCTAAGTAGCCTATCTTTAGGTCTAAGTTGCCTTCACTTAGACTGGGCATAGCCATGCCCCCTTCGGAGGCATAAATTTATTGAAGTCATTAAATGTCATGCCTGTAGTATGATCCATTTCCTCCGCGAGTTGTTTAGCCTTCTTTTTCAAGGTATGCAATCTTGCCTTCTTTGTTGAGCGTTATCACACATTCCTAAGACCAAACACCTCTGTCCACACAACTTGAAATCATCATCATTGATAATCTTTGCGATGCTTTTCTTAGATTTAAGTTTGACCCACTCAGGTACTTCCTCCAATGTCGAGCGAAATCCAACGGCTTGGGGGTAGAAATCAACAGTAAACTTAACTTCTGTTAGATCATAAACACCGTACCCCTTCAACTTCTTCAACTTGAACAAGTCATCAAATTCCTTAGGCTTACAACGACCCATGAACCATGGGAACCAGATTCGTGGTTGTCTCAGGCTCCCCCCAGTTTTCAAAGATCAGTTGGAATATTTCAACTTGAACAGGGATTCCCCTCAAGCAGAAGATCCTGATTCTACGCAGTAGAAACAGACTACAGCCGAGGAGATTCGAGCCATGATGCTTCCGAGTCAAAGTTAGAGAAGCCATAGAGTACAAGGACGAGGAAGATAGAGACAACTTGAAGATTTTATACATTAAGTTAATTACACGCAATGCGTAATAAACACAGTTAACACAGTTAAACCAAAACTACTTAGTGTATTTTAAGGTAGCTCCGCGGCAGACTATCCCAGCCGCCGTACTCCCAAAAGTGCGCACTCCTTTGGTCTTGCATTATTCGCAGATGTGGCGTTGCCTAGCCCAAGGCTTAACCGTGACCAGGCTGTTCCACCAAGCCGCGCGTCACGGCAGCGCAAGAGGCAGCCCATGGTGCTAGTTAGATACTAGTTCCCCTTGAAGCAATTGATTGGTGCGAAGTTCATACTCGTGAGCCCCCCCCCC
>TARA_B100000674_G_scaffold135714_1_pt1 | contig 12470 bp, 10 predicted proteins | sample TARA_B100000674 | Tara Oceans TARA_B100000674 (sample SAMEA2622759) | marine metagenome | biome: marine biome (ENVO:00000447); feature: surface water layer (ENVO:00002042); material: "saline water (ENVO:00002010), including plankton (ENVO:xxxxxxxx)" | depth 5 m
TGTGTTTTTCTTTTTTCTGATATGAGTAAAAAAATTACTATGCAGAATTTATTTCACGACGGTGGGTTTTCAAATACGGGAATCTCTGAAGAGATTATTGATCAATTTAAATAATAATGCTCCTCTACCCGAATGCTAAAATAAATATTGGGCTAAATATTACTAATAAACTAAAAAGTGGATATCATGTAATTGAGTCATGTTTTTGTCCTGTATCACTTTATGATATTATTGAAATTAAAGAAAGTGATAAAAATAACTTTAGTACATCTGGAATAACAATAGATGGAAAAAAATCAAATAATATTGTTCATAAAGCAATTAAAATATTTAGTTCTAATAAAAAATTTAATATTCATCTTCATAAAAATATTCCTATCGGGGCTGGCTTAGGTGGAGGATCTTCTGACGGATCATCAATACTAAAATTTCTTAATAATAAATATCCAAAATATGATCAAGAAAAGCTGTTATCAGAATCAAATAAGATAGGAAGCGACTGTCCTTTTTTTATTTATAATAAAATAAAATATGTTACTGGTACTGGAGATATATTTGAAGAAATTAAAATAGATTTAACTAAAAAACAAATCATAATAGTTAATCCAAAAGTATCAATAAATACTGCAGAAGCTTTTCAGAATATTTATCCTAGTAAGCCAAAATATAATTTAAAAGAAGTTTTAGAAAATGAGAATTTAGAAAATTGGAAAAAATTTTTGAAAAACGATTTTGAAAATTATGCATTTTCAAAAGTAAAAATCCTTAAAAAAATTAAAGATCATCTAACAAAAGTTGGGGCAAAATATGTAAGTCTTTCAGGTAGTGGATCATGTCTATATGGAATTTTTAATATAGAAGATTTAGATGAAACTGAAATTAATTTCAGTTATTACTCTGTCAAAGCATTAGCTTAGAAGTGATTCCATCCCTCTGACTCCATATTTATTTCTTGACCATTTTTTGAAACTAAAATTCTTTTTTTATTTTCAGTAAAGTGACCTAGTGGAGTAATATCTATACCTTCTAATTTTAATTTATCAAAATCAGAAATGGGTAAAGAAAATAATAATTCATATTCCTCTCCTCCATTTAAAACAGCATCTAAATAATTAACACCTAACTCCTTAGATGATGAAAGAACATCTTTATGTATGGGTAATTTTTCCTCAAAAATTTTAAATCCCAATTTTGATGCATTAGCTATATGAAATAACTCCGATGATAAACCATCAGATATATCAATCATAGAATTAGGTTTTATATTATTTAAATTAAAGAAATCAATTATATCCTTTCTTGCTTTAGGTCTTAATTGTTTTTCCACTAAATCCTTATATTTTGATAATGAAGGTTGATTACTTGGATCTTTTAAAAAATTTTTTTTCTCTCTTTGTAAGATTAAAAGACCTAAATAAGCTCTTCCTAAATCACCTGAGATACAAATTAAATCCTCAGAAAGTGCTCCATCTCTTTTAGAGATATTATCATTATCACAATATCCAACAGCAGTACATGAAATTGTTAGACCTGATAATGAAGAGGTAGTATCACCTCCAATTAAATCAATATTGTGTTCTTCGCACGCAAATTTAACACCATCATAAAACTCATCAATCGCTTCAACTGAAAATTTATTACTTATTGCAATATTTAAAATTATTTGACTGGGTAATGCATTCATAGAATAAATATCAGATAGATTTACTATCACAGACTTATAACCAAGGTGTTTTAAGGGTGTATAAGATAAATCAAAATGTATTTTTTCTATTAACATATCGGATGAGAGTATTACAAGATCTTTTCCAGATCTAATTGCTGCCGCATCATCTCCAATACTAATAAGAGTTGATGATTTTTTTTTCTTGAAATTTGACTTAATCTTATCAATTATTCCAAATTCTCCTAACTCGTTTATTTCAGTTCTATTCATCAATAATTATTTCAAAATATATATTTAATATATAATTTTGTTCAGAAATATATATTTATGATCAAAGTTACTGACAAGGCAGCAAAAAAACTTAAAGAATTAAGAAAATCAGAAAACTACTCCTCTGACTACAATGTTAGAGTAAAAGTTAAGAGTGGTGGTTGTTCGGGTTTACAATATGATCTTAACTTTGATAATATAATATCTGATAAAGATGATTATTTTGAAGATAATGGATTGAAAATTATTGTAGATAAAAAAAGCTTATTTTATCTTCTCGGCACTGAATTGGATTTTAGTGATGGTCTAAATGGTAAGGGGTTTCAATTCAATAACCCTAACGCAAATAGAACATGTGGATGTGGAGAGAGTTTCTCTTTATAAATCAATATGCTCTGCTTTTAATCCCATCACAATAATTCATAAAAGCTCTGTTTGCAACTTTATTTCCTCCAAAAGTCGGGTATTCTCCAGTAAAATACCAGTCACCTAAATGATTAGGACAAGCTTTATTTAAATTTTCAATTGTTTGATAAATAATCTTAAGTTCAGATTTAAATCCTTTAGGTTTAACTATTTCAGAAATTGAATCAGATATCTCTTCATATGAATAAAGATCATATAACTCTTTTACATGATTGATTGGACTTTTAGATGTTAGAGATTTTTTACACTTATTATAAATATCCTTTAACAACTTTTCTTTTTTATCCAGTTTGATTAATCTAATAAGACCTCTAAAAGCAACAAATTGATTCATCTTGCTCATGTCTATACCATAACAATCAGGGTATCTAATTTGTGGAGACGATGAAACAAAAATTACTTTTTTAGCTTCAAGAGATGACAATAATGTCAAAATACTTTTCTCAAGTGTTGTTCCTCTAACTATTGAATCATCAATTATAACTATTGAATCCTTATTCTTTTTTACTACTCCATAGGTTGTGTCATAAACATTAGAGACAAGTTCATTTCTGCTATTATCATCAGTAATAAAAGTTCTCATTTTCACATCTTTACTAACTAGCTTTTCAATTCTTGTCTTTAAATTTATTAACTCTTCATGATTACCATCAAATGATTTTTTATCAATAAAAATTTCTTTCTTCTTAGCGGTAAGATAGTCTTTTATTCCATCTATCATACCATAGAAACAAGTCTCAGAGGTATTAGGAATATATGAAAAAATTGTGTTTTTTAAATCATTATTTATTGATTCAAAAACTTGAGGTAAAAGTAATTTTCCAAGCTTTTTTCTTTCATTATATATTTCAGGATCATTACCTCTAGAAAAATAAATTCTTTCAAAGGAACAAGCTTTATTTTCTTTAGGCTCTATAAATTCTTCAATTTTATAGTTTCCTAATTTATCTACAATTAAAGCATTTCCTCTTTTCAACTCTTTAATTTCATCAAATTCACATCCAAAAGCAGTTTTTATTGGTGGTCTTTCACTAGTACCTACAATAACTTCATCATTCACATAATAATACAAAGGCCTTATCCCGTTGGGATCTCTAGCAACAAAAGATGAACCATGGCCTATCATTCCTGCTAATGCATATCCTCCATCAAAATCTTTAAATGAATTTTGTAAAATATTACATACATCTAATTCTTCTTCAATTTTTAATGAAATATCTTTTTTAGATAAAGAATCAGAATATTTATTATATATCCTATTATTCTCTTCATCCAAAAAATGTCCAACCTTTTCCAATATTGTAACAGTATCAGATTTTTCTTTTGGACTCTGACCAAGGTCAATTAACACATTGAATAATTCATCTAAATTGGTCATATTAAAATTTCCAGCAAATATTAAATTTTTTGATTTCCAATTATTTTGTCTAAGTGTAGGAGCACAATTTTCAACTGAATTGCCTCCAAAAGTTCCGTATCTAAGATGACCTAACCATAATTCACCAGTAAAAGCAATATTCTCTTTGATCCATTTCTCCTCTAAATTATAATTAGGATTTTCTTTAGCTTTAATAAATTTCTTATTGATTTTATTAAAAATATCTTGAATAGAATCTTTTTTAACAGACCTATATCTACTAATATATCTTTTCCCAGGACTTAAGTTAAGTTTTAGTGATGCAACACCAGAGCCATCTTGACCTCTGTTCCTTTGTTTATGCATCATAAGAAACATCTTATTTATAGGATATGTTGGTGTTTTATATTTATCAATAAAATATTGAATTGGTTTTCTTAACCTTAAATAAGCAATCCCACATTCATGCTTAATCTTGTAACTCATCCGTAAATCTCTAATTTTATTTTCTTAGAATCAAAACCTTGTTCCTTCAAATTTAATCTTGCCTCTTTAATCATATCTCTCCAACCACATAAATAAAATGTTGGATTATCTAGAACATTGTTTTTAACTAAATTCAAGTATTGATCATGAACATAACCGGTCTCTCCATCCCACTTCTCTCTAGACAGAACAGGGATATATTTAAAGTCTTTAATTGATTTTTCATAAGCATTCATTTCATCTTGGCATAAAATATCATTTTTAGTTCTTGTTCCAAAAATCAAATAAATTTTTTTGTGTGATGTGTTTTGTAATGGAATACTCTGCAGAATACTTCTAAATGGTGCAAGACCAGTTCCTGTACAAATAAATAATAAATCTCCCTCTATTTCCTCTGGCAAAATAAATTTACCAAGAGGACCTTTAATTTCTAGTTCATCACCAGCTTTGGCATTTTCAAAAAGATGCTCAGTCATTTTACCACCATCTAATTTTACTATCAGTAGTTCAAAAGATTCTATAGCAGAATTATAGGATGCTATTGAATAACTCCTTACTAAATCATTAATTTTTATTTGTACAAATTGTCCTGGCTTGAAAGCAAATTTGCTTTCAGGTTTAATTACAAATTTCCAGGTTAAATCTGTTTCTTTAATTATATTTGATAGAGTTGCTTTTATCCACATTTTTATAAATGAAAGAGCAAATTTAATCTCTTAAGTATTAAAAAAAAACTTATTGTACTTTTCAAAGAATTTGCTTATAAAATTGGCAAAATTTCTTCAAAAATGGAGGTTTTAAAAAGTCAATAGATAAAAATATTTTTTTAATTAAAAAAAAGAATTAATATTTGACTCCCTATTTTAATAATAGCAATTATTTATAAACCACTAATCTAAAAATAAATGCACTTAAAGCATTGGAAAAATTGTTTGTCCATTATCAAGAAAAAAATCAATGCACAAAGCTATGTGACATGGTTCAAACCTATTGTGCCCAAAAGTTATTCAAATAAAACTCTAACATTAGAAGTTCCAAATCAATTTTTCTACGAGTGGATAGAAAATCATTACATTGAATTATTAAACGAAGTGGTTGTTAGTGTACTTGGTGAAAAAGGCAAAATACAATATGAAATTTCACTAATTGAAAATGAAGAAGGAGAAATTAAAGAAAAAGATTTTAAAGCTTCACCACAGAAATCTTCAAGTTTTAATAATTTAAATAGAAACTTTAGATTTAAAAGTTTTATTTCTGGAAAATGTAATAGCGTTGCCAAGGCCGCTGGTAAAAGAATATCTCAAAATCCAGGTGATAATCCATTTAATCCTTTAATGGTATATGGTGGAGTTGGACTAGGGAAAACACACCTAATCCAGTCAATTGGAAATAAGATATCTAAAAAATTAGAGTCAGCAGTTTATTATGTCACCTCTGAAAAATTTGCTAACCAATTTATTGATGCACTTAAAGAAAATAGATTAAAAGACTTTATACATTTTTATTCTAATATAGATTGTCTAATAATTGACGACGTTCAATTTTTTAAGGGTAAGGAAAAAACTCAAGAAGTGTTTTTTCATATATTCAATCAATTAAATTTAAATGGCAAACAAATAATCTTAGCTGCAGATAAATCTCCAGTAGAATTAGATGGATTAACTAAAAGATTGGTTAGTAGATTTAAATCTGGATTAACTGTTGAACTTGAAAAACCAGATTATCAGACTAGGCTAGACATCTTAAATCATAAAATAAAAAATGAACAATTAAAAATTGACTCAGAAGTAATTGAATATATAGCTTTCCAAGTTGACACAAATATAAGAGAACTTGAAGGTGTACTTGTTTCTATTCTTGCACACTCAACAATTTCTAAACAAAATATTGATTTGACTTTAGCTAAATCAATCATCTCGAAAATAGTTAAGGATACTAATAGAGAAATTGATATAAAATATATTCAAGAAATTGTATCGAAGTTCTTTAGTATTAGTATTGAAGACATGAAAGATAAAGCTAGAAATAAAGAAATTGTTATTGCCAGACAAGTCGCTATGTATTTTTCAAAAGATTTTACAAATAATTCATTAAAATCAATAGGCTTCCATTTTGGAGGTAGAGATCACAGTACTGTGATTCATGCAGTTCAATCTGTGAATGATATGATTGACACTGACAATATCTTCAAAAAAAATATTGAGGAGATCAATAGAAGAATTTCTGTAGGATAATTTTCCAATTTATATATTTCAATAATTTTTTGCATATTTGGATACTGCAAATTAGCCATGATATCAAGCTTAATCCTTAAAATTTTAAATATTTATAAGTTTTTTGATAGATCATTTTCTATAAAAAATAAAACCCAAAAAGAAGCAAATAAAATACAATTAGAATTGCTTAAAGACCTTGTATCTAAATCAAAAAATACAAGGTTTGGTTCCGATCATAATTTTAGAAGTATTAATAATTACTTAGAATATAAAGAGAAAGTTCCAGTGAGAGATTATGAGAATATTAAGGAATATATTGAATTAGTCAGAAATGATGGCAATAATATTCTTTGGCCTGGTAAGCCTCTTTATTTTGCCAAAACATCAGGAACAACATCAGGAACTAAATATATTCCTATAACTAAAGAATCATTAAAGAATCAAATAAATTCTGCAAGTTATTTATTATTAAGTTATTTGAATGAAAAAAAATCATTGAAAGCAATTGGAGGTAAAGTTATGTTTATTTCTGGCTCTCCTAATTTAGATGAAAAGAATAATATTAAAATTGGAAGGCTTTCTGGAATTGTAAACTATCATGAACCATCATATTTAAAACATAAGATATTACCATCTAAGGAGACAAACAGTATTGAAGATTGGGAAGAAAAAATTAATAAAATAGTAGATGAGACAATAGGTCAAGACCTAAGAATATTGGGTGGCATACCTCCTTGGGTTCAAATGTATTTCGATGTCCTAACTAAAAGAACTGGTAAAAAAGTTAAAGATGTTTTTCCTAACCTTGAGCTATTATGTCATGGAGGAGTAAATTTTGAACCTTATAAAAAAAATCTTTTTGATAGTATAGGTAAAAAGATAAATACATTAGAAACTTTTCCTGCTTCTGAAGGCTTCTTCGCATACCAAAATTCTACTAATGATGATAGCTTAATTCTTCAAATAAATTCAGGTATATTTTATGAGTTTATAGAATTAAAAAATCTAAGTAGTAAAAATCCAAAGAGAATCATGGTTGGTGATGTGAAGCTGAATAAGAACTATGCATTAGTTCTTTCAAGTGATGCTGGATTATGGTCTTATTTAATAGGTGACACAATTAAATTTACAAGTTTAAATCCATTAAAAATTAAAGTTACTGGCAGAACTAAACAATTTATTTCTTCTTTTGGAGAGCATGTAATTGTTGAAGAGGTAGAAGAAGCTTTAAAAAAAGCTTGTGAAGTATTTAAGGAAACTCAAATTATAGAATTCACAGTAGGGCCAAGGATAAAAAAATCAAAAGGAAAATCCCAACATGAATGGTTAATCGAATTTAAAAAATTACCTAAAAATTTAAATTTATTTGAAAAAGAAATTGACTTAAATCTTCAAAGGTTAAATTCTTATTATGAAGACCTAATCAAAGATGGAGTATTGAGCACTTTAAAAATTAAACCTCTTAAAAGAAAATCATTCATTAATTTTATGAAATCAAAAGGTAAGCTTGGTGGACAAAATAAGGTTCCAAGACTATCAAATGATGATAAGCTTATAAATGAAATAATAAAATCTCAATAATTTGAAAAAAGTTGCAATATTAGGTTCTACTGGTTCTATAGGAACTCAAACTTTAGAGGTTATTTCTGATAACAAAAATATTTTTGAGGTAGAATTATTAACTGCTTTTTCAAATCATACTTTATTAATAAATCAAGCTTTATTACATAAACCAAAAGCAATAATTTTTGGTGACAGATCAAAAGAAAAAGTTATATTTAATAGTTTAAAAAATGAGGAAATTGAAATTTATTTTGGAGAGGAGTCATTAAATAATTTTTTAAACTATTGTAATCCTGATATTGTTTTAACTGCACTAGTTGGAAAATCTGGTCTTATCCCAACAATTAATACTATTAAAAAAGGTATTGATCTTGCCTTAGCAAATAAAGAAACACTTGTTGTTGCGGGTAGTATTATCAATAAACTATGTAAAGAGAAAAAAGTAAATATTTATCCAGTTGATTCTGAACATTCTGCAATTTTTCAATGTTTAGTTGGTGAGAGTAGAGACACAATTGATAAAATAATTTTAACAGCTTCAGGAGGCCCTTTCAGAAATAAAAAGTTAAATGAGTTAAAAAACATATCTAAAAAAGAAGCATTAAAACATCCCAACTGGGAAATGGGAGAAAAAATAACAATTGACTCATCAACACTAATGAATAAAGGGCTTGAAGTTATTGAGGCAAAATTCTTATTTGATATAGATATACAAAAGATAAAAGTTGTTGTTCATCCTCAATCTATAATTCATTCTATGGTTGAATTTAATGACGGTTCAATAAAAGCTCAATTAGGAGAGCCTGATATGAAATTGCCAATTCAGTATGCACTTTTTTCAGGTAAAAGATTGAAAAATAAATTTACTCATTATGACTTTATTAAAAATAATACTTTAACATTTGAAGAGCCATGTCTGAAAACTTTTAATAATTTAAAGTTAGCTTTTGATGCAGGAAAATTAGGTGGAAATGCTCCCTGTATTTTAAATGCCTCAAATGAAATCGTAGTAGATGCTTTTTTAAATGAAAAAATAAGGTATTTAGATATGACAAAAATTATTGAAGATTCTTTAAATAAAATATCATATATTGCATCCCCAAATCTAGATCAGTTAATTGAAACTGATATAGTAACTAGAAAGTATACATTAGACAAAATAAATAAATTATAATATGGATGGTTTGATAATGGCAGCTCAGATGATTCTTGCACTATCTATTATTGTTGGAATTCATGAATTTGGTCATCTCTTGACTGCTAAGTTATTTGGCATGAGAGTTGAAAAATATTTTATTGGTTTTCCACCTAAGATATGGAGCTTTAATTACAAAGGAACAGAATATGGACTGGGTTCAATACCTCTTGGTGGTTTTGTGAAAATATCTGGAATTATAGATGAATCGATGGATACTTCCCATATAAATAAAGAACCTGAATCATGGGAATTTAGATCAAAACCTGCTTGGCAGAGATTAGTTGTTATGCTTGGAGGCATTATATTCAATGTAATAACAGGTTTAATTATTTTCACCATGATTACATTTAATAATGGAGAGACATATTTATCAAAAGACGAAATTAATAAAAATGGAATCTTAGCATTAGAATTAGGTTTAGAAGCAGGATTTAAGACAGGAGATAAAATACTTTTAATTAATGATAAAGAATGGGAAAGAGATGCAGAATTATTTGATCCTAATTTATTTTTTGATGATAATTCTACATTTACTGTGTTAAGAGATAATCAAGAATTTAAAATTACTATACCTGACAATTTTATCAATAAAATGAATAGTAGAGAAGCTATGTCTTCTTTCATAAAAGCAAGAACACCATTTTCTATTGACAGTGTTTACAGCAATGCACTAAAAGCTGGGCTGACAAAAGGAGATAAAATCATAAAGGTGGATGAAACCTTCATCATTGATTTGTATGAATTAAAAACAATACTTGAAGAAAATAAAAGTTCTATAATACAGGTTACAATTAATAGAAATAATAATCTAATTGATAAGGTTGTTGAAATTTCTAATGATGCCACTATCGGCATAAAAGTATTACCTGAGCCTCTAACCTTTTCTCAAAGAAAATTTAATTTTAATGAGTCTATAATTATTGGAACTCAAAAGGCATTTGGAATTGTTTTTTTAAATATTAGAGCTTTTGGAAAGATGTTTTCAGGAGATATTGATCCATCTAAAAATTTAAGTGGTCCTATAGGAATTGCGCAAATATTTGGATCAGAATGGGACTGGGGTAATTTTTGGAGGATTGTTGGACTTCTTTCAATGGTTCTTGCTTTCATGAATCTCTTACCAATTCCAGCATTAGATGGAGGTCACGCTACTTTTATTTTATATGAGATGATTTCTGGAAAAAAACCTACTGAAAAGTTTTTAGAATATTCTACGAGATTTGGAGTTATAATTTTGCTAGGTTTAATGTCATATGTTATTCTAAATGATATCTATAAATTATTTATTTAATAAATTAAAATTTATATTTTTTCTTGAATTAATATTCATTCAGTTTTATCCAATAAAAACTTATTCTCAAGAAGAATTCTTAAACTTCATAGAAATTACTGATAACTCTAAAATCAATGCATTAGGAGGAAATAATATTTCATCAGAACATAATTATTTTTTATTGAATCCATCTCTTACAAATGATAGATCGATATCATTAAATTATTTGAATTATATATTAGATATTAATTCTTCCAGTATTTTATATTCAGATAGTTCTAAATTTTTAGGAAATTATGGAGTTGGAGTTAAATACTTTTCTCATGGAAAATTTGAAGGCTATGATAATTCAGGTAATTATAATGGAGATTTCTATCCAAAAGAATATTTAATTACATTCAATAAATCATATAAATTATCAATGTTTTCTATTGGAACTAATTTAAAATATTTTTATTCTAAGTTATATGATAAATCTAATTCTGGAATGATAGTAGACATTGGAGCAGATTTTTCACCGCTTCCAACTAAAGATTTAAGATTAGCCTTAGTTTTTTCTAATATTGGATTTTTATTGGGAGAAAATCAAATGATTATACCTTCTAATTTTAAATTTGGAACCTCATTTAAACCAGAATATATGCCTCTTAGATTTTCATTAACTTATATATATTCTCAAAAAAATTATGAAAAAGAAAACTTTTCTTTTGGAATAGAGGTTCTATTATCAAAATATATAAATGTATTAATAGGGTATAATTTCAAAAATGATAAGGGATTTAAATTAAATAAATCTGAAAAGCTTAGAGGTATTTCATATGGATTAGAATTAATATTAAAAAGGTTTGAATTAAACTATTCTAGGTTAATTTTGAATTCTATATCAAACTCAAATAATATATCTATTAATTATAAACTTAAAAGAAATTAATTTTAATTATGAAAAAGATTAAAAACATGACTCCACAAGAAATTGTCAATGAATTAGATAAATATATTATTGGCCAAGCAGATGCAAAAAGAAATGTTGCTATAGCATTAAGAAATAGATGGAGAAGAATGAACGTTGAAGATGAAATTAAGAATGAAATTATACCAAATAATATATTAATGATTGGAGCCACAGGGGTTGGAAAAACTGAAATTGCAAGAAGATTAGCAAAGCTGTCAGATGCTCCATTTACTAAGGTTGAAGCATCAAAATTCACTGAAGTTGGTTACGTGGGAAGAGATGTTGAGAGTATGGTAAGAGATTTAGTGGAACAATCAGTAAATCTTGTAAAACTTATAAAAAAAGAAGAAGTTAAGTTAAAGGCAGAGGAAAGTGTTAATAATTTAATTTTAGATATTCTAATTCCTCCTATCAATAAAGTTCAATCAAATATCAATTTAAGCCTGGAGAAAAATAGAAATAATGAGGACAAAGAAATAAATGAAAAAACTAGAGAAAAATTTAAAGAAAAAATAAATAGTGGAGAGTTAGATGATAGAAAAATAGAGATAACTGTTCAAAAACCATCAAACTCCGGAATAGGTATGGTTGGCGGAGGTATGATGGATGAATCATCTATGATTAATCTCCAAGATATGATTAGTAATATGATGCCAAAAAGAAATAAAAAAAGAAAAGTTTCTATTGGTGAAGCAAAGAAGATTCTTCTAGAAGCAGAAGTTTCAAAACTAATTGACATGGATGAAGTGAAGGATGAAGCTATACAAAAGGCTGAAAATACAGGTATCATTTTTATTGATGAAATAGATAAAATTAGTGGTAATTCTAAGAAAAGTGGAGGTCCTGATGTCAGTAGAGAAGGTGTACAAAGAGATTTATTGCCAATTGTTGAAGGAACTTCTGTAACTACAAAATATGGCGTTATAAAAACTGATCATATTCTATTTGTAGCAGCAGGCGCATTCCATTTATCTAAACCTTCTGATTTGATCCCCGAGTTACAAGGAAGATTTCCTATAAGAGTTGAATTAGATAATCTAACACAAGAAGATTTTCTTAAAAT
>TARA_B100000674_G_scaffold136615_1_pt1 | contig 12465 bp, 13 predicted proteins | sample TARA_B100000674 | Tara Oceans TARA_B100000674 (sample SAMEA2622759) | marine metagenome | biome: marine biome (ENVO:00000447); feature: surface water layer (ENVO:00002042); material: "saline water (ENVO:00002010), including plankton (ENVO:xxxxxxxx)" | depth 5 m
CAACAAAGCCAGTAGACACTCGGCCCGACCCTTGACAATCGCCACGCCCCACTCCCGGTAGATCTGGGCCTGAATCATGGCCGCCGCGTCCTCGACCGAATCAGCGTCGATCAGGCCCTTTCGGAACCGCTTGCCGGCGATCTCGTCGGCGCAGACGCGTTAGGTTTCTGTCCTGATACTTACTAGGCCTAGTGAGGTGTTGGTCGCTCGAAATCGGCGACATGGGTCTCTCACGGGAGCGCAAGCAGGAGTATTTTGGCAAGATGGAGGGCCTCCTTGATGCGTACTCTAGAATCTTCATCGTGTCTTGTGACAACGTTGGGTCGAAGCAGTTCCAGCAAATCCGCATGGCTCTTAGGGGGGAGGCTGTTGTGCTCATGGGCAAAAATACCATGATGCGCAAGGTCGTCAGCGCCTACCTTGCTAAAAACCCAGGCCACCCGTATGAGATGCTACTGCCGAAGATCATGGGCAATATTGGATTCGTGTTCACGAATGGTGATCTCGGTAAGGTGCGCGAGCTAATCGAAGACAACCGCGTGCCCGCCCCCGCACGTGTCGGTGCCATTGCACCAATCGACGTTGTGGTTCCTCCGGGTCCAACGGATTGTGATCCGGGTCAAACCAATTTCTTCCAGACCCTACAGATAGCAACCAAAATTGTGAAGGGACGCATTGAAATTACGTCCCCAGTAAATCTGCTCAAGGCTGGTGACAAGGTGGGTAACTCAGAGGCCGTTCTCCTCCAAAAGCTCCACATTAATCCTTTTGACTATGGCCTGGTGATTACAGACGTTTATGACAATGGGTCCATATTTGATGTCAAAGTCCTTGATCTTACTGATGATGACCTGTTTTTCAAGTTCGGTAATGCTCTCGGCGCCATTTCCTCGGTGTGTCTGCAAACTAGTTACCCGTCTATTTGTTCGGCGCCCCACTCCATTGCAACCAGCTTTAAAACTCTGGTGGCAATTGCGGTGGAGTGTGGGGGATATTCTTTTGGCAAGGCTGGTCCTTTCAAAGCTTATCTCGCTGATCCATCAGCTTTCGTATCTGCTAGTGACGGAGGCGGTGCGAAAAACACAACGACGGCTGAAGAACCGAAAGAGGAGGAGGAGGAGGAGGAGATTGACATGGGTGGCGGCATGGACATGTTTGGCGGTGATGGTGGTGGCGACGACTATTGAGTAGAAAGTGATGTAAGCTAAAATTCGGACCATATGATGTTGTCATTTTTTGTGACCATCACTGGCATTTGATCAGCATTTGAATACGGAATCGCCCCTATGCAGGCAATTTGGCCTCCTGAGGGCCCTGTATACCTATGGCGTGGGGTGGGGTGCATACGCAAATGCGACCCTGAGGTCGGCGAAGGAACCGCAACTGGAAACGTATTGGGGGGCGGGCGGGCCACTAAGATCTTTTTACTCTAATCGCCCCCAAAGGGGTGGATAAAGCCCCCCCCGAAGTACTTGTAGTAAGCACCAGGGAAGTCCCAACATTATAGATTCGGAGCGACCGTGCCGACTCATCATGACTCGGATGCCAGTCGTGGGGTTCTCTGGTCCGCGTGGTTGTTTAGTTTGGGTCGCCTAGAGTCACTAGCTCGCAGGGTGCTACGGACACCTAGAGTCTGGCAACCTACGGACACGGACGCTAGGTATCTCAGCTGTCTCTGCGCTACGCCACTGGTACCCGCCGGCATCAGCAGGCTCTCGGGGCTTGAGACTCCGAGCCGGGCCCAGTCTCTGGGCGGCGCGACCCACCCGGCGGCGCATCTAAGTCTGCGAGGGTAGTTTGTATCTGGTGCGGGCCATGGCGACCCCTCTCGTGTAGCGCGCTCGAAGTCCACGTCTCTGCAAGTATCCGAGCGTCCAGCGTCCCTCGAGGGACACAGGCTAACGTACGAATAGAGGGAGAGTTAAGGCCCACCGGGACGTTTCGACAATGAAGCATCGCTCGTTGATAGCCTTGCTGGTTTTTGGGCTTTCTCCGCTTGCGGAGGCCTCATTGGGTGCACATTATGCTGCGCATGAGCCCCTGCAAGTGATTGCAAACAAGGTAAGGTTTAGGCCAATATTGGATTGTCACACAACTTTCAATGTGTAGGTCGGTCCTTTCAACAATCCGTCTGAGACGTACGAGTACTACTCGCTACCGTTCTGCTCTCGCACCAAAAAAAGAAGACGCGAAGACTTTGGTGAGCGACTCGTAGGGGATCGGAAGGTTGTTTCGCCGTACGAAATTACTTTTCTAGACAATGTACCATGGCGTCTCTTGTGCGAACAATCTTTCTCTCAAGCCGAATTGAGAATGTTTACGCACGCGATTGAGAATGATTATTACTTCGAAATGTTCATAGAAGATCTACCCATGTGGGGGTATATTGGTGAAGTAGAGGGCGAGGATGTACTTTTAGGGCATCTAGAGACGGTTAGACGCTACATCTACCCTCACCTCCATTTTTCAATTGGATATAACACTGATCAAGTGGTGTCAGTGAATGTATCCACAAATCCACAGCGCAAAGTAGATATCACCGAGGAGTTTGATGGCACTGAAGTCGCTTTTTCCTACAGTGTCGAGTGGCTGGCTCGGCTAGATCTAAAATGGGGTTCGAGGATGTCACGTTATCATGATTCAAGATTCCTACCAGGAACTTTTGAAATTCACTGGCTGTCAATCATCAACTCTTTCGTTCTTGTGTTGTTGCTGACTGCGTTCCTAACAATCATCATGATGCGCGTGCTTAAAAATGATTTCTCGCGCTACATGGAGGTAGAAGAGGATGAAATCGGGGAGGAAGAAACAGGTTGGAAATTGATCAATGGAGATGTTTTTCGATTTCCCCCCTTTGCCAATGGACTTACGGCCCTGCTTGGTGCGGGTGCACATCTCCTGTGTGTTACCTTGTTGCTTTTGATCTGCGCGATATCGAACTGTATTGTGCCTACGAAACGTGGTGCCATTCTTACAGCCATGATCATTCTATATGCATGTACGGCGCCCATTGGCGGCTTCGTGTCTGCGCGCCTCTACCGTCAAATTGGCGGTAAAGCATGGCTTTCAAATGCACTTGTGACAGCCACTGTCTTTCCTATTCCACTGGCACTTGTCTTTACATGGGTTAATTCAGTAGCTCTCGCACATGGTTCATCCGCTGCTCTGCCCGTAGTTGCTGTTTTTATAATCACTGCTCTCTATGGACTTGTTGCACTCCCGCTTACCCTGGGTGGTGCTATACTTGGGAGGCAGCTGTCGTCGGATTTCAATGCTCCGTGTCGCACCACCCGTGTTCCCCGTGAGATTCCCACAGATGCACCGTGGTTCCGTACCCCAGCGGCGCAAATGTCTCTCCAGCGTGCCTTAAGGCCCACGACAAATAGTTAAGTTTGTTGAGTTTCTAGGTTCATGGCTGGTTTTCTGCCTTTCAGTGCTATTTACATTGAACTTCATTACATATTTGCTTCGTTGTGGGGCCATAAAATCTATACCCTTTTTGGAATTCTGTTCCTTGCGTTTATCATGCTAATCATTGCAATGTCCCTGTGTAGAGATAGAAAATCTGGATGTTGAATATACTTCCGAATGCAATAATGTAGGTAACCGCTTTCATTACAGTTTCGCTAGCCTACTTTCAACTGGCACGTGAGGACTATCGGTGGTGGTGGCGTTCTCTTATCTGCGGTGGGTCGACGGGCGCCTTCATATACGCTTACTCCTTCTTTTATTTTTTTCATCGGTCAAGCATGAAAGGTATGATCCAGGGGAGTTTCTACTTTGGCTACATGGCTATAATCTCTTATGCCTTCTTTCTTATGCTGGGAGCTGTTGGGTTCCATGCCACATTTGCATTTATATGTCACATTTACTCTGTAGTAAAAGCCGATTAACCCACCCTGGACATATAAAGTTTCATAATCAATTATCTAAATGCAAAACGCCGAATAAAAAGTAAGCTTCTTGCTTCTACATGCAATAAGCTTAATTAAATTGAAGTAAGCAAAATGGGAAACTAATCAAGCTTCAGAATGTTTTGAGGGCCTCTGGTAAGCCTGGGCCTGCGGGCATGGCGGAGGCACCCATAGTACTCTCGACGTATGCGTGTGCAACACAAGCTCGGCAACACAAGCTCGTAGACTACGCCGTGAGTGAGGTTTTACATGGTCGACTTGGTAATAGTGAAAGAGTTAACTAAGCGACAATGGCCGGTCACGGTTACCTACTAGGTAGGGACTTCTCTCTATTGGGCACCAATGGGTGGTACGTGTCCTCTAGATATTGGAACCTAACGGCACGACGCAGCCAAATCCCAGGCTCTCTCGGCGTGCGTCGTTGGCTACGCCGACGGCTCATCCACCACCCCGCTCGCTGAGAAACGACGGCTCGGCCGACTAGTCCCAGTTGGTCACGACAATCGTGTGCGACGGCATCTGCGACGGTCAGTCGGAGGGATATGTTAATGGGCGGGACTCGGAGCTGAATGGTAGTAAATCTACTAGTATTAACTTAGCAAGAATACAGTCACTGGCAGATTGGGACCCTGCCTTTCCCTACGCACCCCTACGCAACTCGGGGGGACCCGGCGTGCTAGAGGGGCTACTAGTAGCCTGAGAGCTCAATAAGCGACTCTCACTTCGACTCGGATTTTCTCTCCCTCTCTCTCTCTCTCTCTCTCTCTCGGGCTCTGCGCAGCAAGTCGCGTCCACGGCGGACCCGGCGGACGCTAGCCGAGCGGGAGTGGCGAGGAGGTAATAGGTAGGCATGGTCCTTACTTGCCAGATCAGGATGCCTAGCTTTCTATGACGACGCATTGACGTGACCAAAGTCTTCGCATCTGACCCACGTCACTGGTACAAGGGCCTCAGAAGGCTAAAACTATTTGCATATAAGCGATTTTGTTGGGCTCCTTGATGCCATGGTGGTCTGTTTTTTTTTGGGCCTTGGAGCTTGGCTGGACTCTGTGGGCGTTGGCAATACAGGCTATACACCACTTTGGAGTAGTCTGACTGCGAAACTACGTGGCCACAGAGAAGGCAAAAAAAAGCATTGATTCGTGTGGACATGCCGACTGCAGAGTAAAATTCATCTGAGTTCGCATTGTCAGTAAGTCGAACAGCGATCGCTGCTTCTGGATACTACTTTACGGGATCAAGTTTATGACAGATAATTGCGATTCTTTTCTTAAGCGTATCTGTCGTCGACGGGAAAGCCAATGTTGCTGCTTGAACAGCTGGTTTTATTGGCGTACTCTTAGATGCGCGTCTCATGATATTGTTCTTTAGCAAGAAAGCCATTGACATATCCGCAACCTCTTCCCAGCCAGCCAGCCCAACTTCACGCGCGGCCAGGTTAAGAGAGACAACATCAGGATTCATGTGACTTGAGATATTTGCGATGTTCTTCGCGGAGAGTCCAAAATGAAAGTGCATCAGAGAAACAAGAAGATTGGTAGAGCAAGCCAATATGCTTGCGCTCCTTCGTCGCTCTAATTGAGCGTGTTGGATAATCGAGGCTAGTCGCTGCAAGTTATGATGTGTTTGCCGCATCAACAAGCTTAGGTGATTGATCTGTACAGGGCGACCATCCTTGAAACGAATAAGTAAGCGTTTTTCTATTGTTCGAAACTGATGAGACGCGTCGTTTAAGGTGGACTCTGCGATACGTAAAGCAACTCGAGTTGCATGATGATCATCTACCGAAGCAAAATAGTCAGACAGAGGAAGAGGTTCCTTATACGAGATTTTTACACCACCCCTATCGTACCATCGGCATTGTAGCCTAGTGCACAGCTCATTTGTAAGCAGCCAGAGAGCAGGAAGAGCAGTGCTCTGAATGCTATAACTACTAGTATACCTGGATACAATCAAAGTGCCAGTTACCTGCACTTTAGGGGATGGTTTGGCTATTGCTGCGGGTAATAAATCATCTGTTGTGAAGTGGAACTCAAAAGAAATGGCTTGCTGGGCAGCGAATCTTAATTCTTTTGATTTCATGTCTGTTTGAAGAAGCATGTCTGCGAAAAGATCAAACATTTCAACCTAAAACATAATTAAGTGTTGGTCTCCTAGACCTGGGACATCGTGCACTGAGTTTGGCTGCTTCCTTGTCTGTATCTAGTGTAATTTTATAGGCGGCCCGTTGAGATTGCGGTGTTGATTGCAAACGACAGTTCAGGGCCAGAGGAAGTCGAAGAGCCACGGACGCAAATTTAATGTGACTCTCTGTCGATCGATATTTGGCGATGGCTGCAACTCGCATGGTGGCGGCTGGAAATGGCTTTTGGACATAAAAGAAAAACTCTAACCAGTGTGGCTTCGATGTCTCGCGACCAACATCAGTGACCATCGTAACTTTCGGCACGTGCACCCATGAAGGTGAATTAACCGTGACAAAAGCCTTAGGGAACGCACTTTCGCCGGAGCAGGAAGCAAATAGTAGTGCACTTGTGGTGACACGCTCAACAGGGTTTTTACTCCAAGGCCCCTCGTTTGAAACCCCTGGCGTTTCTGCATACAACCTAATCAACGCCGAGTATTGGATGTTTGAATTTTGCACACCAATCTTGCTACTTTTGATGATCTCATTGCTGGCAGAGGGCTCAAAGCACCGCTTTTGATCAAATTGGTATTTGGTTATATCCCTTTGAGCCCGAGCGGCCCGAGCTCTAATAAACAAACGTGCGGCAGAAATCTCCTCAGTCCTGGGACTAGTCGCTTCTTTGCGCAAAGATAAGAACTCTCTTACAGTAGCAGAGGGGGCGACTTGAATAGCTGAGAGCTTATTAAGCGGCACTTTTGACACCGGTTCCGTACCAAGAAACCTAAACTGAGGATTAGCTATTATTTTCGAAATTATTGATCACGATGGGTTGCGCGCTGTGTCATCACATTGCCAGCGTCATCTAGTACCTAGTCAACAATCAGATGCAGTAATGCAGCTGAAATAACACGTTGCTTTGCACAACCAACATCATGCCAGCCTTTGTTAACGTAGTGCATAGTACCTGGTAGCAGGCATGTAGACAGTGAACCAATACTTAAGGCGCTGCCAGCCAACGCTAAACAAAGAAATGGAAAGCGGCTTACTCACGCCACCACACGCAACCCAAATAACTTGCAGTGCGGAATTTAGCACATAGACACGAGCATCAGAACCATAAATAATGATATTATCAACATCACAACAGACGTGAGGGCTGCTTTTCATTTCCGATGCGCATTGTTCCAGTACCTAAATACTGCAAGATTACAACTAGTGATGTTTTCATTCAAGTACTCGTGGCCATGCCTCAATTCCAAATGTAGGGCAGATGCATAATGACGTGGGATGGAAATCCATCAGTTTGGAGGCTTGCAGAACACCGTCCACTGATACAATAAATAGAGTATGCTCGCCAAGAGCAACAATCTGACCTGGGAACAGAGTCTACATGCGCATTATGTATTTCACATGCGCTGTCATCACATATTGAAGTCATCCTTACGTGGGCGATGCCAAATGAAAGAATTAGCTCACCAACATTACATATCCAATCTGCTGTCACAACTCGCCTGGTCTTATTGCTGTTACAAGGCAAGAGGACACATTTGTCTTTGGCTTCAATTAAGGTTCCACTAGTTTGAAGTGAGGCTGACTTGTCTTGATTAGTGGAATGTGCTAGTGCCTAGTTCGTAAGTTGGTAGACATCTGAGCACAAATTACAACTTGAAAGACCTGAAACTTATAACAAGCAATCGACATGGCCACGTTACTTGTTACGAATGCATCTGCAGATTGGACATACTCGATCGGTCCTGGCGCTAAACAATCCTGGAAGCAGTGGCAGAGTATTTCAGCCTAAATAAAGCAGCGATAATCCTTACGATGCAGTTCAAAGTATGCAAACTTCGCTGATATAACATCGTAATCGTATATTGTAACGTGGCCATCTATATGCTGGACCAGGATCATCTCTCGATCAGTACTTCCCCCAAATGAGCCCAGACACATAGAGAAAGCATGCGTTCCAATATTCTTCACTTCGAAGTCGTGAATATATTGCGTAGTTAGCTCCAAATGAGAAGTTTCGATACTCGAGCCCTGATTGGTGCGCGCCGAGCATGTGCATACCCTTAGTTTACTAGGATGTAAGACAGCTATTGCGTGTGCACGGCCAACTTTGAGTTGATAGATTGGAGCATCCAGACGGACTTCCAACAGTAGGCTTTTTGTGCTGTCTTCGGTTCTATTGGGCATCAATGGGTTGTGAACCCGTAGCCAGCCCTGCAACGAGCCGGACACTATTCGAGGTTTTCCTGAGTTATCAATGATTCCTGCTGCGAGGCCGCCGCCACTAAACTGTTCACCGTGGCCGAGGGTTGTAGACCACCAGTCCTTTAACTTGAATAATGACATATATCACTGGTTCAGACACAATATTCTAATCATGAAATCAACAGATAGATAGAAACTGCGCGATACCTACAGTACTAGTACCTATGCAGCCGACAATTGGTACGTATGCTTAAGCCTGTATGCTCGTATTTGCGTCTACGGGTGCCGGATGATCTCTCTTTGGCCCCTTGGCACAGTATCTTGGGAATGCCCCCCCCCCTTTCGGATGGCCCCTTCAAGTTGCCAGCACTTGGACCCGCCCCTCCCTCACCTAACATGCCTAAGAGAAAGGCCGAATTTACACATGGGCACCCGCACGATGCGAGGATGGCCGCGCGCCTGGGCCGTATCATATACTCAAAGCAGGTGCATCACCTGGGCTCTGCCCGAGCGCCCGGAAATGCTGGATACTCTGCTTTTCAGCATAAAAAAGACGCACGAAATCTCGCCGGGCGTGCGCAGAAGCTGCCCCCCGCGCGGTTGCTACCCTGTTACGACCGGGCGAGGCTACGGTCATCTTGGCGTATCATAGCGACCGTCTCAGCATCGCGAGAGACCGATTCGAGGTTCTTGGCGCACGCGGCGACATGAATAAATCGACTTTCGGGACTGAGGACAAGTGCAACCCTTTAGAAGCCATAATCGGAGCTGCGCTACGATATCAAACCCTGCGGAGCCTCACGGCAACCGAAATCGGGGCGGCACCGCGACTTAGGCATGTTACGCAGGGGGTCGTTGTGAGTGACCGTCATGCCGCGGCCACCAGTAAGGGTGGTCACGGTGAGCGTATCGACCTCACGGTCATGATACAGTCCAGGCCCCGGGGTACCGTGACCGCGAAACCGTGACTATCGAAGCCACCCTAGCCCTGGGGGACGAATCATCTCTCGCTCCATAGTCCGAGTCTACTATCACTGGCATTGGCAAGCCTGCCCGGGCCAGTGAACTTGAATGTAGCTAATCTTTGTATCCGGCTCGCTGGGCATTAAAAGCGATTCCGGAGTCGGACTCCGGGTCCTGGCGGACGCGGACAGGCCGCCGAGCCGTGCGCTTTCTCAGGCTGGTTTGGAAAATACGCAGAAGTGATCTCAGGAGCAGGAGGCGACTTCCCCCCTATCAAACCGGAGGGGATGTCGAAGCGGCCTCGGGATAGGGAGTAGCCTCAGGCTCAGGCTAGGTAATTCAAAGATACGTCTAGGTTGTTAAACATTGGAATCCTACTAGACTATTCCAACCCGCACATTAAAGAACGGTCGAGAGATCGCCTCTCATGATGGTATATGCCGAAAAATCTCAATCAGATTGGAACAACCTGGCCGGCGGCAAAAGATACAGCTACGCCGAACGCGCTGCGTCTATATTTTGGCTTAGCGTCAATTTCGACGATGGCAGCTGCACCTTAAAGCAGTTAGCAAAGGAGATTATCCGTGCTACTGATGGGGCATGTGAAGCGCTAAAGACGCTGATTACAACTGAAGAAATACAACATTTAGCAACACGTGACTACTTCTCCGCTTTGATACTGTCTCGTGCGCCTACAGGATTCGTTAGGTGCATCGAAACTGTCCTTACAACCTCCTTGATGGGGGCGCATGGCTCTTTTTTTAAGTGTGATAACGCTGAGCCTGTCAAAAGTATCAATCAGTTCCTTGCCTTTTCTTCTTTTTGGACGAACGTCCACTTTCTTGGTTGGTATCATTTTTTCAGAGAAACAATACACAAGGTCTTCTACGAAGGTATTGATCGTTGTGTGTTTGATATTTGTGCTGAGAGGTATGATACTCCCATGCTTCATATACTGGAGAGGTGGAAAAAATCAACAGTGCTGCCTTGGCTAATTGCAATTGATCGTAATAGCTTATCATCTAAGTTTGAAAGGCATACTGAAGCTTCACTTGGGCGACTGGTGGACCTCGTTGTGGTTGAGACTTACGTTAGTGCTCGTGTCAAACAGTTTTACGACATCATCGCCGAGTTTCCAGAGTCTGCATGCGCTGTTGTTGAGCTTTGCAACGCGCTGTCTCGCACGCGGCAACATCATTTCTTGGCCCGTTCGCTTCGATTGACACTTTGTCGCAGGCTGCTCCACTTAGGAGCAAACACCTCGCAAATTATAGAAATGTATATATCTACCATCAAAGTGCTTCGTATCTTAGATCCCCGTCGTATTCTTCTTGATACTGTGACTATGCCTGTGAGACAATATTTACAACATCGCAAGGACACGGTACGTTGCATCGTAGCCAATCTCACTGATGAGCTCTCTGGCGAGCTATACGAGGAGCTCCATCGGTCAAAATCTATGGTACTTGGCTCTTGCGACTCTGATAATGAGAATCACGACAGTCCAGGGGAAGATTGGGTTCCAAATCCAAGTAATTGTCAAAATGCGATTCCAAAAACAATGCGAGATATCCTGTCAATGTTGATATCCATTTATGGAACAAGAGAAATATTTGTAGACGAGTATCGGCAGATGCTAGCAGATAAGTAAGGACATCGTAAGTTTTTTTGTGGACATTTTTATTGCAGGGTACTGACAAAACTTAATATGCACGAAACCACACAAGAAGTGAAGAATCTGGAATTACTAAAGCTACGCTTTGGTGATGCCTTACTCCATCATTGTGAAATTATGTTGCGTGATGTAGAAGATTCCACGAGGTTGAATCAACGAGCTCCCTGTGATTACCTTCGGGTCACCGTAATTTCTCAGGTATTTTGGCCTGAACTTTCTAACTGTGCGCTGACTATTCATCGGCTAGCTTCAGCGTGGCTTGCCGTTTTGCTGTCTGTCTGGCAGCCCAATAGGTATCTTGTTTAGATAGTGCAATTAGGCGTGTGAACTCTGCGCTAGAATCATTCGCCAACATGTACAACACGCTCAAAACTCCAAGAAAACTAGTTTGGTTGAAGGAGACAGGCCGCGCCCAATTAGAGCTCGATTTGGATTCTGGTGATAGAAAAGTTTTCGTTGTGTCTCCAATCCATGCTATTCTTATCTTGCATTTTCATGGATATGATAGTAGAAACTTACACGATCTAGCTTCCACAACTAGTTTACCTATCCACCGTGTGAAGAGTACCGTGGCGTTTTGGGTCAATCACGGGGTAATAGAAGAGCGATTATCAGGACTCTACTCTGTGTCGTCCCAATTTCAACAGCATTCAAATTCTGACACTATTTCTGAAGAAAATGGTTCTGACCACACTGATCTTGGTAATCAAGGGGCGCATTATGATGACAATAAGAATTTCTTTTTCCCGTTCATTATTGGTGCTCTTTCGAATTTTGGCAAATTGACACTTCCAAGGCTCCACCGCCTACTTCGAAATATAATGCACAGCCAAAACACAGTCTATGACCTATCACCAAGGGAATTATCAAGAATCCTAGAATTACTTTGCGCGTCTCATAAAGTTGACTATTCTGGTGGACTTTATGGGCTTCCTCTCAACACGCCCAAGCAAGATAACTAGGTTAAGATAAGAGAGCGTGTCCTTTTGAACGTTAATTGACGCCAAAGTAACCCAAGATGTGAAGCTGAATACGCAAAAAACAGACCGTCGGATACACTTATCGCCTTTCTAGAATTCTCCGTGGTTTTGTGGCGGCCTCATAGACAGACCTACCTTGAGCAGTACGGGGACGCTTGTTCGTGGCCTGTCGGCATATCTCCCATCAAGCGCTAGTGGCACCAGTATTGCGGTCTGTCTACTGGCGGGTGCTGCTGCGCAGCCCATAGAGAGAGAGAGGACTACAAATGCCCTTTCCTAGTCTCCTAAACCCACCAATTGTAACCCAAAGAGGCACCATGTGTCTGACTTGAAATTATCATCCCGATAGCGACTGCGATATAGCACTATGGGGCCCAGGGTAGGACGCAAGACCTTTTGGCGAGTGTTTGGTAAGTGTTTGGGCCCGAATCTGTGTTGACGTAAGTGTTTGGACGAAACTGTAAGTGTTTGGGCTGGTTCTACTAAGTAGTAGCCTGAGGTACAAGGCCCGGGCTAAAAGGAGTAGAAACCAGAACATCCCGGCGTATAGGGCTGCGTTCGGCCTAAGGCACGTCGTTGGTGGCTATCATC
>TARA_B100000674_G_scaffold328950_1_pt1 | contig 12459 bp, 13 predicted proteins | sample TARA_B100000674 | Tara Oceans TARA_B100000674 (sample SAMEA2622759) | marine metagenome | biome: marine biome (ENVO:00000447); feature: surface water layer (ENVO:00002042); material: "saline water (ENVO:00002010), including plankton (ENVO:xxxxxxxx)" | depth 5 m
CCTGATTATGCCCGGCGAACAGCGCCCGGAAATTGATGACATTGCACAAATCACAAGCCTTGGCGCAATTCGGGCCGCCATCGGCGCGGAATGGCTGGGCGACTTGTTGCGGGACAACCGGTTGAATTCCGTCTTCCAGCCGATTTTTGCCATTGATGACCTTGGCAAACCCTTTGCCCATGAATGCCTTGTGCGCGGGGAAAGCGTGTCTGGTGAAGTCATCAATCCCGGTCAGCTGTTTGACGCGGCCCAATCGGCAACCCTTCTGTTTCAGTTGGACCGGGCGGCACGGGCTGCCAATGTGCGGAATGCGCACAAGGCCGGCATCAATGGCAACCTGTTCATCAACTTCACGCCCAGTTCGATCTATGATCCGGATTCCTGCCTGCGTTCAACCATCGACGTGGTCGAGGAATGCAATCTGGATCGCAGCAATGTGGTGTTTGAGGTGATTGAAACCGAGAAGGTCCGCAGCACCGCACATCTGAGCGCCATTCTGGAAAGCTATCGCGCATCGGGCTTCCGGGTGGCACTTGATGACGTCGGTTCGGGCTATTCAACCCTGAACCTGTTGCCGGAACTGCGCCCTGATATCATCAAGATTGACCGCGAACTGGTCGATCATGTTGATCATGACAAGTTCAAACAGGCCATCGTCAGCAAACTGATCGCCCTGGCCAAGCAACTTGATATCGAAGTCGTCGCCGAGGGGATCGAGCGCGAGGAGGAGCTTGAATTCCTGCGCAATCACGACGTCGATTACGTGCAGGGCTTCCTGCTGGCCCGCCCCGCCCCGACACCGTTTGCAGCCAAAGTCGGTTAATAATCAGCCTAAATCCGGGCCATCTCAGCCAATTCCCGACCGACCATCCGCTTGTAACTTGCGACGATCTCGCGCCCTTCACTGCGCGGGACGGCGATGGCAAGCCGCATGGTGGATTCCCCTGAATACATGATCAACAGACAGCGTGCGACGATGGTTTTGAAATCACCATCATTGCCCCGCACGCGCAGGATCGCCTTGGCCAGAAGGCCGGCATTGGCCCGGCTGACTTCCATTTCCATATCGCGCAGGGTCTTGTCGGCTTGCGTACCGGTCCAGATGTCGCAAATCACCGGTTCGGCCAGAAACAGCTCGTAATAGGTATCAATCAGCTTATCGAACGCTGCCAGTAAGGCATCAGCTGAGCTTACCTCCGCCAATGCTTCTTCGATGCAATGGACGGATTCGGCGTTATAGCGATCGGCAAGCGCATGAATGATCGACGCCTTGTCCGGGAAATACTGATAGAGCGATCCGATGGAGACTCCCGCCTTTTCGGCGACTTCACCCATCCTGATCGCGTCGCTGCCATGAGTTGAAATCAGCTCGCAGACGACTTTTAGGATGGTGTCGACCCGTTCACGGCTTCTTTTTTGGGTCGGCGCACGGCGCATTTTTTTCACGTTATCAGTCAACGCGTTAGATCCTTTTTCCTCGAAACAACCCGGCATGATGAGCCAGGTTTCACAGGCTTGTGATGGGTCACAACTCTTGACGATCAAAATATGAGGATTTATCACATTTGGCAAATGTGAGGATTCCTCACATTTTGAAACCCTTGTCAGGAGCCAATATGATGTCGACCAATCCCCGCTTTCTTGTACTCGGCGCAACGGCCAAAACCGGCCGCCGCGTTGCTGAAAAACTGATCTCTCTGGGGCATGATGTGCGTGCGGTTTCACGCAGCACCACCCCCGCCTTTGACTGGACCGATCGCAAAACATGGGATGATGTTCTACGCGATCGCGATGCAGTCTATGTCACCTTCCAGCCCGATCTCGCCGTTCCGGGATCTGATGAAATCATTGCGAGCTTTGCCAAGCTTGCCCTGATGCACGGCGTAAAGCGCATTGTGATGCTATCTGGCCGAGGCGAAGAAGCCGCCCATCAGGCCGAACATGCCCTGCATCTTTCCGGTGCGGATGCGACGGTGCTGCGTGCCAACTGGTTCTTCCAGAATTTCAACGAAGACCTGTTCCTGCCCTATATCCAGCAAGGCACGCTGGCCCTGCCGGCCGGGAACACGCCAGAGCCGTTTGTTGATGCCGATGATATTGCGGAATGTGCGGTTGCCTGCCTGCTTGATGATCGTCATATCGGCAAGACCTATGAATTGTCCGGGCCGAATGCCGTGACCTTTGCCGAAGTCACCAAGATCATCTCGGACGTCACCAACCATCCGGTCAATTTCGTGCCCATCACCCTTGATGAGCTTGATCACGGACTGGCCGCCGATGGCATGCCTGATGAGGTGCGCGGACTAATCCGGTACCTGTTCTCCGAAGTACTGGATGGTCGTAACAGCCAGCCAACCAATGACGTGCATGAAATTCTGGGTCGTCAGCCCAACAGCCTGCGCTGCTTTGCCGAAGAAGTGGCACGCACCGGCGTCTGGGATATCGCCAAACGGGCGTGATCTGAAACGCAAACGGCGCGCAGTCCAGAATGCTGCGCGCCGTTTGGTTTGTTTTTTTATCGTGGGTTCGTGCGGAGGCAAATCCTGCCTGATGATCAGGAAAACAGGGGTTTGTTTTCTTCGATGATCTGCGGCAAGCGTTCCATGGTGCCCGAAAGGTGCTGGCGCATTTCGGCACTGGCGGCATTGCCATCACCCGACTGGATGGCATCAATGATCGCCTTGTGGCCTTCAAGGACGGAAACCATTTTACCGGCACGCGGCAAATCAAGGGTCCGCACACGGGCCAGATGGCCACTGCGTGCGGTGATCTGAAGATGCAGGTTTGACTGGCTCACACCATTAAACAGCGCGGCGTGGAAGGTCTCATCAAGCTGCTTGAAAAGATCAATCTGTTCGATGTCGCCAACCAGTGCTTCCTGCATTTTGACAATGCCCTTGGCTTTCACCACCGCTGCGGACTCTTCGGCCTCTGCCAATTGACGAACCACTTCGCATTCAGCGGCAACACGGAGGAAATGTTCCTCGCGGATGCGGGCAACATCGATCTTGGTCACCACTGTGCGCGACTGCGGATAGGACACAACCAGCCCATCCTGTTCGAGGCGCAGGATGGCTTCGCGCACCGGTGACTGACTGACATTGAAGCTGTCGGCAAGCTCGGCCCGCACAAGCGTTGTTTCAGGCAAAAGCGAAAGCGAGATGATCCGGTTACGGACTTCTTCATACACCAGTGCCGATGCTGGAACATGCGCGCTGGTTTTTGCCGCCCCGTCATACATCGCAAGCAATCCGCCCGTCGAACTATTCATCTTCATCTGTCTCCCTGGCATTTTGCCTATGCCTGTCTTCGTCTGAAACTGTCATTACATCAATGTATTGGGTAACAACAATGTCAAACTTGGTACCGCCGCCATCAGAATGAAAAACAGCACCATGGCAATAAAGAACGGAATGGACGCCTTGGTATAGGACCCGGTTTTGACATCGAGAATGCCGCAGACCGTAAACATGATCACACCCACAGGCGGCGTCAGACCGCCAAAGTTGATCAGGGTGACGATCAGAATGCCCATATGCACCGGATCGTAGCCGGCATTGACCAGAACCGGCATGACAATCGGGGTTACCAGCAGGATGTTTGCCGCCCCTTCAAGGAACATGCCACTCACCACCAACACACCGACCACAAGGATCAGGATCGCGGTTTTGTTTTCGGTCAGGGTGGTGACAAATTCCGTGATCTGTTGCGGGGCACGTTCAATCGTCATGGCATAGCCCAGAACCGCCGCCATGATGATCAGCAACATCACCATGCCAAGATCCGAGATCGAACCGAAAATGGCTTCTTTCAGCCGTGCGAAATCAAGCTCGCGATAGATGAACAAGCCAACGCCGAGCGCATAGAAAACTAGAAACGCCCCGGCCTCGGTCGCGGTAAAAATGCCAAAGCGGAAACCAACGATCAGAATGACCGGAAAGGCCAGCGCCCAGATGCTTTCAAAGAAACTCGCCGTCAGATCCTTGGCCTTGGGTAGTTCCGGCAGATCAGGTGTATAGCCGTTCTTGCGCGCGACAATCCATGACGTGATCATCAAAACGATGGTCAGGAAAATGCCCGGCAGAACGCCTGCCAAAAACAGGCGCCCGATGGACACTTCATTGACAAAGCCAAACAGGATCAGACCGATGCTGGGCGGGATGGTTGCGGTAATCACCGACCCGAATGCCAGAACTGCTGCCGTATTGGCCTTGGAATAACCCTTCTTGATCATGCTGGGGCCCAGCAGGCGCGCCTCCATCGAAGCGTCAGCAACGGCCGATCCGGAAATACCACCCATCATGAAGCTCAGCACGACAGAAACCTGTGCCAGCCCGCCAGCCATCCAGCCGGTCAGAAGGCTTGCGAATTTGACAAGGCGATGGGTAATACCCGTCACATTCATCAGGTTGCCGGCAAGAATAAAGAACGGCACCGCCAAAAGCGGGAAGCTTTGGGTGGCCGTGACCATTTTCTGGATCACAACCGTCGGCGGCATCGCACCGGTCATGACAAATACCGGGATGGAAGCAAGCCCCAGCGCAAAAGCCACAGGCAAGCCACACACAAGAAATAGCGTAAACAGCCCTGCAATCAGCAACAGCATCAGTTGACCTCCCTGTTGCGGATGCGACGGATCAGTTGGGAAACCATGGTGCGGATCATCAAAAGGATCCCGACCACCATGGAGGCATGAATGTAGGACGCGTTAATCTGCGCAGCCCCGACAAGACGCGGATGCATCAAGATCATGTTGGTCCAGGCGTAATTGAGCAGAAATACAAGGAAGCCGATAATCACCAAAATATTGATGATCTCGATCCAGGCGCAGACCTTGGCCGGGAAAATTTCCCCCAAAATCTGAAGGCCGAAATGCCGGTCTTCCTGCATGGCAATGTCGGCTGCCAGCATGCATAGCCATGCAAAAATCAGCTGGGCCATTTCGACCGACCAGATAATCGGCGATCCCATGGCGCGCGCGACAGACGCCACTGCGACAAGAATGACCACGCCGACAAGCAACATGCCCCCAAAGGCAAACTCAATCCGCTTGAGCATCAATTCAATTTCCGTTGTGAAGTTTGAAGTGCGTTGCCAGGCAATCCGGGCAACGCACATTCATAGGCAGGGAGACCTAGTTATGGCTTAGCGGCCAAGAACCTTGTTAACCACAGCAGCCTCGGCTTCGAGGTCGAGCATCTGATAAACCGGTGCAACCGCTTCCTTGAACGGTGCTAGATCAACTTCGCTGACGGTAACGCCGCTTGCCGCAACGTCTTCAAGTGCCTTTTCACCAAGCTCGATGGTCAGTTGCGAGGCATAGCGACCATCTTCGACAGCCAGGTCACGCACGATTTTCTGATTTTCCGGCGAAATCTCGTCCCAGGCCTCGGCACCAACCACAAGGGCGGTTACCAGCTGGATATGGCCGGTTTTGGTGACATTCTTGATGACTTCATAAAGCTTGGCATTCCAGATCGCAGTCGGCTGTGCTTCGGCGGCATCGATCGTACCAAGCTGAAGGGCGCTGTATACTTCGCCCCAGGCAATCGGGGTCGGCTCAGCACCCATGGCGCGGATGGTTTCAATCCAGACCGGAGCACCGATGGTGCGCATCCGAACGCCCGAAAGATCAGCCGGGCTTGCAACCGGCTTTTGCGTCAGGGCATGACGCGCGCCCTGATACCAGTTCGATGCAATCATCACGAGGCCGGATTTTTCACGAAGCTCCTCACCCCAGGAAATATATTCGTCTGACAGGGCGAATTTGTCGGCCTGCTCATAGGTATCAAACAGGAACGGTGCCGACATGATGGCAAGTGACGGCACAAAGCTTGAAAGACGGGCGACGTCAGTCACGGTCCCCACGGCTGCACCCGCGCGTGCCTGATCGATCATTTCGGTGGTATCGCCAAGCTGCGAGTTGTGGAACACCTCGATCACCACATCGCCATTGGTGGCTTTTTCCACATCCGCCTTGAACTTTTCAAGGCCCTGGCCCATCGGATCATTGGGCGCCAAAACGGTCCCGATCCGAAGTGTTGTTGCCGCAGATGCGGGCATAGTTGCCGCCAGTGCCCCCGCCAGAACGGCGCATAGTCCGAACGTTTTCCCGAGTGATTTGATAGTGAGCTTCATTTGGATGTCCTCCCGATGGATTGGCTTTTGCCAAAATTGATATTTTAGTTGCTTTGAAATTCTAGATATCACCGATCAATCTTGTCAACGGATTTTTCAATCCTGTAAAATTGTTTATTTTCAACAACTTGAATTATTCGGATTTGCTTGTGCCGCACAACTTGTCATCAACCTGCACACGATTTCGACAGGGATGCTGTTCGCGAAATCTGCCACCAGGAGCGCGTTACAGCAGCCAAAAGACCGGAGCTCGGACATGCCAGAACAGCCCGATGACCACGGGACAATCGGCAGCGTCGTTTGAAACTTTAAAAGGACTAGCGGGAAATATTGCGATACTTCGCAGGCGTCAGACCGGTGAAGTGGCTAAAGCGGGTTGTCAGGTGGGCCTGACTGGAAAAACCGGTCGCCACAGCAATTTCGGCAACCGGTGCATTGCCATCGCGCAGCATATGCATGGCGCGTTCGATCCGGCGGCGCAGAACGAATTTATGCGGCGCCTCGCCGACGGTTTTGCGGAACATCCGGGCAAAGTGATAGGCCGACAAATCGGCAACTTCTGCCAATTCCTCGATCGTCAATGGCTGATCAAGGTTGGCATCGACAAAATCAAACACCCGGCGTTTGATCGCAGGTGACAACCCGCCGCGAACCTTGAAGCCAAGATCACGGCGCGTTGAATAACTGCGCAGCATATGGCCCATTAAAAGCTGCCCGGCATTGGACATCGCCATCCGGTCGGCCGGAATATCCCAATCAAGTGGCAGCATCGACTGCCGCACAGTCTGTTCAATCAGCGGATCAAGAAAGAAGGTCTTTTCCGGGACTTCGACCGCATTGGGTTCGATATCAAAGGCCTCTACCACCGCGCGTTCCCACGAAGTATGCGGAATATAAACGTGAAACAGCTCTACCTCGCCATGCATCAGCCAGTCCGAGGTCAGATAGGCTGGCATCAAACAGCACCGGCCGGGCCCACCACCACTCATCGGGTCGATGCCGATCTTGCGCTGAACACCCGTTCCTCCATTAACATAGAGGCTGATGGTATGATGGTCAGGGTCGGTATAGCGGGTCAGGACATCGGCATTGCGCCGCCAGTGGGCGGCCGAAATGCTTTCGCCGAAATCGCCCGCACGCAACAGGTTTGCATCCCCAATCAACTGATTGAAGACTTCAAACTTCTGATAACGCCCGTTGGGCTGGAAAGCGGGTCCGGTCTCTGCCATTTCCTGTTCCTGACATTAAGTGACCATCATCGCACCGTGATCGCCTTTTGCAAAGCAACGCGACTGCAAGGCTGCCCTGTTTTGCGCAAGAATGTGAAAATCCCGTCGCCCGCCAGACACTTATCGCCCGAAATGATCCTGCCAAATCCGTGTTCGATCCGCATCGCGCGCTTCATAAGCAGCAAGGGCATGGTCGAGATCATCAAAGTCCGGGAATTCCTTGCCTTCAGCCAATGCGGTCAGACGCATTGTGTACCATGCGGTGATCCCGCCAGACGGCGCGCGTTCGAACCGCGGAAACACCGGATCCTTGGGGTCCGACATTCGCCAGATATTTGGCAATGCGGGTTCAATCACAAGCGCCCGGGCCAAACCGACAATATCAATGGCACCACTTGCCACCGCATCTTCTGCCTGTGCGCGGGTTTTAATGCCCCCGGTCAGCATCAATGGCTTGGAAGTATGCTTGCGCGCCTTTCTGGCGAATTCAAGAAAATACGGCCCATCGCCGGCCCCGTCGGATGCCGCCTTGGCACCCGGGAAATAGGTCCCGCCGCTGATATCGATCAGATCAATGCTGCTGCTATCAAGTGCGGCGACAACGGCCAGTGCGTCATCCTGGCTCAAGCCGCCTTCAAGCTGGTCGGTGGCATTAAGTTTGATCGCGACAACAAATTCCGGCCCGACGGCAGCGCGCACCGCATCCACCGTTTCAAGCAGCAACCGCATGCGATTGGCGATCGATCCGCCATACTCATCGCCGCGCCTGTTAAAAAGCGGCGAGAGAAACTGGCTTAACAGGAAGCCGTGCGCAGCATGAATTTGCACCCCGCCAAACCCGGCCCGTTTCGCAAGTTCGGCGGTCTTTGCAAAACGTTTGGGGATGTTACGGATTTCATCATGTGTCAGGGCTGCACATGTCAGGCTTGGCAGATCAAGGGCGCTTGGTCCCTTTGGCGTGCTGGTCGGAGCATAGGCGAGCGCCCCGGCATGACCAAGCTGCAGCCACAAGCTGCTGCCATTTACCGATCCTTCCCGTGCAAGGGCACGAAACCGCTCCAGATCAGCCGCCGCATCAAGCACAAGATTGCCGGGCTTTTCCGCATATCCAGGATGCCCCTGCACTTCGCCGATAATTGAAACCGCAACGCCCCCTCGGCCCAGTGGCGATAAAGCCGATTTTGCACCTTCGTCGGGTGGCCGGTGCCATCCCCAAGAGAGTCCGACATCGCCGATTTGGCAATCCGGTTCTTGAGGATGACACCGCTTGGCAGCTCAAGCGGCCTGAACAACGGGTTTTCAATGGTCATTGATCATTCCGCCAAGGTTGCGCGTGAAGAGAAGCCATCAGTGATGCTTACGCGACGGCGATGGCCAATGCAGAACCGGCCCCGACAACACATCGGCTGCTTCGAAAAACGTCCCAGTATTCTTCTGGCCACTTTCATAAAGCTCGGCTGCCGTCAGATGAGACAAGTCTGGACCGGCAGAAAGATCGCTTTCAGATGTCACCCCAATGGCCTTCTGGGGCGCGCGTTTGTGTTTCCTGGCTTCCAGGGAGGCACGCAAAACCTGTAACAGACGTCCGACAAAGCCAATCCGTACTGGGGAAACCAACTTTGTCGCCTTGAACGCAGATACATTTGATGAAGACGTGCCAAGGGCAGGATGACGAGCGTCTTCGCAATAGAATACAGAACCTATCATGAGAATCTCCAATCGATGATGTGGAAAGATTGAGGATTTCTCATTGATTAATCAAACGAGAAGATTTAACATTACCTATCAGAAAAACTCACACATGTGGTGTCTGGATGTTTCAGCAGCACAGTCGGCAACCACAGCTGTTAAACCTAGAGGCAGGCCATGAATTCTCCGACAAGTGCCATTCATAATCTTGATCTTGATTTGGCCCGGACCTTTGTTGCGATCTGTGAAACCGGGAACTTTTCACGCGCGGCCGAAAAGGTTCATCGCAGTGCCTCGGCGATCAGTCTGCAGGTCAAGAAGCTTGAAACCATGGTCGGGCGCGAATTGTTCAAACGGGAAACCCGCAAGGTCACCATGACCGAGGATGGCGAGGTTTTGCTGGGCTATGCGCGGCGCTTACTCAAACTCAATGACGAGGCCATGTCGCGTTTCCATGCTCCGGATTTTGCCGGCTCGGTACGGCTTGGCGTGCCCAATGACACGGGTGTGGTTGTCATTCCCGAAATCCTCAAACGGTTCGCACAAAGCCATCCGCACGTTGATATTGATGTCAGTTTTGGCCCAACCCGTACTTTGCGACAGCGCATTGATAATGGTGAAATCGATATCGCTGTGTTCAGCTTTGATGCAGAACTTGATCACCAGCCGCCAATCCATACCGAACCGCTGGTCTGGCTTGGCGCGCGCCATGGCAGTGCAATTGACAAGCGCCCCCTGCCCGTTTCCATGGCCGAACCGGGTTGTTATTGGCGGACCATGGCGCTCAAGGCGCTTGATGATGCCGGGGTGGATTACCGCATCGCCTATACCAGCGAGTTTTGTCAGGCCCAGATTGCCGCCGTGCGGGCCGATCTGGCGATTGCAGCCGTGCCGATCAGCGTGATTTCAGATGATCTGGTGCATTTGGGCGCGGCACACGGCCTGCCGGAAATCGGTGAATACCGCATGACCCTTGCCAAACGCGATGGCCATGGCCCGGTGGAAGATGCGCTTGCCGAACATGTTATTGCCGGCTTCCGCAAAAGTTCGGAACGCGGCATGCGGGTCTTTGCCTGAGCTCTCGACAGACTGGCGCAGGCTGCACCAAGTTATCATGTAAGTATCACCCTCGGTTCTTGTACCCTTTAAATACAGTTGTCACTTCCCGACCCGAAACCCGGAAGATCAAGCGTACTGAGCCGCTATCGTGTGCTGAGCGGGGTATGGGCAAGTGGCCCCGCATGATCAAGTTGCGGCCGAAGGCTACTGCCATTCACACAACCCTAGCAGGCAATACATGGCGTTTTCTCAAACCCAATGACGAGGTGATTCCGTATTTTGATGTTCAAGAATCAGCCGGTACCTTGCAACTTTTCTTTCCCAATGACACGGAATCCTAAGTTATTGCCAGAAATTGCTAAAAGATTTTGTCAAACTTATTCGAAATTCGATATTGATGTAAATTCTAGCCCAATGTAAGGGTAAGTACGCTTGGCTATTTCCAAAAAGTGGTATGTACGTATCTTCGAAGCCAATCCTGAGTCTACTAAAAGAGGGGATGAGTGGGCTATAGTTCTTAGGGTAGCCATATTTAGGCGAAACTTCGCAACCAATCAGATAGGTTAATCGTGTCATTATCAACTTTGATCCCAAGCACTCCCGGACAGTTCTTTCACTGGTGCCTAGAAAATGCAAATTCGGACCTAGTTCCTTTCAGAGCGAACTACGCCCATTACTATGACCATCGCGGCGGTTCTGAGTATCTTTGGAATGTCTACGACCAGAGGCTAGCCGATATAATCCCGATTGCATCGGCTGAACAGAAAGTTCTCGAGATCGGCTGTGGCATTGGATCGGACTTGCACTGGCTTGCGTTGATGGGCTGTAAAGCGACAGGGATCGATGTGAAATCAGAGTGGATCGACGCGGCCAACGAGTTGACTAAAGTTGTTTCCAAAAATTTCGGCCCGGTTGGTGTCGATATCAGGCGAATCAATTTGCTAGACATGCCGGCTGAGCAATTCGACCTGATTTACATGAAGGACACGTTCCACCACCTTGAACCGCGCGTTGAGGTAACAGCCAAGATCGCCAGCATGTTGCGCCCCGGTGGCCGTGTTGTCATCGTTGAGCCGAATGCATGGAATCCCCTGATCCAACTTCAAATGTTTAGGATACGAGGCTTCAATACTATCTTAACAAAGACCGACCAAGCGACTGGCGAGAAATTCGTTTACGGCAATGAACGGTTGCTTTTTGGCAGCACGATGAAAAGACTTTTCCGGCAAGCTGGCGTTCACGGATCAACTCGAACATTTCGAGTTCTGCCAACCGCTTTAGCAGGAAAACCGGCCTTTGTTAGAGGCGCGGAGATTGTCGAGAAACTCAAACTATGCCACTTGATCCCGCCGCTAGCGATCCACTGTGTCTATAGTGGGACCAAGGCAGGTTAGGCAGCTTTAATTTGAAGGCACTCTGATCCACACAAAACACACGCGGTGATCAAATCGCATATCTTCGCAGAGCTTGCGGTGCCTGAGGCTCGATTGACCGAGGAGGCAAACCGTCTCCAGTCCAGACTCCAACACCTTCGTTTTTCTTCCATTCATGATTGTAATCACTATTTAGTCAAATAGCCCAGATATGCCGCACTGTGCCCAAACGTCATCAGGCCTCAACACCAGCGTTTATAATGTCGAGCCCAATTCGATATCCCATTCGCTAACTTTGGTGTTTTTGGCGAAAGTTACAAACGATTCTGTTCTGGTCGTTTTTGGTAACAACTCTGCATCTGCTGGGTATGCAACGGCAGGGTGTAGAAGCCGGCCACAAGATGGCCAACCCTAAAGTCCATACATACCACGCAGTTCTAAACCAGAGCCGTTATGGGCCTATGAATGAGGTTTTGATGTCAACCTAAAACGATGCACCTCTTTATGATGCCTCGAATAGGCAAACCAGATACTCGGCGCCTTCGAGATATCCATTGTGATACCAGATTAACGATATCTCATGCCTATAGTCGCCAATCACACCGACCATTAATGGCTTCAGACCATACAGATCGCGCGATCAGTTTATTCAGGCTACTATGCATACGAGATGTGAACTGAGCCACACCTGTGAGCACATACAAAAGGCTCAGAAACCTGCCGTCGCCCGCCCAATATGCAAGAGCGATTTTGTAACTTAAAGTTAAGAAATTGGAAACATGTAGCGTTTTCTGTATACTGCCCGACGAATATAAAGGCCCAATAAAACAGGGAAGGCTACACTATGGGAAAACTCTCTACCCTCCTCTTTTCGGCAGCACTTTCGACGGCTGTCATCGCAGGCGCATCTGCACAGGAACAGGTAAAGATCGGCATGCTGCAAGGCTTCACCGGCCCGACGGAATCTCTCG
>TARA_B100000674_G_scaffold454616_1_pt1 | contig 12453 bp, 21 predicted proteins | sample TARA_B100000674 | Tara Oceans TARA_B100000674 (sample SAMEA2622759) | marine metagenome | biome: marine biome (ENVO:00000447); feature: surface water layer (ENVO:00002042); material: "saline water (ENVO:00002010), including plankton (ENVO:xxxxxxxx)" | depth 5 m
TGTTATGTCTTGAGCAAGATTTGTCATGTTAGTCGACCAATCATATTCACATATGGAATACCAGTTACCACCAAACCACATTGCTACATCATAATAATGAGAACCAAATTGTGCATTTGCTCCCCACATACCGTTTGTGCTTTCGCAGCCGGAAGGAGGATCACCAATAACTGCGTAAGCCTTGATTTTATCAATTGGCCTAACAGATAAATATCTATTAATATAGTCTGATGTTGTCATAGGTGAGTGATCATATTCGTCAGAAACAAATATCATAATCAAGTTGGCATCTTCTCTAAGAAATTCACCTTGAGCTACAAAAAATTGCAGCGCTTGATGGGCTTCTTGTAGACCTTTTTCCGTGCCAGAACCTCCAATTCCAATACTATCAACTATGTCAGCTGCACGAACGTTAACATTATGAGTATTATTATCTATATACGGCGCAACTAATCTATGATCATCTGTTGTTATAAAACCCATTCTGAAATTAACATTGCCTGTTGCATTAATGTATGACATAAAATTAGACATGTTAGCAGACAATCTGGTTTGAAATGTTCTCATTGAACCACTATTGTCAATTATCCAAAGAATATCATAAATCATTTCTTCCTCTTGAATCCATTCATGAGTTATCCAATGTTCAACATCTCCTGTGCCTTCTTGAATTATTTCTAAGCTTTCATTAACAGGATCATTGCTGTCAATTCTAACTATACTTTCGTCTGGGCCTACATCATTTGGAGTATATTTTATTAATAAATCTATTTCTTCATTCTGTAATAAACTCCAGGGTGGTTCTGGTAAACTTCCGTAATCAATATTAATATCATTAGGAAGTGTTGTCATTTGAACAACATCTTCTATTTCTAAATTTAAATTACCTTCATTTTTAATAGTAACACGATATTCATTGTCGCAACCAATCGAAATATCTCCATAGTCAACATACTCAGGACTAACTTCTATTTTTGGTGCGTCACCATACCCTTCCATTAAAACAAATACTTCCGGGTTTTCTTCATCGTTTGATAGTACCTTAACAACAGCACCATTATGTTCATAGGTGATTGGCAGATAACTAACAGGAACATCTAATATTTCGCCTGGTTGTATTAATAACTGTTCATTTTCAAATTCAGGAATATCATATCTAGTACTACCGTCCATCAAAACAGGATCGACATAAAGGTCAGAATTACCTGTATTCATGATTGAAAACATTTCTTCTCCAGACTCATGCCCGGATTCAATATGACCAAAAAATAATTCTTGTGGATGCACTACAATCTGCGGTTTTATTTCTTGAACTTTAATTAATGATGTATCATTGCACCCCAATAAGAAAAAAATATAAAAAAACAACATAAAAATTCCCCCATATTTTTACATATGGGGGAATTTAACAATCTTGTAACAAGTTTTTATTTTTTATCTGAAAAATTTACATGCGCTGTTAAAACTGAATCTAATCTAGTTATTATTTCATGAATAATTTTTGCATGATCAATCTCTCTCATGATAGCATTTTTATTATTTTTGTAATCTTTTAATCTGCTAAATTTGCTTATTAAGTCTTGTCTTAGGGTTACTAATGCATCAATTTCTTCTTTTTTCATATTTTTCCTATTGTCTTTTTAATTAAATCAATTGTTTCTTGTGGGTTGTTAACTTGATAAGCGTTGTTATTTTCTGTTCGAAGTAAATATTTGTATAATTCTTCATCATTTCCTGATTCATAACATCTATCTCCTGCAAAATATATTTTTTTATATTTGGAAAACGGTTCCTTGTCTAAAGGAAATGTTTTGCTCCATCCTTTTGGATATATATCAAAGCTTGTTTCGCCACCTAGTTTAATTGTTATTTCATCTGGGTTAAAATTTGCATTAAACTGATTGATAAAAGTCTCTCTAATTGCACACTTTTTGTCTATTTTTTGCCATTTTTTTCTATCTTCTGGCATAGCATTTCTTCCAATTGGGCACCAATTTAAAACAGAACCTCTCATTTGAAAGAAATTACCGGTTAATGGAATAGAAAGATACATAGAAACAATATTACCTTGAAATTTTAATAGTGCTCTATAAACGCTATTCATTAATTCACTACCTAATTTTGAACGCATATCGTATTCCCAGACTTTTTTAAAGTTTTTATAATACTTTGTGCCATTGCAAGGTAAAAAATGTATTTTTCGAACATCTATAGGCGATAAATCAAATAAAAGATCACACTGTTGTTCGATATATTCATAATCGGAACCGCTAATAATTCCTATATCCCACCCGTCTCTTTGCAACTGCTCCAATGCAGATAATACTGCGTGATTCATTTTTTTACGTGGAGGTGTTAATGTTCCATCCATATCAAATAAAAATAACTTACTCATTAAAATACTATCCCGTCGCCATGATCTATTTTTGCATATTTAGATTTTTCAACCAACCAAGAAGAAGATTGCGGTTTATCATCTCCTCCTACAGAAAAAGCCATTTCTATTCCTAATTCTTCGCATATCTGATATTCCGGAACAAGACCAGGTTTTCTATCACCTCCGTTTGCAAATACATCTGGTTTGTAAAATTTTAGTGCTTCGCAAACAGTATTATCTTCATCCATTGCTCGATATACTTCTTTAACACCTTTTATACTTAAAAGAATTTCTGCTCTTTCTTCCCATGGCATAAAAACATAGCCTTTTTTTCTTTTAAGCCATTCGTCTGTATTTAAAAATATAATTACGTTTCCTATTTTTTTTGCATCTTGAATCATTCTGACGTGCCCAATATGTATTGGATCAAATCCTCCTGAAACTGCAACTATTTTCTTTTTCTTTTTACTCATAATTTATCTCCAAAGCAACGCTCATCTAATAAAACTATTTTACCTTGTACATAAACTTTGTACATTATTTTTTCTTCCCGATCGGTCATCATCCATTCATCATCATAAATAACTTTTATAAATGATTTTTCACCGCCGGCAATAATTAAACCAAAAAGTAAAGGGCAATCTAATGCCCTTCCAATCCACTCGTGTGGCACCGCTTGTCTGCTACAACATAATATAAATGAAGCTTTTTCTATTTCAACCAAGTCACCGGGAAATACTTTAACAGGAAACACATTTAATACATCTTTAAGTTATAAATGTATCATTTTGAGTTCGATATAGCATTGATCCGGAAGGCGGTGTGTATGAAGATGATGGGATATTTGTAACAGAAACAATCGCGTCAGCACCGTCGCTCACTTTAAAAGTTAAAAATTTACCTTTGTATGAAGCAGTAGAGTCTATAGGGACTGTAAATGCTCGTGCTATATGATCAGAATCATAAAATGTTACATTGACGTCAGCATTAATGGCTGATACTGTTATTCCGCTCGCAACATACTTTAAATATATTATGTTCTCTTCACTAGAACCGGTTATAACAAGGGTATGCCCTGATGCTTGATATTCACCTACGTGATTAATGCCAGGCTTTGGCCAGTGTGTTGCCATAATTTATCTCCAAATTTTTATACTAAAACTATATTACTTATATGCCAGCGTTCTTTTTTGCCCTTGTAAAGAACATAAAACCAATCAACTTCTTCAAAGTATCGAGACAAAACAACTCCGCGCTTTCTTTTATTTGAAGTGTTTGTGCCTGACCTAAAGCTTTCAACTAGATCACCTGGTTTAATTCTCATCATTTGGGTCATATATATGTAATCCATTATGCAAAGATACTTCAATAAACATCTCACGTAAAATTTTCGAACAAGGTTCACCATAGTGTTTTTTGATATCTTCGAGTAGAAGGTCAGGTGTTATTATGCTATCTCCATTAAAGTGTATATCTAAATACTCATACAGGCTTTTAAGATAATCTTCATTCCAGCCTAAAGATTCTAGCAATTCAGTTTCTTTTGCCAAGTTATTTATCATTCTTTTGCGATTTTCTTTCAATTGCAATCTCCCTCATATATTCAGCAACTGCTTCTTGAAACCTAGGATCGATTGCAATGTTTTTAAGAGCTGCATGGTTAAGCTTTTTATCATAAACAGCAGATAAATTATCAGCAATCTTAATTAAGCCGTTTACAAAGAGATTTCTTGCTGTTGAATGATTCATTTTATAGTTCTTTTCATTCATTTTTTTTGCAATATCATGATAAGATAAACCACCTAGTTTCTTTTTGCTACTATATCCTGTTTCTTTTTTATAACCTTTTGGCATTGGCATATTTACTTCTCCTTGTTTTGTTATACTTCATAAATGTTTTCATCATCAACTAAAGTTTCGTGAATCCCGAACCTTAGTCTTAATATTAATTCTTCTCTTTTAGTTAATTTTTTAAAAGCTAAGATAATTTGATTTCTAATGTATTCATTATCTAATGCCTCTTCAATGTTTGAAGAACGATCAGGAATAATATCAGCTAAAGTTTTTGTATTGCCATCATTAAAAGGCTTGTCTATAGACAAAACATGTTTTGCTTCAATTGCATCCATTGCTTGTTTTACATGAGTAATTGGCAAAGCCAACAAATCAGATATTTCTTCAACCGTAGGGTCGACATTAAACTCTTCTTGATAATCTTTAATAACTTGCCAAACTTTTCTAGTATTTGCAATTGTATGTGAAGGAATTTTAAGAATACTATTGTTGACAGTAAGTGATCTAGTTGCTGCTTGCTTTATCCACCAGCTAGCATAAGTTGAAAACTTAAAACCTTTACGCCAGTCAAATTTATCAATTGCTTTCATTAGTCCTAGGTTTGATTCTTGAATTAAGTCTTCAATGTCATGTCCATATTTAGCATATTTTTTTGCAATAGATATAGCTAAACGTAGATTTGATTGAATCATTAATCTTTTTGCTTCCTTGTCTCCTTTTTCAATTTTTTTAGCTAGTTCAATTTCTTGTTGTTTTGTTAGTAGTGGGAATCGTTTAATACTTTTAAAATAAGTATTTAAAGAATTATTACTCAATTTAGCTCCTTTTTTATTTATATTATAATAAATAAAAACATAACTTACACGCATTTATAAAAAATATTTTATATTTTTTCTCTTTCTTCTAACGCTTTAAGGATATAACAATTGTAAATTTCAATATTTGTTGTATCAACTTTTTTTCTTTTGCCTTCAAATATTAAAGATCGGGTTTTAAAAAATAAACTCTTAAGTTCTTCTATCGGTATTGACATTAACTCCATTTGAGAAAGTTCTTTCATTATTAACCTCCTTACTTAAAATATAATCTTTTTTCCTTTTATTGATAATTTTCTTTTATTGTAGGTTTCAACTGCGACTGTTTTAACACCAGGCAAGTTTTTAATCATTTTAGAAATGTGCCGAATTGACTTTAAGATATCTTCTGATCTAGGCAAATATTTAACGCTTATCTGGAGTTGTGCATCTCCATCAAAAAATCTCGCAACTTTATCTTTTTGAGCAACAACAGCGACACCAGGCAATATTCTTATTCTCGTCATTAAATCAGGAACATGGGTTTCTCTTTCTAGTTTAAGTAAAAGTATACTAGAAGAAAGCTTTTTTTGCATTTTATAAGCTGCTTCTTCAATTATTGATAATTCTTTTAGTGCTTCTAGTTTTTTATTGCTCATTTTTGCTATCTTTTTTTAATAGGTTTCTATGAATAATTATCTTCGATATTTTTTTGTTCAACATTTATTAAGCAACAATCTACACTTAACAACATTGATGCTGCTGAAACTGCATTTTCCAAAGCGCATCTTACAACCTTGTATGGGTCAACAATTCCTAGTTCATACATGTCGCCAATTTTTTTATTTTTTGCATCATAACCAGTTGTATTTGTGGACGAAAGTATCTTTTCTAAAATTGCATCTGATCTACCGGCGCCATTCTTAATAATTTGAAGAAAAGGATATTTAATTGCCCGGGCAACAATTTCCATACCAGCCTTAACGTCAGAATTTTCAACCAATTTGGCATTTTGTATAACTGCTAGGGAGGCTTTTGCTAATGCTATTCCACCACCAGGAAGTATACCTTCCTGCAATGCAGCCCTTGTTGCATTGAGTGCATCATCAACACGATCATATCTTTCAATAAGCTCAGATTCAGTTGCAGCTCCTACTCTTAATATAGCAATCCCACCAGAAAGCTGCTGGAGTCTGTATTTCAATACTCCCATTTCTTCAGTTTCAAGGGCATATTTTTCTTTCATTCTGCTTTTAATGCTTTCAATTCTAGAATTAATATTTTCTTGATTTCCGTGCTGATTATTTGTTATAATCATCGACATGTTTTTATGAATAATTACTTTTTCACAAGAACCAAAATCTTCAATTTGAAAATCGTTAAAATCATATGATTGTGTTATTATTGTTCCACCTACAACAGACTGAAGATCTAACAACATATCATGACGTGCTGCTCCAAAACCAGGAGATTTAATTGCACAAACTCTTAATGACCCTTTTACTTTGTTTAAAACTAAACCTTGCAATGCGTCACCTGAGATATCATTAGCAACAACAAGAATAGGTCGTCCTGAATCTAAGCACATTTCTAAAGGTTTCATTAAATCATGAATGGAATTAAAATCACGATCAGCTAAAAGAATATAAGGTTTACTAAATTCACTTGTCATCTTATCCTTATCAGTTACAAAATAAGGAGACAGAAAACCTCTTTCTAGCCTAAAGCCATCAACAACAGTCAGTTCGGATTTAAATCCTTTCGCCTCTTCAACTATAACAGAGCCATCCGGTCCCGCTGCTTCAATTGCTGACACTATTAGATTAGCTATTTCTTCTTCACCATTGGCAGATATCATAGAAACTTGTTTTAACTCTTCAGTATTGCACACATCTTTTTTAATGGTCTCTATATATTTTTTTGCTGCGTGCATTCCAGTTGCGATGCCTTCTTTTAAAAAATCAATTTGATAGCCTGCAGATTTCATTTTAAGACCTTCATTAAAGATAGCTTGTGCCAAAACTGTTGATGTTGTAGTACCATCACCTGCTTCTTCGGCAGTTCTTATTGCAGCTTCTTTGATTACTTGTACCCCTAAATTTTCTATTTCGTCTTCTAAGTTAATTGCACTTGCAACTGTTACGCCGTCTTTAGTGACAATCGGGTGTTGATTTGATCTTTCAATTAATACCAGTTTACCTTTCGGACCCATTGTAGTCTTAACAGCATTTGCTAAAGTATTAATACCTTTTTTAATCTTTGATTCAAAATCATCTTTAAATACAACTGACTTTTTTATTTCCATTTTTATCCTTTTAACAATTGTTTATTTTGATTAGGAATATCCCTTGTTAGAGATTCAATTAAGGTTGTTTCATTAACAAGAATTCTATTTTCTGCCGTCTTAAGATTAATAGCAATGTATATATCTCCTTGTTTTTTAACAACTTCTTCGTTATTAATTTTACCTAATTCCCTTAGCGTTCTTTGAACTTCGTCTTGTAAAAACATAATACTATAACCTCTCAAAAGTTTTAACAAATTTATTCCATGTTTTCTCTTTAATAATAGAATCGAATCCTAAATCTTCAAAAGAATTATAAATCATATCAAAATCACCAGTACCTATTTTTCTTTCAAGCTTTGACATGTTATTTGAAAAATCAACTAACCTAATAAGATTTACATTTCTTTCAAAGATTTTTCTTTTTTCTGGATTCTCTAACAGCGCCTGCATTCTAGCTGGATCTGACACAATTTTAGTTGCCGTTTTATCACCAATGCCGGGTATGCCTGAAATATTATCTGTTGCATCACCTTTTAGTGATTTCCAAGTTACATAATCATATTCAGGTGTTTCAAAGAATTTTTTCTTGATTGGATTATATATTTTTATATCATATCTTTCAATATTTAACAATTGAATAAAGTCAGAATCAGAGCTGATAATTGTAACTTCATCACCATCTTGAGCATGAATTGTAGCTAACGTTGCAATAGTATCATCACATTCTAACTCTGGATGCCTAACTGTTTCGAAAGGAAATAATTCACCTACAATATTTATAATCGCTGCTTTTTGACGATGAAATTCATCACCGGCAGATTTTCGATTGCCCTTATAGGATCCTTCGCTAATCTGTTTTCTAAACTGAGGATTTCCTTCTAACACAAAGTATACTTTATCCGGATCAAACTTTTCTATTAGTGGTCGAACGCCTCTAAAAAAGTTATATATGATTGCATATTCTCCTTTTGTAAAGCCACTTCTTGCACGATAAATTAAATTATAAGCGTCTAAAAACAAAACTTTCATTGATTTACTACCTTTTCTAATGATGATGTATTCATTTTGGCCTTGGTACCATTACCTAGGTCCACCATTATTATATCATCATTAGCTTCTACTTGCACGCCTATTTCTTTTTGAGGCAAATTTTTTTTATCTTCTACTACATTTACATTAAAAGCTTTTTCTTTTAATATTTCAGCTGTTTTTGCCATTCTATTGATTGCATCTGTTGCATTTTTAATCATATGTGTTTGAATCTGCTCTATGCTTTCAAAAACTTTTCCTTTGATTTTATCTAAATCAATTTTTGTTCTTTTATTGTCAGGAAACAATAAAATATAATTTTTTTCTGTTCCGTCAATTGTTGTTCTTATGATTTCTTCAATAATTTGCAGAGGTATTATCTTCATGCTTTCTTCATTGCACAAATACAAAACTTGCCCTACTTTGTAATTCATATACCTAACCTCAGTTTATAGGTTTATTTTATACAAAATAGAGCAAATTTATAAAAAAATTTTAAAAATTATTTAAAACCAATACCTTTCAAAAAAGAACCTTGATGTGTATATCCTTTTCTGCTACGTCTTGGTTTATTTTTTCCGTACACCCAGCCAGAATTAAGTTGAAGCTCTTTTAAAACATTTTTTACTTCTTGATCAATAATTCCTTTAAGTTGCATTTCTTGAAGTTGCTGTTTTTTAATAGCTTTTCTTTTTTTGCTTTCTGCCATAAGGCGTCTTGCACGTCTAAGTTCTTGAACTAGTTCTTTTTCATCGACTTCAATTATTTCATCCTCATCCATTTCAGAGACGTCTTCGTGACCGGTTGATTCTCTCAATAGGCGACCACGTCTGGAGACTTTACCTTCTGATAATACTCCGTATCCTGATTTTGATCTGCTGCTGTGTTTAACGCCAGCTAGCTGACATATTCTTTCCATATCTAAACGCATTTCTTAAGCTCCTGTATATATTTAAACTTAACGTAACAAGAATACATATTACACAAGAATAGATTATTCCGTTAAATTGGATAAATTTTTTCTAATATTTTCTGTTATAATTGCACCTTGCTGTGCCGCAGCTGTCAGAGGCTTAAGCCCTAAAGCATTTCTAACCTTATCATAATCAACAGCTGATAATTTTTCTTTAAGCGTCACCATATCTGCATATTGATGCAACTCCATGTCTATTATCGGTAATTGATTTCCTTCTGAGTCTGGTTCAAATTCTCCAGTCTCTCTACTTTCAAAAATAAATAATAATCCTGGCATTACTTGATCTTTAGGCACCATAATAAAAGGAATCTTTGATGTCATCCCATCTTCAGCATCTTCATACATAATCTCAGGTACCCAATTTTTTAAATTACTCATTATATCTCCTTTTTGTATATTTATGTTTTATACACACGGTACAAAATAAGTAAAAATTAATTTTGAGATTGAATTGCAATATTTCTAATAACTGCAGCGATGTTCGGAGTAGAGAAAAATCTGTCTTTGCCTAATTTTGATATATCTCTGTGAAGTCTAGGTAATTCAAATAGAATGTAATTTTGTTGCGCAACTATAAACGCCTTAAGCACATTAATAAATGTTTCTTTCATATTTTGATTATTAAGGTTTTGTTCTCGATTGCTTTTTTCACGTAATTTATCACTTAGTTCTCTAAGCCTAGGCTTCATCATTGACGATTCTTCCATTGTATATCTTTTAAAATTATTTCTTATTGCTTCGTAAAAATTAGAGTCTGCAAAAACAATATCTGTAGAGGCTAACATTGCGTCTTCAACAGTTTTTGAAAGTATATCTTGCATTTCATCAAACTTAAGCGGCTCATCGTCAATCTTACTGGGTAGTACATTTAAATTATCAAGCGCTTGTAATATTGATTGCCACACTAATACATCTTGTGCATAAGCATTAGATACGTCCTGCGCTTCGGCCGGCCCACCGGTAAATTGAAATAATGGTCCTCCTGTTGCAGGTATACTTATACCGTTTATTAATGCGTCTAATGTGTTAGGAAAACACATAAATGCTGTTGTTTTAAACGCCTTGCTTGATAAATGTCGCTTCTCTTTTACGATATGAAGTTTTTTTAAAAAATCATCTTTATCATATCCGTTAGTTGGAATAACATATGTGTGAAATAAAGCATCAGCTGTTTCGTTGAATGCATCTCTTATCCCTACGCGATATATTCCTTGAGGATCATCTATTTTAGATTCGTCTTCCTTTTCATCGACTAACCTTAGCAAATCAATAATCTCAGCTGCAGCATCAATTGCAGATTGCAAAAGTTTACAAAATATTGCAGGTACTCCTGCAATATTCATAAAATCATTTAAGTAACCCATGATTGTATCAATATTTTCATCAGAAAATGCCTTTTCAAAAAGTACAGCGTTTTGTTTACTACCATGCAGTTCAGAATACTTTCTTGATAAATTAACTCTCATTTCGTTTGGGTTTTCACCGTAAATTTTATCTAAAAACAAATCTTTAAATATTGGTGGGACTATTATTTTAGGACATTGTTCATACCTGGTAGTTGTAAAATTAGTTTGTCCTGTTTCAAGAGCAGTAACTTCATTAAGTAATGTTGCTTTAATATATTTTCTTAAATTGTATTTATTAATTTTCATGCTATAACTCAACTTTTCATTAATTTTCGAACCTTTCTAAGTAGAAAAGATTTATCTTGTGACTCATTTACTTTAATTGGTGGTGAAGTATCTTCTGCATCACCTTGTTTTTTTATTGGTGAAACTCCAGTAGGTTTTTCAGACTGAGGATCCTCAGATTCTTGTTCTTCTGATTCATCTTCGTCTGCAGCTTTTTTAGGTATGCCATCTTTTTTAACCATTATATCGAAATAAGTTGTAGGATCGCTTGGATCGTGCGCTTCTTCACCTTCAATAGCACCTGTCATTATTTTTGCTAACTCTTTTAAATAAATTAATAAAACACCTTTTTCTTCTTTGTCTAGTCTTTCAAAATAATCTTTTATTTCTTGCTTTGTAACTTTGCGGCTAGTAGAATTACCAGCCCTTACTAAGTTAATAGCAGTTAATATTTGTTCAAATGTAACGTCTTGATTAACTTCATAGTCAGGTAATGAAAGAGCTTTCTTAGCAGCAGGATTCATATCTTCTTCTTCTGACTCCTGTTCTTCTGATTCATCTTCTGGAGATTCCTGTTCTTCTGATTCATCTTCTTCAGGTTCTTGCTCTTCTGATTCTTCCTGCTCAAACATGTTTTTGTTTTTCTTAGCCTTAATATTAAAATCTTTAACATAAGGGTCTCGCTCGAGAACTGCAGATTCTTTGATTGTAGAATTAGTTATGTGTTTTAAAAAGGCGACTAGTTGCTTTTCATTGTCAATTTTTAACATGTTTTACCTCGTCATTATTTATTAAATATTTATTTTTGTTAATGACAAATATAAATTTATATTTGTTTTCAGTCACTTTAAAGATTTTAATATTTTTACACAAAATATTTTTAATTAACACATTGTTAAAAATTATATCAAAAGAGTTGACAGAAAGTATATCATTAAAAAAATTTATATTTGTCAATAAAGTAATACTAATTTTATTTTTCTTAAAAGCTGCAGATGAAAAATTACAAATTATTTTTTTGTCATTAAAAACAACATAGATATTTTCATTGTTTTCATTAAAAATATTTTCAATATCGACATGGCCTTCAAGTTCTTTACTTATTAAAATACTCATTTAGTTCCTATTTTTTAAATATAAAATATATCTTCGTAAATTTCATCTAAAAATTTGCTATATTCTATGTCACGTTCAGTAATGTCGTTAATAAGTTCTGTTGACAAATATACTTTGATTGTTTTTCCTTTTATAAAAACTTCGGGTTCATAATTGTTTTTTTCACTTTTATTTAAATGTTCATTAAGAAAATATTGCATATGTTGTTTATTTTTAAAAACATACGTTTTTGATAAAAAAGCTTTATTGTTATGATCAATTTTATCCCATGATGATTTTTTTGCTACGACAGGCAGATTAATATCTGGATTTTTATTTTTTGCAATATTTGATAAATAGCTTTTAGACAAGTCAAATCCGACTTCATTATTTTTATCTGCTATAATATTTTCAATAAGTCTATTTAACATTTGATATATACTCCCGCAACAATTGACTTAAACTTTCTT
>TARA_B100000674_G_scaffold459454_1_pt1 | contig 12438 bp, 9 predicted proteins | sample TARA_B100000674 | Tara Oceans TARA_B100000674 (sample SAMEA2622759) | marine metagenome | biome: marine biome (ENVO:00000447); feature: surface water layer (ENVO:00002042); material: "saline water (ENVO:00002010), including plankton (ENVO:xxxxxxxx)" | depth 5 m
ACCTTTATGAATATTGATAACAAGTAAGACATGTTTTTTGCTTTGAGAATCTTTCTCTTGTTCAATGTTAATTTCTACATTTAGAAAACCCTTTTCTACATAAAAGTCACGGATAATATTCTGGGTATTACTAATCAAGCTTTCAGTGATTATTTTACCTCTAACAAGTTTTATTTTTTCACGAAGTGCGTCTATGTCTGATTTCTTAATACCTATGAATTTAAACTTAGAAAGTCTAGGTCTTTCTTCTAAAAAGAAATTTAGAAAGATGCTGTTTCCTTGAATTTTTGTAGCTGTAATTTGCACATCTGAGAACAGGCCCTGCTCCCATAATTTTTCTACTGCTTGTGTGATGTCATCTCCTGGAACAACAAGTGTTTCACCAATTTTTAATCCAGAAATCTGAATTAATGTATTTTGATCTAGGTGTTTTGTTCCGCTAACAGTAACACCTCCTAAAACATACTGTCTTGGGTTACCGTACGAAATAGTTTCTAAACTTGTGTTTAAAGTTACTTGAGCTTGAGTTCCTAGCGAAACTCCCAATATACATACAAATAGCAATAAAATTTTATGCATTTTCCTTTTCAATTTGTTCGCTGGTTTTTCCAAACCTTCTCTCTCTGTTTTGATAATTTACTATCGCATCATTTAGATGTTCTCTTCTAAAGTCGGGCCATAGAACATCGGTAAAATAAAGTTCTGAGTAGGCAATTTGCCAAAGCAAAAAATTGCTGATGCGATGTTCTCCGCTAGTTCTAATTAACAACTCAGGATTGGGAATATTGTGTGTGCTTAAACAAGAGTTAAATATTTCTTCGTTTATGTCTCTTATTTGTAATTTTTGTTTCTCTACTTTTTCTGCAATTTTTTTAACAGCTTCTATTATTTCCCACTTGGAACTATAGCTTAAGGCCAGCACCAATGTCATTCTTTTGTTGTTAGCGGTTTTGTTAATAGCTTCTTCTAGGTTTCTTTTACATTTTTTAGGTAGACTTTCTATGTTGCCGATTGCTTGTAATCGTATGTCATTGTCCATCAAGGTTCTTGTTTCTTTATTGATGGTGTTTACAAGTAGTTCCATCAATGCGTCTATTTCTAGTTTTGGACGATTCCAATTTTCAGTAGAGAAAGCATAAAGTGTTAGATATTTAATACCCATTTCTGCAGCTCCTTCTACAGTGTCTCGGACAGCCTCAACCCCACCTTGATGTCCAAAAACACGTAGTTTGGATTGTTGCTTTGCCCAACGCCCATTGCCATCCATTATAATGGCAATGTGCCTAGGCAATCTTTCTGTATTGATTGAAGTTTTCAAGTTTTTTAGAACTGACAAACTTTTGGAGTTTTTACGATCTTGAATGATAAAGTTATACCAGCAAACGTATACCAATCATTCCAGTTATTTTCATTTGCTCTTTGCGTCTCATTGAATCCACTTGGATACAATTGTTGCCAATAAGCTTGCCAATCAGCATTTGATGGGGCGGATCCATTTACAGGAGTAGGGGGTTCAATGCCTTGATAAGATAACTGATGAGATAACTGCGCAGCTATAGCATTTTCTGCGTTTAAGTATTGTGGATCAGCATACGTTCCTCCTACATCATCTAAATAGTCAGTAAATGTTTTACGAATACCATATTCTGCCACTAGACTAAACTTTTCTCCTAAACTCCATTTTATACCTAAACCTAGAGGAATAGCTATTTGTGTTAATGAATATGGATCTTTTCCTGGGTAGTGTACAGAGTTTTGACCCTCTGTTCCTAGTGGTTGTAATTCTATCCATTCATTACTGCTTCCATATCCATCTCTATCAAATGGATTTTCAGTATTCCATCTTCTTGCTTGTGGATTATGTTTAAAAAAAGAAATTCCAGTAAAAATAAATGGAGAAAAAGGATAGCGTTTACTTCCTGTTTCATATTCGAAAAAATTAAACTCTATTTGTCCGGAAAGCTCCATAATTGGAGATCGAAAATGTAGATTTCTTATTATTTTAGCAGTATCAACATTATTGATTTTATCGTTTCCTCGTATTTCCCCAGTCCATGCAGATGCCTTTAATGTAAATCTTCTATTTATGTTGTTTCTGTAAATTAATCCTAGTGCAGGCTGAGCTAGATCAAAATGATTGTCGTTTAAATCACCAATGTAATAGGATGTCCCCATAAAAACTCCTACTTCTGTAGAAGGCTTAAATGATTGTGCTTGTGTATCAACTAAAGAACAGATGACCAAACACCCAAATAGCCATTTTTTTATCATTTGTGTAAATCTTTTACTCTAAACGAGCAAATATAGGGATTTATGATAGAATGAACTTAATTTCTTTTGTCCTTACCCCACATTAATTTTTCGCGAATTGTAGCGATAAAAGATTGGCTGTGAAGTTTAATTAAGTTCACCTTGAAATCTGCTTTTCGAATAGTGAGTTCTAGCGTAGGGTCAATAGCTCTAGAACGAGAGTCTAAAGCAACAAGCGCTAACTCATCTCTATCTTCAACTTTCAGTTTTAAAACCCTATCTTCAGAAACAATGACAGGCCGCACATTTAAGTTGTGAGGAGCAATAGGCGCAATAATAAAGTTTTCTGTTCCTGGCACTACAATTGGTCCACCGCAACTTAATGAATAACCGGTAGAACCGGTTGGTGTTGCAACAATCAAGCCATCAGCCCAGTAAGAGTTGAGAAATTCATCATCTAAAAACGCATGTATGCGTATCATGGATGAGGTATCTTTTTTTAAAACGGTTACTTCGTTCAGAGCAAAATTTGTTTCTCCAAATAATTGATTATCAGTGTCCAATTGTAAAAGCGTTCGCTTTTCAAGCGTATATTCCTTCTTAAAAAGCTGATTAATAGCATTATCAATTTGATCAGTAGATACGCTAGAAATAAACCCTAATCTTCCTGTATTGATTCCAAGTACAGGAATACCGGAATCCCTTACTAAAGTAATGGTGTTAAGAAGCGTTCCATCTCCTCCAATACTAAGTAGAATATCGGCATTTTCTTGTAATTCTTTAGGCGTGTCAAAAATTTCAATATCCTTTTTAAACTGTACATGATCAATTAGAAAGTCATGAAATTGATGTTCGATAATGATAGGTACATTATTCTCTTCTAATTTGTAGATGAGGTGTTGCACATATTTAGCTTTAACCGGATTGAATGGATTGCCGTAAATTGCTATTCTCATTGATTAAAACGGATTGGAAAAGTGAATGAAAAAACCTGTTTCTGCTAGGTGATTACGACTAAATTCTAAACGAATAAGTTTGTCGTAATAACTTACAATATCTATGCTGAAACCCTGACTCATTAAAAATTCATTATTTAAAGGGTTATTAACAACCTCTTTGTTGTGTACGTAACCCATATCGGCAAAGATACTGAAGTAAATAGAAAAATGGGTTTTACTAAATTGTTCATATGGGATGATGGGTAATTGCATTTCTGTTGTTTGGAGTAAAGTCCATTTTACCGCAGTTTTTGTCATTGCAAATTGGCTACCATCTATCACATAGTATTCGTACCCTCTTAGGTAATCTTCAAACCCAAATGCTTGCTTTAGCATGTAGGGAATTTCGTCTTTCCAACTAGCTTTTGCCTTTATACTATTGCCAACTGACCACCTAGAATGAAATTGATGATGATGTTCCGCTTTAGTAGTAAGACTGATGTTTCGATAACTGTTTCTAATACCATGAAATGCTTCAATGCATAATTCGCGCATATGACCATCTAAAGGATATTCTTTATAATCACGCTTTTCTTGTATAAAGTGGTAATCTAACTGAGCGTATTGAAAATTTAACCTATCGAAGAGGAAGAAAGCAGGGTTTTCAACGGAATATTGCGTGCTCATCTTACTCCCTTCTATCTCTATTTTGTGCGTAATATGTATACCAGGCTTGAATTGAAAGGCTAAAGATAACTTATGTTCTTTGAAGAGGTTTTCTCCTTGCGGGGTGTAAAATAGTTGATGATAATCTGTTTTGTAGTGAAACTTTTGCATGCGAAAAAGTTCTGTTTTAAATATCGCACCCCATGTTTTTTCTTGGTTTAGATAAGGTATATCATATTCGAAAAGATAATGCTCTTTGTATCCTTTTCGATATTTAATCTTGAGCAGTTCGTTACGCCCACGGAAATTATACCAATTGAGAAAAACTCCATAGTTGACTCTCGAGAAATCCTGAAAGTTAGAATGTCGTAAACTATCCCAAAAGACATTGAAGTTACGCTCGGATATTTCGAAGATAGGATAAGGCCATACATACCAACGCTCGGTAATTTTTAGTAGAATATCTACTTCACTTCTTTTTATAATAGGTGTGAAATCTACAAAGTTAAATAGCCATTGATTGAGCAAGTTGCTTCTGTTTTTTTCTAGTAACGAATGTAGTTCTTGAATAGTGACTTTATCTCCTACAGAAAAGCTGAGTTCTCTTAGCACAGTTGCTTCTTTAGTAGTTTTTAGTCCCTCAATCTGTATGTTTCGAATCTGTAATTCTTGAGCGTTTAGAGCTGTATTCAACAGACATAAAACCAATAAAAACTTCTTCATTAGATGTTGAGGTAGCGCATTAAAGAGTCGTATCGATCTTGTAATCCATCAGTAGATTGTGACTGGTCGTAGTGAGCCGTAATAGTGTAATCATAACGCTGAAAGGTTTGGATAACTGGACTCAACTCATTTACATTTAGTTTGAGTGTAACCTTAATTGTATTGCTATCCTTATGATTGCTAATGTAGGAGCTTAAAATTTTTGCATTGTTTCCCTCAACAATTTGTGCCATCTCGCTCATTGAGTAGTCATTTTTATTCATTTCCAATATAATAACACCCCCTTCGGATTGCATAGCTACAATAGATGCTAATGCTTTTAGGATTGATCGTATACTTATAGCTCCTAAATAGCGATTATTATCTACTACTGGAATAAGGGTCAGATCGTGCTCGTTTACCATTTTAACTATTTCAAAAACATCGTGTTCGAAAGTTACAAATACCTTCTTCAGTTTGATTAATATGCTATTGATGGGTTTTTCTTGATTATGCATATTCCAAATATCATCTTCGGAAATAAGTCCTAAAAGTTCTCCATTTTCTACAACGGGTAAATGTGATACTTTAAACTCGTCCATTAGGGACATAGCATTCATGCCGCTATCGCTAGGTAACGCAGGGCTGATGTCGGTAGCTATGAGTTTTTGACTTAGCATAATCTTGTAGCAAACATAAGTAATAGTATTTATACCTTTGCATTTTTATACGAGATGACAAAGCTAAGTGTTAATATTAATAAAATAGCAAGTTTGCGAAACGCTCGTGGAGGGAACTTACCGAATGTTAGTTTGGCTGCACAGCGTTGTGAACAGTTTGGAGCGGACGGTATCACAGTGCACCCAAGACCTGACGAGCGACACATAACTTACCATGACGTAGAGATATTGAAACCTTTGGTGCGAACAGAGTTTAATGTGGAGGGTTACCCTTCGGAGCGCTTTATGGACTTGGTATTAGCTATCAAGCCACATCAGGTTACTTTGGTGCCAGACCCTCCTGGTGTGTTGACTTCTAACGCTGGATGGGATACTGTGGGACAGAAGGGTTTGCTGCAAGAGGTTATCGGCGCGCTAAAAGAAGTTGGTATCCGAACTTCTATATTTGTTGATACGAACTTGCTGCATGTGGAGGGTGCTTTAGCTTGTAATACAGATAGGGTAGAACTATATACAGAGAGCTATGCTAAAGGATATGCAAATGATAGGGAAAAGGCAGTAATTCCTTTTGTAACCGCTGGTAAGCTTGCTGGAGAACTTGGCTTAGGACTGAATGCTGGACATGATTTGAACTTAAATAACTTATCCTTTTTTGTAGAGCAGGTTCCTGATTTACTAGAAGTATCTATAGGACATGCGCTCATATCAGATGCCTTGTACTTAGGTTTGGAGAATACAATACAGTTATATAAACGCCAATTATAGTGAAACTTTTTTCAAGAATAATGGGAGAAGGGCAACCAATAATCATTGTACATGGTCTGTTTGGTATGTCGGATAATTGGCAGAGTTTAGGTAAGAAATTTGCTGATTTTTATGAGGTACATTTAGTTGATCAAAGAAACCATGGAAGATCGCCACATAGTGCGGTTTTTAATTACGAGGTATTAGCTAATGATTTGTTGAATTATATAAAAAATCATAAGTTAAAAAATGTGATTTTAATGGGGCACTCTTTGGGAGGAAAAACAGCAATGCAGCTAGCAGTGAAGCATCCCGATTTAGTTCAGAAATTGATAATAGTTGATATTTCTCCAAAAGCTTATCCAGTTCATCATGACAAGATTATTGAAGCTTTACAAAGTTTAGACTTTGATGACCTAAAGAGTCGTGGTGAGGCTGATATAAAATTGGCAGAATATATCGATGACGCTAGTGTTAGACAGTTTTTACTGAAGAGCTTGTATTGGGTAGAGAAAGAGCAATTAGCTTTTCGTTTTAACCTAAAAGCAATAGCTGATCATATAACAGAGGTAGGAAAAGTATTGGCTGATAAGATGGTATATAAGGGTCCTAGCTTATTTATAGATGGTGCTTCTTCTGCTTACATTGTGGATGAGGATGAGGATTTAATATTGGAGCATTTTCCTGAAGCTGAGATTGTGACTATTGCTGATGCAGGACATTGGGTACATGCAGAACAGCCTAAACGTTTTTTTGATGAGGTATTGCATTTTTGTATCTCAGATTAGACAAACAAATAGAAAATAAAAGCCCCGCATTTACGAGGCTTTCTTTATTATTGTAATTGGAGTTGTTTTTTTACTGTTCCGTTATTGTAAATATAGAATTGTACTTCTCCTTTTTTGGCTGTTGTTTTACGACCTAGTGCATCAGTAATATACAAAAGTTTTCCTTTGCCTTGCTGATTATTTTCTTCTAGCTGACTACTTGTAGGTGCTAGTTCGTTATATCGTTCAATAAATTCTTGATAGTATTGGTTGGCAATGTTTTGGTTGTAGTAAAAAACAGTGTTTTCGTCATTACTATTTTCTGCAGCTGCCGACCAATTATGTGAGCCAGTAATCACCAATGGGTCAGAAGAAGCCAAAGCTTGATCGATAATAGCATATTTATGGTGCATAATATGTTGCACTCCAGTATGCGAGCGCACATCTATTCCTGCATCGATAAGATATTGGTATTCAGATCCGGTGGTATTTATCTGTTCTATAATACCTTGTACTGTTATACCATTATCGTGCAAATTTTCTAATGCCCATCCTAAATCGTTTTGTGTAAATACGAGTAATGCAAAATTGAGTTCATCATCGGATGTTTGAAACGCATCAATTAACTTGTAAGTTGTGTTGTCTGAGGGAGAAAAATATACTTCCATGGCGTCGCCATTCACTAAAAATTGGTGAGGTGTGTTGTCTGTTTTATTAGATCCAAAAAGCGCATTATTAGCATTTGGCTGCAAGGAGTCCGATCCCCACATTTCGTTGAACTCCAGTTCGTAAGTTCGAGCGATAGATTGGTCTTGTATTAATAGTAGGTTGTTGTAATCGTCAAAAAGTTGTCCGTTTGTCCAATTAGTAGCCCCCGTAATTACCCAAGAACTATCGGTTACATCGGCATCAATCACCACGAATTTATTATGCATTATTCCAGAACCTCCTTGTTTTTCTAATACATGTATATTGGTGTCTAGGTCGCCAAGTGCTAGAGTAGTTGTAGATCCACATGTGAGATATCTTACAGTTACACCTCTATTATAAGCATCGTTAATGGCAGTTGTGATAAGCGCGTCTGAATGGTTATAAATTGCAATATCAAGAGTGTGTTTGGCTTTGTCGATATACGCTTTGATGGTGTCGTTCATGGTGGTACCAATGTTGTGTGCATTTTGCATGATAGCTACACTATGATCAACTGAATTATTGAAATATACATGCACAATACCACTGGAGTTAGATACAGTTGCAAATACGCCTATTGCAGAAAAAGCAGTATCTGTTCCGTTGACAGAAAACGCTTGTGCATAGTAGATAGTGCCTGGCGACAGTCCAGAAAGGCTTAAACTATGGCTGCTTGTAGATGCACTATTGCTTATTGTGTCTATTTCTAAACTCGAGCTTAGTCCATAAGCAATGTTGGAACTTCCCGTATTGTCTGTTGTCCAGCTAATATCGAAACCATTATTACTGAGATTACTTTGTGTTAAAGCAGAGGTCATGTTGATGCCACCACTGAAAACAATATCGTTTGCATCACGTGGTAATAGTTGGTATCCACCAATACCTGATGGAGCATATTGTGATGCAATTCCGATAAGCGTTATTGGAGCTGAAGGAATAAGCGTTCCAATTAAAGGATGCCCGTTTCTCAAATATAGAATACCATTTTCTCCATTGGCGGAAAAACTGTGTGTCCCTTGTGTGAAATTACTTCCCCCATTACTTATTAAAACATTGTCTATTTGCACTAGTTCAGATTCTGTGTTTTCATCTATTTGTAACGGTGTAATTATTTGTGGATTAATGCTGTATCCTGTTCCATGATTAGTAAAGTTATTTACTGGTTGTATTTCTAGTAATCCGTTATAATCAATAAGTTCACCAGTCAAAGTAATACTGTCTCCACGTAATGTTCCAACAAGATTGCTAGGGTCATAGGCAGCTATTGCGGCAGTTGCATCTTCGATATATCGAATGGGACCTAGTTCATCACCATTAGTTATGATTCCGCTAATAGTGACTGAACTTCCAATTGTTTGTGCTCTTGCTGTGGCAATGCTTTGTGCTTGAACACTTGTTACACAAATTGATAGTAATATTAGATATATAGATTTCATTTCTAAAAGTTTAATTTGATTGATGCGTTATATCTTCTGCCCATTCCTACAAACACTCCAGCAGATGTAGCATCGAAGTTTTCGGTGTTACCAGCAATGTACTGATCGTTGTTTTGAGCATCGGAAATGTATGTTTTGTCGAACAAGTTCAGCACACTTAAATTGAACCGTAAAGCCATTTTTCTGTTAATTGGAAGTTTAAACCCTGCGTATAAGTTGTATAGATTATAAGATGGTATCATCCAAGATTCTGTTCTTGCGGTTGCTCCAGTTAAAGATATAGGGTCGAAGTCGGCATAATGATTATCGTAGTAAGATCTTCTAATTTTTACCCAAGCATTTTTAGAGATTTCCCAGCGAATACTCATAGCAAACTGTGTTTGTGCAGCATCTCCTACATGCACTCCTCGTGCATCGAATGCAACTACTTCTTGATTTCCATTGTCGTTTATTACAGGCATTCCTTCATCATCATAAAAACGAGCAGTATCTTTTGATGTCCAAGTCCAATCACCAATAGAACTCATCCATTCAATTGTAATAGGTTTTAGTTTGAACGCCCAGTCGAGCTCTAGCCCCTTGTGTAGCGCATCCATTCCATTGATGTTTGCTTTGTAAGGCATATCGTCAATAATTACTGTAACCCCTCCGTTGACTGGTTTGTTTCTCCAAATGGTGTTGTAAGCATTGGCGTTTAAAGAGAAATGAGTAGAACGATAGGCATACCCAGCTTCAAGCGCTTTTACAAATTCGTTTTGGATATCTCGAAAAAGTTGATTGTTATAGTCGAAAACATTACCAAATTTTGGGGCTTTAGAAATATAGCCTGCATTTACAAAAACATTGTGATAGTCGTTGATGTTGTAATTAGCACCTGTTTTAAAGGTCCATCCGTGAAACTTTTGCCATTCGCTTTGAGCGTGTTTAGCTTCTGAGGAGTTTTGTGTGTAAGTCAAGCCATTATGAAATATTGTATCTTCTACCATTACTTTGTTTGCCCCTACGATATTTCCGTTTTCATCATAAATGATTTCAGTACTTACAGAAGTTCCTAAAGCTTCATTATAAGTGGTGTCCGCTAAAACTAAATCTTTCTTCTTGAAATAATCAATGCGCTTATACATTGATGTTGCTTCAGAAACATTTAGAAATAAGCTAAATTTGTCATCTGCATATTCTAATTGTCCAAAACCACCATACCATTTCACTAACCCATCATAATTGTAGCTGATTTTATTTCCTACTGTTTTAATCAAAGATGTTTGTGTTTTGTTGGCATCATCGATGAAATAATCCCCGCCTAACAAATCGTAGACTTCCTGATAGTGTTCTCCTTTGTAAGAGCGCGCATCTAATCCTCCTGAAATTGTTGTGTGTTGAGATAAACTATAATTAACGGTAGAAAGTAAGCCATACCAATAGTGATTATTAAACGAGCTTTTAAGTATGGTTGTAGATTTGTGCAAATCGGAACTGTAAAGAGGGTCTATCATCCCCATATTTTCGTCATAGATAGGTTGAAGGTTTAGCTGACCCTCGTTATCGTAATTGGAGGTTTGTCCGTCTAAGCGAGTGCCGCCTCCATTACCAATAGAAGCATAAGCAATATTTGAAATATGTAATTTATCGTTTACAACCCAAAAATCACGTAAAGAAAATTGTGGTTTATGATAATAGTTTTTGCGTGTGTTTAGTGCTGTTCTTTGTCCTTGAATAGTGTCTCCATTTTCGTTTAGGCTCCATCGGTTGAGCCATCCCCAATGTCTATTGTATTGCCTTCCTTTATCCATTAAGGGTTGCCCAGTTGTGTCCGCACCAACACTTAATGCAAAGTCACTATCAAAGGTGCTAATACTACTTTTGTAACTCCTTTGTCCATGTTCTTGAGGGGCACCCATTGCAGATAGACTGATGATATGTTTTCCAATACTCTTTTGCAGTTTTGCATAGTAGAAATAACCTTTTGTGAAATTTTGATCGACCCATCCATTACCTTCTTTATATGAGCCGGCAAGAGTCAATCCCCATCCAGTTTTACTTTTACCTGTATTTAGACCAAATGAAGTATTGAGGTATCCGTTAGGTCCAATACTTTGCTTCAACATCCCACCAGATTTGTTGCTAATACCTTTTGTAATGATATTCATGGTTCCACCAATTGAAGGTATAGCTATTTTAGAAGCTCCAAGGCCTCTTTGTACTTGGGTGTTGCTTGTTACAGAACTCAATCCAAACCAATTAGACCAATACACCCATCCATTTTCCATGTCATTAACAGGTATTCCATCAATCATTACTGCAATATTTCGTTGGTTGAAACCACGAATATTGATCCTTGCATCTCCATCTCCTCCACCTTGCTGAGTGGCGTAAACACCTGGTGTAGAATTAAGCAGCATGGGTATATCTTGTCCTGCCAATTCTTCTTCTATTTTCTTTGCTGGAATCGTAGAAAAGGCAACCGGTGTTTTTCTGTCGATTGCCACATCTGCAACTACTTCCACTTCGCTTAAGGTTGTTGTTTTAAGACTTATGTTTAGTTCAGTATCTCTGTCAATCCGAATCTCTTTTTGATAAGTTTGATACCCCACATATGAAGCAGTAATAGTATATAACCCCTTTTTTAAGCTTAACTCAAAGTATCCGTCATAGTTGCTTACTGTTCCTTCTCCATCAGCATGTAAAATAGTAGCGCCAATTAAAGTTTCTCCCGTGTTTAAATCACTGATTTTTCCACTAAGTATATTCTGTGCCTGAGTAGTATAACTTAAAAATAGTATGCAGAAAAGAGATACGTATCGCATAAATAGAACTCTAAAAACGACAATTTCCTTTGGCGTTTATTGTTATTGTATAATTAGTTTTTCTTCCCATACTCCATCCTTATTATTAATTTGTATGAAGTAGGTACCACTGCTTAATTGTTGAGTATTGATAGTTACGATATTTTGTTCACTTTTAAAATTTCTAACGATTTGTCCCATCATATTTATTAAGCTGATAGTTCCTAATGGTTGATTGGCTTGTAAAATTAGGATGTTGTTATTATTAATTGGATTTGGATATAAGCTAATTTTTTTTGTTTGTTCTGAAGCAGATGCAGAGTTATAGCAATCACAAGTATGTGTGCCTAGTTCTGTAAAAGTATTTTGTGCTAGTGTGTCCCATTCAGCAGTTGGATCAAATAGAATAGGGCTAGTAGAGACACCTTTCTTTACACTAGCCTTTCTGATGAGTGTGTGGTCTCTAGTCCACCAGTCGCCACCATTAGCATCAGTAAACCCAGCTGATGCATCATCTGTCCAAGCATAACCTGGGTCTTCTCCAATTTTTCCGAATATATCTACTGCATTTCCATTCTTTCTCAATGCTAATGCATCATCTCCGTTAAATACCATTACTCTGCAGCCATTTGTTCCAGAGTTATAGTCTGTAGAATAAAATTCAGAGTTTGCGAATGTGTTTCCAATATTCAATAAATCAGCAAATAAGATTGTATCATATCCCGTTCCGTTGGGATCTTGCCTGTCTAATAGTGCGATAAAAGTCCCGTAGGCAGGAACAG
>TARA_B100000674_G_scaffold499413_1_pt1 | contig 12427 bp, 10 predicted proteins | sample TARA_B100000674 | Tara Oceans TARA_B100000674 (sample SAMEA2622759) | marine metagenome | biome: marine biome (ENVO:00000447); feature: surface water layer (ENVO:00002042); material: "saline water (ENVO:00002010), including plankton (ENVO:xxxxxxxx)" | depth 5 m
TGACTCATTAAAATGATATTACCGGATAGCGGCTTAAGTTTTTTATAGACATCGTCTAGCGCAGCTGCATCAAAGCCTAGACGATTCATTCCGGTATCAATCTTTAGCCAGATGGCAGAAAGGGTCAGTCCGGACTCTCTCAATATTTCAATCTGGGCATGACTGTGGACGACTGGCTCTAAACGCAATTCTCTAATTATTTCTAACTCCCTTTTATCAAAAAACCCTTCTAGAAGGACTATTCTATGCGGTATGTTTAACTCTCGTAGTACAATTGCCTCTTCGGTTGACACCACACCAAAGGCATCAGCATTGCCAAAACCCTTTGCGATTAGGCCTAATCCATGTCCATAGGCATCAGCCTTTACTACTGCTAAAATCTTAGAAGAACCTATTAGGGATTGAACAGTTGATAAATTGTGCGTTGCTGCGGAGACGTCTATCTCAACTCTCGCTGGGCGACTCATTCGCTTTCGCCTTCCCTATATTCGGGCGCTTTGTTCTCGAAGTTTGTGTGCTCGCCTCTAAACCTAAGCTCAACCTTTCCGGTAGGGCCATTTCGATGCTTTCCTATAATTATGTCTGCGAGACCTTTCTTTTCAGTTTCTTCATCATAAACTTCTTCTCTATATATAAACATGATTAAATCGGCATCTTGCTCTATGGCCCCGGATTCTCTTAAATCTGACATCATAGGAGTTTTATCTTGTCGGAGCTCGAGAGCTCTATTTAATTGTGATAATGCAATGATTGGGCACCCGATTTCTCGTGCTAGCGCTTTCAGGCTACGCGAGATTTCTGCAATTTCTGTCGCTCTATTTTCTGTCGCCCTAGACACCTGCATTAATTGCAAATAGTCGATTACGACCAATCCTAAACCTTGATCTCTCTTTAACCTCCTGCAACGAGACCTTATTTCATTTGGATTTAGAGCGGGAGTATCATCAATAAATAAATTAACGTTTTCATCAAGCAACTGGACAGCTGAAGTTAAGCGCGGCCAGTCAGCCGCGGCAACTTTACCCGTGCTGATTTTTTTTTGGTCGACGCGAGCGAGGGAGGCAAGCATCCTCATTGCAATCTGCTCTTTGGGCATTTCCATACTGAAGATAACAACTGGAACATGTTGTTTTATGGCTGCAGAGCGGGCAATATTCATAGCGAAAGCGGTCTTTCCCATCGAGGGTCGGCCAGCCACAATCACCAGGTCTGAGGGTTGTAAGCCATTTATCATATCATCTAATTTATGGAAGCCAGTTTGTACACCTGTTGGCTTACCTCCGTTCTCAAAAAGCTCTTGGACCCGATGAAGGGCAGAGTCTAAGAGACCTTTCATGCCTTCGTAACTCTTCGTCCCCCTTTCTTCTCTTTCGGCAATTTTGAAAACAAGAGATTCAGCTTCCCCTAAAAGCTCTTCCTGAGAACGTCCTTCAGTTCGAAAAGCACTCTCAGTGATGGTACTGGCAGCATTTATCAACTCTCTTAGTACCGACTTCTGCCTCACTACTCTTGCATAAGCGTCTATATTTGCTGCACTTGGAGTGTTCTGAACTAAATTCGAGAGATACCCCATACCTCCCACCTTCTCTAGTTCTTGTCGATTATCCAACCACTCGCCTAAGGTAATAACATCGAAAGGATTATCTTCCAATGAAAGATTCTGAATAGCCGAATAAATTTTTGAATGGGCAGCTCTGTAGAAATCGGTAGAGTCTATGATGTCGGAAATAGTTTCCCAAGCTTCGTTTTGAAGCATTAACCCACCTAATACCGACTGCTCAGCATCGATAGAATGAGGTGGGATTTTCAGTTCATCTTCAGCGGCCACGCTACTTCTGTTTTTTTGTATCTGTTGCTTCTAGAACCTTAGGAAGATGAAGAATCTTCAGGGCTAATGGTTAGATTAATCTTAACAGTAATGTCGGGATGAAGCCTTACATCTACTTCGTGAGTACCAGCTTCTCGCAACGCTCCGTTTGGTAACAAAATTTCCTTTTTTTCTACGGCTACTCCAGCTTTAACAATAGCTTCCGCTATCTCTTGCGTCCCAACCGACCCGTACAATTTGTTCTCCTCTCCAACTCTAGCGGAGATATTTAATTCAATCGACGCCAAGGCCTCAGCCTTACCCTGAGCAGCCTCTAACACCTCTTTCTGACCTTTTTCTAATTCTATTCGTCTACTTTCGACTTTTTCAAGATTTTCGGCATTTGCTATAACAGCCTTTCCGGTCGGCAATAGAAAGTTTCTACCATATCCTGAGCGAACGCTTACTTTATCCCCAAGTTCTCCCAACCCCCCTATTTTCTCTAATAAAATAACGTCCATACGATACTCCGTCTAATCAATTTATATACGTGATATTGTCCGGGAAGAATGTAACATAAATTAGCATATCCATCTGCCCTTTTGTTAGCAATCTTCATTCATCTTTCTTATTAGCGGTCTGCCTTAAAGCACGAAAATCTGTCAGGGTATCGAAGATGCCAGTAACCGCTAGGATGAACCCCACAACCTGAGGAACTAAAAATAGGAAAACATACACTCCTACTAACCAACCAACAGATAAACCCTGCATGTGGTTGCGGAAGTGCACCACTGACAAACCCTGGAAGCTGAAAAAAACTAATAATATGGCAAGCAAATCTCCCGTTAGAGGCAGTTCAGAGCCACCTGCCCGCTGAAAGACATTGAGTATAATCACTACCAGTAAAAGCCAAAGCCAAAACGTCGACAATTGGATTTTTTTGAACTCTTCAGCAAAACCACCTGGATTGTAAAGCTTAGATTGTAAATATCTGGCATAAAATAGGGTTACAATCAAGGCGCACTCTAAAAATATGAGCCACCAGATATGGATTTGTCCGCTCAAGTGTCGAACCTGTGCAGCAGAAAAGTCTAGGGCCGCTTCAGCAGAAATTATGTCAACGACCGCCTGTATTTTATTTGTCCAGAATCCCTGCAGATCACCCACAACAACACGAAAAAGGAGCGAATAGCCCGCAATCAGCAATGCGATTAAAACGAAACTAAAGTGATAATTCTGGCTCTGCCTTAATGGATAAGCCAGCATAATCAATGGCAACCACATCATTAGGGGAAAGACTATTCCAATTAGGCTCTGATTGAACGCCAATATACTAAAGCCACAATAGAGGGCAGAGGCACTAATCGTTACCTTCAGTCCTTCAGTATACCCTTGTCTAAGCGTGACCAGAGCAATAATTGCAGAACTAATCACGAAAAAAGGTGCAAATAAAAGGCCGAGCAATAGAAAGAGGAGCACGACCGAAATTGCCGCTAGAGGCCCACTCATCGCAAACCGAGCGACCCGTTCCATTAACTTCGCTCCAAATCCCTAAAAAGGTTTCCGGAACTACTTAGTGTCCATCGCAATAAGGCAAAAGAGCAAGATATCTCGCTCGTTTCACAGCGACAGATAATTGACGTTGATAGTGCGGCTTTGTCCCTGATATCCGGCTCGGAACAATCTTTCCACTTTCAGTCAGAGAGCCCTTTAACAAGGCTAGATCCTTGTAATCTATTTCACTAATTCCCTCAGCGGTGAATTTACAGTATCTTCTTCTTCTCTGGAATTTAGCCATCATGGTTCTCCTTGACTTCTTCAGCGTCTGCTTCTACTGGTACTGCATTGGGCTCATCAGCACCATTAGTCCCATCACTGGCTTGTCGAGCACTACTTTCGCCTTCTTTAGGCGTTTGTTCATCCTTACTTTGAAATATAGGTGAGGCATCGGTTCTTTTTCCAGGCCTTCGCACTACCAAATGCCTTAAAACAGCATCGTTAAAGCGGAATGCGCTGGTAAGCTCATCTAACGCCTGACTTCCGCACTCTATATTCATTAAGAAATAATGTGCTTTATGTATTTTATCGATTGGATATGCCAAGAGTCGGCGTCCCCAATCCTCGGTTCTATGAACAGATCCGCCTGAAGCCTCTATCATCGACTGATATCTCTCGGCCATCGCGCTCGCTTGATCGCTCTGATCGGGATGGACCAAGAACACTATTTCGTAATGCCTCATATTTTCTCCCCTAGGTTTTTTAGCTTCCCGACAAAATTTTGCGGTGAAGCAAGGAGTTGTAGATGTTTTTTAAGGAGAGTATTTTATTTTATAAACAATATTAATGCAAAGTTTTCCTGGCACCTTAACTCATCTCTGATGAGCTTATCCGCTGTCTTAACGCCTCATAAATTAAAACAGTCGCCGCGTTAGATACATTCAAGGATGATAACCCCCCCCCAGAAGGTAGCGACACCACAATGTCACAAAGGTTTCTAGTCAACTCTCTTATTCCTGAGCCCTCGTTTCCCACGATTATTGCAGTCGATAACGAAAAATCAACATCATAAAGACTTCGATCACCCTCTTCTGCGCTTCCTATTAGCCAAATACCTATTTTTGATAACTCACGAAGAGCATTTGCCACATTCGGAACTCTAACCAGTTTAAGAACATCCAAAGCCCCGCTGGCAGCCTGAGCAACAGTACTCGTTATTTGCGCGCTATTGTTATTAGGATATATGACTGCATCGGCACCTGCGCAGGCCGCCACTCTAAGACATGCCCCAAAGTTTCCTGGATCTTGAATTCTGTCTAAGACCAAAATTAATGGATTCTTTCGCTTTTTATCCCCCAGGTTATTGAGAAACTCTTTAAAGGGCGTCAAGTTTGGCAGTTTTCTCTTTAGAACGACGCCGTGATGGCCATCTCCCCCAAAAATTTTTGTTAAAGTTTTCCTATCGACAAATTGGGGTCTTAAGCCTGCCGTCGCTATCACCGCTTCGCGCTCGATAAAGCTACTTTTATTCTCGTTGGAAAGAAGCCAGATTTCTCTGCAAAGGTGAGGGTTTCGCTCCAATGCCATCAAAGCTGAGTGCCAACCACCGACCAAGATATCCTCTGTCATCTTTGTTCCTTTTTAGCAATGGGTTTACTTGAAGCAAGTTTGAAAAATATTTTACGGGCTAAAACATCAACTTCTTCTACCTCAATCAGAATATGTTGGCCAAGGCTATAAATATCCGGTAGCTTCTTCATGTTTGCATCGTTCGTAAATTGTCTTTCTAATGGAATAAAACCTTCTACCGCATTGGACAAAATTTGTGCATACATACCTGAATCCAAGACGGACACAACAATTGCACTGTGGGAGCGCCCTATCTGCCTACTCATAAACTCACACTTTAAATAAGCCATCTCCTCTCGGGTTGCCTCCTCAGCCCTTCTCTCACAAGAGGAACATTGAACAGCTACTGATTCCGTGCTTAGACCGACTTCATCATATGACCTCGAATTTCTAAGCTTTTTCTTTATCAAGCGATGAACGATCAAGTCAGAATACCTGCGAATAGGAGAAGTAAAATGAGTGTAGTGGGACAGAGACAGTCCAAAATGGCTTCTTTCAGAACTTGAATAGCTCGCTAATTTTTGGGCTCGCATCACCATGGACTCTATCAAGAGCCTTTCTTTGCTCTTACCCGCTAGTTCAAGAAGACGATTGCATACAGTTACTGAATCATCTAAGGCTGGAGAGGTGATGAATCCGATTCTTTTTGCTTCCTGCCTTAATTCCTCTATCTTCTCTGGCTCTGGCTCTGGGTGGTGTCGGTAAAGCGTCTCGGATTCATTGAAGAATTTAGCTGCCGCAACGTTCGCAGCAATCATACACTCCTCTATTACTTTTTGAGAATCCTTCCTAGGCACTAGTTGAATCGAGGTGATCCGGCCTCCCTTATCAAAATCATATCTGATTTCAGGTCCGTCCAGACTCAAGCCTTTCCGTTCACTACGAGCATGAGCAAGAGCATCATAGACTTCCTTCAGATGGATAAGGTTCTCCAATACAATATTTGGAATATTAGCCGTATTAAGTCCGTCATCATATATAGACTGAACCTCATCATAGGTGAAACGTTTTTTAGAATTGATTACCCCCTCGCTGAATTCAAATTCTTGCAACCGCCCCGTATTACTAATCTTCAATCTCACGACTAGGACAAGCCTATCTTCATCAGGTAAGAGAGAACATAATTCATTTGATAGTTTTTCGGGCAGCATTGGTATTACTGACTGAGAGAAATAAACAGAGTTCCCTCGTTCAAAAGCTTCTCTATCAAGACTACTTCCCGCTTTCACATAGAAAGAGACATCAGCTATTGCTACAGAAAGAGAGTATCCGGCCTCACTTTTTTCAGCATATACTGCATCATCAAAATCCTTCGCATCTTTACCATCTATTGTTATAAATGGTAAAGAACGTAGATCTTTACGACGACGACCAGCTATCTCTTTTTCATTCCGCCGATGGAGCTCTAGTGCCTCTTTCTTAATCTCCTCACTCCACCCATCACGAATACCATTATTCACGATCGCAATTTTCTGTGGCACCCCCTTTGAAGACAAGTCACCAAGCTTTTCCTGAATTTCAGCTATGGAACTAACCAGCCCATTGGAGTCCCGATGCACTTTCACGGACAATAGCTGTCCACTATCTACCGACTTCCTTCGCTGTGGGCGCCTTAGCCTTATAGGGCCTTTACCGCCCCCTGCTGGGACAAATAGTAGCCGGCCAAACTCATCAGTCTCGTAGCGACCAATAATCACCTCATGGCGAATTTTTAGAACTTTGACAATGCGGCCATAAACCTTGTTATTTTTCCTTTGATTGATCAAACGAATTAAAGCCCTGTCTCCATTTAGAACCTTCCTAGCCTCTCGAGGTGGTAAGAAAACATCGGGCACACCCTCTTCTGTCACCAAGAATGCAAAACCTCGTGGATGTGTAGAAACTTTTCCCTCTAAAAACTCACCCCCCTTCTGAATCAAATATATCTTATTCTCCTCGACTTGAACTAGACCTTTACTCTCAAGCGAGGAAATCTTCTCTTCGCATTCTTTTCGCTCTTTCCTTTCTTTGAGACCAAACTGCTTCACAATTTCCACTTTGTCACAACACCCACCTCTCTTGCTCAAAAAGTCTAAGATCGACTTTTTGGTAGGCAACTTAGTATTGATTTTTGCAGAGGGTTTTTTCATTCTGGGCATAAACTTTATTCCCATGGCAATTTGACTATAAGTCGAATAGGCGTTAGTCTCGCGAATTTCCCATGCCGAGGTGGCGGAATTGGTAGACGCGCTGGCTTCAGGTGCCAGTGGGGGCAACCCCGTGGAGGTTCAAATCCTCTCCTCGGCACCATTCTAAACTCGCATTATAAGAAAAGTGATAGAATAACTTGTTATAAGCTTTCGGCGCTTTTCACTTGTCGTGATTAGCTTCACCTAAAAACTCTTCAAGCCTTGCCGCACGAATCTCCTTTACAATCTCAGCAGCTATCTTAAATGTGCCTTTTTTATCAGTCCTCCTGACAAAGTAACTTGCCTCATCGTCTGGTGTCGACATAGTCATAACCTGACCGGAAGAACCGGCCGCGTTTTCATATTTGAATAACTTTTCAAAACCGGAACCATCCGTACTAAGCTCTTCTTCCTGGACAAAGTGGGATAGTTGAAGGTCTGTTAAAGTTTCAAGGAATTTATCAACTTTACTTTGATCGTAGTTTTCGGCCCCTAATGTAAACAGGTTATCTTTCTTCTTAAATGTCATGTCATCTAAAATAATAGCGGAGACGTTTTCTAGAGAGATTCTCAAATAGCCTTTGTCTAGCCAATTATCACGCGAAGTATCTAGTTCCCACGACTCTACATCTACTATATATACAGAATCTTCTCCAGCAAGCCTTACGTAACTTTGCCTGATCGTTGCCGGCTTACCAAAAAACAAAACATGAGAAGCTCCGTCTGTTTTCTTGAATCTAACTTTTAGCTTATAGTCTTCTTCGGCGACTTCGAAGCGCTCATGGGACCCTTCACTAAAGGATACAGGCAAGCCTCTTTTTAAATCAGTAATTTTTGATAGAAATTCAGCCAGCTTGTACTGATTAACTGGAAAATTTTCTAAATCTGCATCCTGCCACCTCTGATCTTCGATAACAAAACTTAGCGAACCATCTTCACCACTCAGTTCTACTGCTTTCACTGATCGTGCCTCAGTTTCCAGCAGGCTTCGCGTTTTTTCCTCACGGATACTTCGCTCGGGCTTGGTAAACTCCAAACCTCCCCAAAGGAGAAGTTGGGCCACCAATAAAGTTATTAAAAAAATGCTAAGTCGATTCAAATGGAACGCTCCTTGACACTCTTGGAGGTTAGCTCTTCTGCAATTATTCTTCCTCTTTTTCCCACAGCGATCCTTAGCAGATACCAACTAAAAATAAGGAGCAAAAAGGCGGAAAAATAGTTGAAGTATTCCAAGAATATCTTGCCGCGCGTACTTAAGGATGGCAAAGTTCTAATAAACTGCCCCCGCCCCCTTATAGTCAGAAGACCCACATCTTCCAAAGACCAATCCACGGCGTTATATATCAAATTCACTGGGGTTTCATATCTGGTCCCCATGGCAGATGAGGCTAAATCTAACATCACGTCGGATACGAAAGTATTAGAACTGAAGAACATAATCTTCGCGTTTTCTGGCGACTTTAGAATTTTTTTGAAAACAACCTCAGCCTGATCTTCTCCCGTTGAATCTTCAGACTTTTCTGAAACACCGTCTTCAAAGGGGTTAGATCTATCTTTGAAATAACTCTCAAAGCTTCCCTCGATACTTACTCCCAGCAGACTTTTTTTCATTTCATCAGGAACCTCGAACCCAAAATCACCATAGTTGCCATAATCAGGCTGCAGAGCTAGGGACGTAGATACCCATGACTCACTAGAGCTCTCCAATATTTTCTCTATTTTTTTATCGCCTTTAGGGTCCTCTTCCAGTTTTATTGGGGAACCCCAAGACAAAGTAACTTGTTCAAGCCCGCTGAACACCCCAGCTTTGCTATTCCTCTCGTCTCGTATATCAATAAAATAAGGGTAATCTATGAGTTGTGTTTCCTGGATAACGAAACCGCCGATATTACGATCAACAGGCACGGGGAAGGGCATATTTTTTTTATCTAACACCAACGATTTTTCAACCGTTATCCCATTGGCCAAAAGCCAATTTTCTAATCCTGTCTTAGACTCTTGTACAGTTATCGCATCTCCAGTAGATATATCAAAAGGCGATGAAGCAATGACAATCGTTCCTCCACGCATCAAGAATTGATCGATAGCAAATAAAGATTTTTCGTCCAGGTTTTTAGGCGATATCACTATCAAAAGGTCTATGTTGGCTGGCACAGTAGAATCCGAAAGTGTTAAATCCTCAACTAAGTAGGATTCCAGTAACTTAGTCCTCAAGGCAGATATTCCCGAACTACCAATAAGTCCTGATCTTTCTGAAATAGATGCTGCAATTCCGACAGTTTTCATAAAACCAGTACCGAGCTTTTTTATGGCTTCGTTTATATTTTTCTCCAGGGATGACGGTGTTAAATCCTCGGGCAAATCAATCTGCACTTTTTTTCTCCCACTCTCCAAAACCAAATAAAACCAAAAGTGACTGGTACTAAAATAACTTGTCGTCATTGGTTGAAAGCCAAACTCTTCTTCTAACTCCAACCGAACCTTCCCATTGTCAGCCTCGGGATCAAAATATTGATAAGAGAATTTTCCTTTGTTCTCACCAGACATTTTTTTCAGTAAGCTATCTAAGTTGACTCTCAGAGGAACAATCGACTCAGGCAAGACATCTTCCGGAGACACGTATGCTTTCAGTTTCACTTGCTCCTGAAGGTTTTCGAACAAAGAACTTTTGCTTGCGTAATTTTTGAGAACCTTTTTAATCGCCTGAGTGACATCGTACTCAGGATTTCTCAAATCTATCCGGATATCTGTTTCGGCCTCCGCCTTCACACTTATTAGATCTCTAAAATCCAAAATCTCATACTCATCAACGTATGACACTAGAATATTAAAGTAAGAATTGACCACCGAAGATTGATATTTGCTAGCAAACTGAAAAGGAATTGGCTTAATGCCATACCGTTCATTAGCCTCTCTCTCTAACTCAGGATGGTTCGCTGGATCTATAAACTCTATAGTGAGCTGTCGCCCTCCAGCGATTTCATATTCCTCTAATATGTCTCGAATTCTAGGTACAAGTGGCGACAAAAGGGGGTGAGTTTCTGAACTAAAATAGCCTCTGATGAGCAGCGGCTCTGTCGCTTGTTGAATATAGTCTTTGGTTACATCAGAAACGCTATAAATGTTATCTTTAGTTAAATCGACCCTCAAACCACTTAGGTAGGCTAGCCATAGATTCCCAACACAAAGATTGGCCAACACCAAAATTAATACAAAGTGTAACCCCGTCCAGTTTTCAGTTACACCGCGAACTCGCTCCACTCGAAAAACGTTCAAGCAAAGAAAAACACCCGCGAAGCTGAAGTAATAGAAAATGTCTCTAAAATCTACAACTCCTCTCATAATGGATTCAAAATGGACTTGCGGCGCTAGGAATTTAAAAATATCTTTTAGCTCAGCGCCAAAAAAACTAGTTACAGCATCTGTACCTAATATGTAGAAAAACCCACAAATTAAGCTGCTTAATATGAGGCTCTCTATTTGACTCTCGGACCTAGAGCTCACATACAATCCAACTGCAAGATATCCAGCAGCCAAAAACAATGTGGCGACATATCCACCCACCACCGGGCCCCAATCTAATTCCGCAACAAAATTAACAGTGAACGGCAAAATCATAGTAAACGCTAATGCTAGCCCGATAATAAACAGGCATGCGAAAAATTTGCCCAGAACCAATTCCCAAATTTCGACGGAAGAAGTCATGAGCAACTCTATCGTGCCAGTACGCCTTTCCTCTGACCACATTCTCATCGTGATCGCAGAGGCCAAGAAAATCATAATAACTGGCATCCACTCAAATAAAGGTCGCACATCAGCCAAGTTCCTGGAAAAAAATTTCTCTACCCAGAAAAAACTAAATAGAGTCGCTAGGAGATAGGCTCCGAAAAACACCAGAGCAACGGGACTGCAAAGAAAAGTTTTTATCTCTTTTTTAAAAACCGCAACCAACTTCAGCACAAAAAATAGCCTCTAAATTTCATTAAATATAGTTTCCAAATCACGTTTTTCTTTTGAGAGCTCTGATAAACCGAAACCCGCTTCCACTATCAACCGAGCAACTTCTGAAACAACGGTCTCATTTTTTAAGGTTAGAGTGTATTGAAAGCCCGTTTCGTTTTTCTCAATGAAGTTAAGCGTCGCAAATTTTGCTAGTGGTCCAACAGCCGTACCAAAATCTTCTAGCTCCTTATCGACAGTAACAGTAAATCTTCCTTGAGCACTCAGATCAACGAGTTTTGAGTCTAACGCCTTTCTACCTTCTTTTATCACGATAACCCTATCACAGACTGACTCCACCTCTTTCAATATATGCGTCGACAAAATCACAGTTGTATTATCATCGGAAAGTCCTTTTATCGTCCTTCGCATTTGCTGAACCTGGACAGGATCCAAACCATTTGTAGGTTCATCCAAAATGAGCACCCTGGGCTGATGCAAGATAGCTTGAGCCACACCCACACGTTGCCTAAAACCTTTGGAAAGAGTTTCAATGGTATGATTTGACTTGGCCGCTAAATCTGTTTTTTTTAGCGCATTTTCTATAGCGGACGGCAAAAGGTTTTCTTGTACGCCTCGTAGAATAGCGGTATACCCAAGATAATCTAAAACCGTCATCTCTTCGTAAAGAACGTTGTTTTCAGGGAGATACCCTATTTTAGCCTGTGAGGCCGATATCCGAGACCAGATATTCTGCCCTTCGAGTTCCACCCACCCCTCAAGAGGACGAAGAAAGCCCGTCAAGATTTTCATAATTGTACTTTTCCCAGCACCGTTGGGTCCAAGCAAACCAACTATCTCTCCCGAGTTTATCTCGAATGAGACTTCGTCCACCGCCAGTGTGTCGCCGTAACGGTGTGAGAGAGAACTAACCTTAATCATCAGAAATTAGTCTTGGAATAATACATCATAATTCTTCGATATTATAAGGCACCTATGAAAAATCTATCAAATCCTTTTCATATAAAACCTCACGAAATTTCGGCTATGCGTTCTGAGAACTCCACAGAGCATCAGCTTGTTCCCACCCTACGACGGCCTTTGGGCTTCCATCATCGTTAACAAATTGCAGGGGGCCAATAAAAGTCATGTAGAACTCACTATCGACCGGAAAAAAGGTCTTATCATGAAAAGCATTACATGATTCGTATCCGTAACCCAAAGCCTTCGCAGTTGATCCGCCATCATCCTTTCCTCCTCGAACCTCCATTTTACCTTTTGTCAAAAGATACTCCCCAGGCCCTACATGAATGTGACTTGCGAATGAGGAATTCTTCGGACAATCAAAGATCGCTGTCCATGAACCCAACTCTGGAGACACGTGTAA
>TARA_B100000674_G_scaffold468172_1_pt1 | contig 12421 bp, 8 predicted proteins | sample TARA_B100000674 | Tara Oceans TARA_B100000674 (sample SAMEA2622759) | marine metagenome | biome: marine biome (ENVO:00000447); feature: surface water layer (ENVO:00002042); material: "saline water (ENVO:00002010), including plankton (ENVO:xxxxxxxx)" | depth 5 m
AATGTGGATTGTGTGGTGAGGCAGGGTATACCCTTTGTCGAGATCGTCAGACAGGTAAAAAGCGGCGGGCACGATCTGTTGATTCTGGATGCGGTATCCCATAAGCCCGGTCACAAGCGCTTTATGGGCAGCACCACCAAACACGTGCTGCGCAAATGCCCCTGTACCGTGCTCTGCGTGCGCGACAACGAACACCCCCGCAAAGTGGTGGCGGCAGTGGATGTGTTTGCCTCCAAGCCTGATTCTGACGCCCTCAACCGAAAAGTGCTCAGTCATGCCCATGCCCTGGCGCAACGGGACGCAGCAGAACTGCATGTGGTTTATGCCCAACAACCCATTGGCGAGCCGATGTTGTCCTCCTGGGGGGTAGGCAGTGCCAGTATGCTCGATGAGATGGAGCGCGACCTGGTAGCCAGTGCAAAATCCAAACTGCTTAAGCTCACGGAAGATGTCTGCGGCAGTGCCGATGGGGTTCTGTTGAAAACCCTGCTGGGTAATCCCCGGGATGTGTTACCGCTGTATGTGGAGGAAAACCAGATTGATCTGATCAGCATGGGAACCGTCTGCCGCACCGGGATAAAAGGATTCCTGATCGGCAACACCGCAGAGTCCATTTTAGCGGAAGTCCAGTGTTCCGTGCTGGCGCTTAAGCCCGATGGTTTTGTGAGCACCGTTGAATAAATAACCCATTGGATCGTACAAAAAACGAACGGGGCATGCAGGGCGTGCCCCGTTTTCTGTATTAAGCCCTGCCTCAAAGTGTGAATAGTACCAGTTCGCGTTTCCCATGTGACTTCCCCCGGGCCGCCCCCGTCTACCTCTACAGAACCACATTTTTTGTTACTAAATGCATCTGTTGGAGGCAACATCATGAAGAAAGTAAGCGTTTTCAATTGCCGGATTCGTCGTAAGCAGAGAGGTGAACCGTACGGTGATGTATTCCAGTTGGTGAGGGAGTATGTGGTGGGGGAGGATGAGGTATTGTTGCAAGGCACTTACCAGACCTGCCGGGACGCCATGAATCGCTATCACAGCCAGCTGATCTCGGACCCTGAGCAGTATGTGGTGCAATGGTGCGATGAGTTCGGGTTCATTGTTCATCAGCTGGTGGATGCCGATACCTATGACGCCCAGGTGTCACTGCATTGTGAGGGTTGATCTGATGGAGCGGTTGCAACAGGAAATCGCGCTGCTGGAGCGTGTGCGGGCGCGCAAGATGTTGGCCGCGCGGGATGTTGAGGTGCTGGATTCCATGCTGGAGTCGCGGCGTACGTTGTTGTATCAGCTGCGGCAACAGAGCCGGGCTCCGGAGAGGGTTCAAGGTGGTTAGGTGGTTGGTCCAGCAGCATATGGGAACTACCTTCAAGGGTATAAAGGGGAGTTCGGTATCGCTATATTCCCATTGTCCGATCGATACTGCGGATCGAACGCATGCTGCTGTCCAACCTTGAGCCAGTCCCCGAGGGGGCTGAGTCAAGCAACGCCTCACAATTTGGCAAGAACGAGGCGTACCAGGTCGAGGTAAGGCCAATCACCCCAACCTGATTCGGTGCAGGTTTCCAGGCGTTTGCTCAGCCCAGAAACACTTCAACTTTTCCGGCGTTTTCGCGTACTTTGTACACCGGGATCTGCGTGTCTTCCTCCAGGCATTTGCCGGTTTCAAGACAAAAATGCTGCTTGTAAATGGGTGATGCCACCACGTTATGACCTTTCAGGTCGCCCACAATACCCCGGGAAAGGACGTTGGCCTTGCTGAAGGGGTCGTGGTTGTCGATGGCGTACAGAGTGGTCTTACCCTGATCTGCAATCTTGAATATGGCTACCTGGCGGTCGGCAACTTTGGCGCACACGCCGACGTTGGTCAGTAAGTCATCCAGTTCGCACACGGGCACCCAGGACAGTTCTGCTTTTGCGTTCATGCTGTGATCCTCTCGGTGTTGATGTTGGTACGCTTGGTGATTACACGGCAACAGTTTCAATGCGTTTTTCGTCATCACGGGCCGGCCGTATCTGGCCGCGTTCCTTGACGAATACAACATTGCTGTCTTTCTCATCAGAGTTAACAAAGTGACGGAACCGCTTCATCTTCTCTGGATCTTCTATGGTGGTTTTCCATTCGCACTGATAGGTATCCACCAGGTGATTCATTTGTGCTTCCAACTCTGCGGCAATGCCCAGGGAATCGTTGATGACCACGTCTCTCAGGTAGTCCAGGCCGCCCTCCAGGTTATCCATCCAGACGGAGGTGCGCTGCAGTCGATCGGCGGTCTTGATGTAGAACATGAAAAAACGATCGATGTACTTGAGCAGGGTTTCGTCATCCAGGTCCGAGGCAAACAGATCGGCGTGGCGTGGCTTCATGCCACCGTTACCACACAGGTACAGGTTCCAGCCTTTCTCGGTGGCAATAACGCCGATGTCTTTGCTCTGGGCTTCGGCACACTCACGGGTGCAGCCGGAGACCGCCAGCTTTACCTTGTGGGGCGAACGGATACCGCGATAGCGCTGTTCCACCAGAATCGCCATGCCCACACTGTCCTGAACCCCATAACGGCACCAGGTGGAACCGACACAGCTTTTAACGGTACGCATGGATTTGCCGTAGGCGTGTCCGCTTTCAAAACCGGCATCGATCAGTTCCTTCCAGATCAGAGGCAGCTCATGGGATTGGGCACCAAACAGGTCGATCCGTTGACCGCCGGTGATCTTGGTGTACAGGTTGTATTTCTTACCGATCTCGCCAATGGCAATCAGGCCGTCGGGGGTGATCTCACCACCGGGTACGCGGGGTACCACTGAGTAGGTGCCGTCCTTCTGCATGTTGGCCATGAAGTAGTCGTTGGTATCCTGCAGTCCTGCCAGGGCCGGCTCAATAATATGGTCGTTCCAGCAGGACGCCAGTATGGAGGCGGTGGTGGGCTTGCAAATATCGCAGCCCTTGCCCTTACCGTGTTTGCTGATCAGCTCTTCAAAGGAGCGAATGCCGTCCACCCGCACCAGGTGATACAGCTCCTGGCGGGAATAGGGGAAGTGCTCGCACAGATCTTTTTTCACTTCAATGCCGAGCTTTTCCAGTTCGGCGTTCAGTACCTGGCCCACCAGCGCTGAGCAGCCGCCACAACTGGTGGCCGCTTTGGTGGTGGATTTCAACTCGCCCAGCTCGGTGATGCCGCCCTGTACGGCGCAACACAGATCACCTTTGCTGACGTTGTTGCAGGAACAGATCTGCGCGCTGTCCGGCAGTTTGTCCACACCCATGGCCGGGGCGGCGGAATCACCCCGTTGAGGCAGGATCAATGTGTCGGGGAATTCCGGCAGCTCGATGTCGTTGAGCATCATCTGCAACAGGGTGCCGTATTCCTCGGCCTCGCCCACCAACACAGCCCCCAGCAGATACTTGCCGTCTTCGCTGACCACAATCTTCTTATAAACCTGATTGTGTTCATCGGTATAAATATAGCTTTGCGCGCCTTTGGTCATGCCATGGGCATCACCGATACTGGCAACGTCCACACCCATCAACTTGAGCTTGGTGCTCATGTCGGCGCCCAGGAACTCGGAGCTGAACTCGCCGCTGATGGCGTCGGCAGCCACCTGGGACATCTGATAGCCGGGCGCCACCAGACCAAAGATACGGTTGTTCCACAGGGCACACTCACCAATGGCAAAGATGTCCTCATCGGAGGTTTGGCAGTAATTGTTGATGGTGATTCCACCGCGTTCACCCATGGCCAGGTCTGCCTGGCGGGCCAGTTCATCCTGGGGACGAATACCGGCAGAGAACAGAATCAGGTCTGTTTCCAGATGGCTTTCGTCGGCAAAGTTCATGCGCAGTGTGCAGTCGTCGCCATCGACGATTTCCCGGGTGTTTTTGCCGGTGTGAACCTGCACACCCAGTTCTTCGATTTTGGCGCGCAGCATTTTGCCGCCGCCTTCATCAATCTGCACCGCCATCAGGCGCGGAGCAAATTCCACCACATGGGTTTCCAATCCGAGGTCTTTCAACGCTTTTGCCGCTTCCAGACCGAGCAGACCGCCCCCGACGACCACACCAACGCGACTTTTGGCTGCGGTGGCTTTAATGGCTTCCAGGTCTTCAATGGTTCGGTAAACCAGACATTCGGGGCGATCCTTGCCTGGAATAGGAGGTACAAACGGATAGGATCCCGTGGCGAGCACGAGCTTGTCATAGGGAATGAGGTCGCCTTTGGCAGACTTCACTTCCTTATTGTTACGGTCAATGGCAACGGCTTTGTCACCCAGTCGGATGTCCACCTGGCTGGTTTCGAAAAATCCTTCTGCTACCAGCGACAGGTCTTCTGCCGTTTTGCCACTGAAGTATTCTGAAAGATGAACACGGTCATAGGCGGCCCGTGGCTCTTCACAGAATGTGGTGATTTGAAAGTTGGACGCTTGCTCTTTGGCTGCAAACTGCTCCAGAAATTTTTGGCCTACCATGCCGTTTCCGATAACGACTAACTTTTGCTTGCTCACGATGGACTCCGCTCTATCTCACTGCTTTTGGCCGGGGCGATACTCCCGGCGTGGCCCGATAGTGTTAACTCTCGAAACTGATAAAGCAGCTAACATGCCAATTATCTGAGTGGTGCCTAAAAAGCGCTGAAAACACAGAAAAGCGGATAAAAACAGCGCAAAAAAACCAATATGCATCATCATGAATCGCCGTGCACCACGGCGAGCACCAAATAAGTGCTAAGTGAGGGGTGAGGTTTTTAAAAAAAGGCTCTTAAATGATGCGCTTAGGCGGAGTTTGTGTTTATTGGTGGTGCAAAAATTAACAGTCAATTTCGTGAATAAAATGCGCTTTGGGGAGTGGGAAAAGGGTGATGCAGGCTTGTGCCTGCATCGGGTAACGGGGTCATTATGGTGGTGCAGGTGGCAGTGGAAGGCAGCCCTGGCAGGGGGCTCCTGGCAGGGGGCTCTACCTGCTTAAACTGTGTTCAGCCCTGCAGGAGGGCTTTGATTTCCGACACGCAGGACCCGCAGTTGGTGCCGGCTTTCAGGTGCTTTCCCACCGCCGCGGCATCGGTCAGGCCATATTTCTGGATGGCTTTGCGGATGGTGTTCTCGCCCACCCCGAAACAGGCGCAGATGGTGCGGCCGCAGTCCTCTACACCGGCCGGGCTTCTTCCCGAGAGCAGGGCCTTGCGCTCCATGGTGTTGAGGCTTTGCTTTTCAAACAGGCTGGCGAGCCAGTTGCGATCGGCGCTGGCGATGGTGCTGGTGTTCCCCGGGCCGATGTAAATGCAGGTGTGCAGGCCGCTATCGTTAATCCAGGCACAGCGAAAACTGTGGCGGGGGGTATCCAGGTATTCAATGGCAGGCTCAGACGCCATCGCAGCGAATTGCCTGGCGGTTTCCGCCAGGCTCTCCAGTGTGCCCTGGCCGCATAACTCATAGCGATAAAAGTGCTGGCCGCGTACTTTGGCGGCGTAATCGCACTGGGGTAAAGGCAGGTTCTTGCGGGACAGCATCAGCGCGCGCCACTGCGGCAGCCAGGGTGCAATGCTGCAGGGGGTGTGCTTGGATTCCGGTTGGCCGGAGATGGGGTCCACCACCGGGTTCACCAATTCACCGATGCGGGCGCCGCGGGCCCATTGATCGTTCCAGTGCATGGGGACGAACAGTTCACCGCGGCGCACGCTGTCGGTCACGTTGACCTTCATGATGGCGCTGCCCCATTGGGATTCGATGCGCGCCAACTGGTTGTCCAGCACCTGGTAGGTGGCGGCGGTGTCCGGATGAATTTCCACAAAAGGCTCTGGTTTGTGCGCGTTGAGTGGCGGGGCCAGTGCCGTTCGGGTCATGGTGTGCCACTGATCCCGGATGCGTCCGGTGTTCAGCGACAGCGGCCAACGGGCGCTGACCGGGTGGCGGACTCCGCGACATTGCGTGGCCACGAACTGGGCTTTGCCGTTGGGTGTGCTGAAGTTGCCGTCGGCGTACAGGCGCTGGGGATCCTGCTCCCCGGTGGCTGGCCATTGCTGTGGCTGCAGGTTGTTGTACTGTGCCTCGGTGAGGTCTGCCAGGTCGCCCAGGTCCAGCTTGCGCGGGGTGTGGCGGTTGAGGCTGGTCAGACGGGCGTGCTCGCGAAAAATGTCGGCGGCCGTGCGGTAGGGAAAGTGGGTGCCGAATCCCATGGCGTGGGCAACGTCGGTCAGAATGCGCCAGTCCTGACGCGCTTCGCCGGCCGGTTGCAGGCTGCCCCGCTGGCGTGAGATGCAGCGCTCGGAATTGGTGACGGTGCCGTCCTTTTCCCCCCAGCCTGCCGCCGGCAGCAGCACGTGGGCGTACTGGCTGGTGTCGGTGTGCGCGATGCAGTCGGATACGATGACCAGCTCCGCCTTGTTAAGTGCTTGCACTACCTTGCCGGCGTTGGGCAGGCTCACCGCGGGGTTGGTACCCATTACCCAGATTGCTTTCACGCGCCCGGCTGCGACGGCATCAAACAGATCCACCGCTTTCAGGCCCGGTTGTTGCGCCAACGTGTCGGTCTGCCAGAAAGCACTTACTTTGTCCCGCTCGGCGGTGGTGAAATCCATGTGCGCCGCCAGTTGGTTGGCAAGGCCGCCCACTTCACGGCCACCCATGGCATTGGGCTGGCCGGTGAGGGAAAAAGGTGATGCGCCGGGCTTGCCGACCCGCCCCGTGGCCAGGTGACAATTGATGATGGCGTTACCTTTGTCGGTGCCCTGGGAGGATTGGTTGATGCCTTGGGAAAAGCAGGTCAGGGTGCGTTCGGTGGCAGCAAACCATGCATAGAAGGTGGCGACGTCCTGCTCTTTGAGATCGCAGCGCCGGGCCACTTGCTGCAGGGTGGCGGCATCGGCGCGGGCGCTGTCCAGGGCGGCTGCAAAGCCTTCGCAGTGTCGTTCTATGTAGTCGCGATCGGTTTTGCCCTGTTCGTCCAGATAGCTCAGCAGGCCGTTGAACAGAGCAACGTCGCTGCCAGGAATCAGCGGTAAATGCAGATCGGCGATTTCACAGGTGGCGGTGCGCCGGGGGTCAATGACCACCACCTTCATCTGCGGACGCTTCTGTTTGGCGGCTTTGATGCGTTGAAACAGGATCGGATGGCACCAGGCGGTGTTGGAACCGGTGAGCACGATCAGGTCGGCCAGTTCCAGGTCCGCGTAACTGGCGGGCACGCAGTCTTCACCGAACGCCCGTTTGTAGGCGGCCACCGCGGACGACATGCATAAGCGGGAGTTGGTGTCGATGTTGGCGCTGCCGATAAAGCCTTTCATCAGCTTGTTGGCAACGTAGTAGTCTTCGGTCAGCAACTGGCCGGACACGTAAAAAGCCACGGCATCGGCACCGTGCTCGCGGGTGATACGGTGCAGCTCGCCGGCGACGTATGTTGTGGCCTGATCCCAGCTGGCACGCAGGCCGTGAATCATGGGGTGAAGCAGGCGGCCCTCGTGGGTCAGGGTGTGCGCCAGGGTAGACCCTTTGGCGCACAATTTACCGAAATTGGCAGGGTGGTCGGCATCACCCTGAACGCGGGTACTGCCGTCCGGGTCAGTGTGTATCTCTATGCCGCAACCCACTCCGCAGTAAGCGCAGGTACTTCTATTTAGCATTGGTTCAATAGCCATGTTGGTCGGTCAGGCGGCTTCCGGCAGATGCTCCGGATCCTGTTGCGCGCCGGTACAGAAATCTTTGCCAAAAATCAGTTGATCCCGAATGGCGCTGATGTCGGTTTGTTGTTGAATCAATTCAAAGAACCAGCCGCCGTCCTGCGTGTCTCCGTAGAGCACCGCGCCCACCAGGGTATTGTCTTTGATGACCAGCTTTTTGTAGTGCCCCATGGCCTGGTCGAAGAAGGTGATCTCTTCACCGCCTTCGGCATTGTCGAAGACCCCGGCGGAAAAAGCGTGTATCCCGGTGATCTTGAGCTGGGTGGCCTGTGCCGTTTGTATATAGCGGGCAATGCCCATTTCCGCCAGGTGGTTGGCGCAAACCCGGGCCTGTTCGTAGGTAGGGGCCACCAGGCCAAACAATTGCCCCCGGTGCTGAATGCACTCACCAACGGCGTAAATGGCCGGGTCAAAGGTTTGCAGGACGTCGTTTACCAGAATGCCGCGGTCGCACTGTAGGCCGCTGTTTTTGGCCAGTTCGATATTGGGTTTGACACCGGTTGCCATGACCACCATATCCACATCGAGATGGGTGCCGTCCTTGAACTGCAACCGCTCCACTTCACCTTGCTCGTTGCCTTCGATGGCGGCAGTCATGGCCCCCATCACAAACTCAATGCCTTTCTCCTCCAGGGATTGTTGCAGGAGCCGGGCGGCGGTCTTGTCCAGTTGCCGGTTGAGTAGAGAGTCGAACGCATGGACCACAGTCACCTTCATGCCTTGCTTGCGCAAGCCGTTGGCCGCCTCCAGGCCCAGCAGCCCGCCCCCGATGACAGCAGCGTGCTGTTTGCGGCCGCTCAGTTCCAGCATGGTATTGACGTCGTTGATGTGGCGGAAAGTCAGTACGTTTTTCAGATCATGGCCGGGAACCGGAATGCGAACCGGGACCGAGCCGGTGGCCAGTACCAGGCGGTCGTAGGGAATCTCTCGGTTGCCGGTGGTCATTACCCGGCGCTTGTTGCGGTCGATGCGGATGGCGCGCTCGCCCTTATAAAAGGTAATGTTGTTTTGCCGATACCAGGCTTCATCATTGAGCATGATGTTGTCTATGGTTTTTTCGCCCGCCAGCACCGGTGACAGCATGATGCGATTGTAGTTGCCAAAATTTTCCTCGCCGATCACGCTGATCTCGTACTTTTCGGAATGAATGGCCAGCAGCTCCTCCAGGGTTCGTGTTCCCGCCATACCGTTACCTACGAATACCAGTTTGGGTTTGCTGCCTTGGGTGTTGAATGCTGTAGGGGTCGTACTCACAGGGCACCGCCTTTACAGAAATGGGGTTCTTGCTTATGAAGTTAGCAAGCCCTATGCCAGCGTTTGGCGGGCATGAGCAAACAGGGGGTTATTGATAAAAATGCACCGTTATGGGATGGGGTGCTTCGGAAAGTGTTTTTGTGTGGTGCGTTATTACCTGTTAGCGAATTGGTTTAGTGTGCTGTCTGCGTGCATCAAAAAGATAAATGCGTTCTTATATGATGCATTTTTGATGGTTTTCCTGAAAAAGAGACCCAAAATAGTAGCGGCATGGCTTTTTTTGTGCGCTTTTCTGGGGATGGCATGCCCATTGCTTTGTTGGGATCGTCATTTTTTAAGGAGATTCCAATGAATAGCGGTAAATTGAATCTGCTGGATTTTAGCAATCCCAGTATTCGTACCCTGCACCTGACGTGGGTGGCGTTCTTCATCACTTTCGTTGTCTGGTTCAGCCATGCGCCACTGTTGGCAGCCATCAAGGAAACCTTTGATCTGTCCCAGCAACAGGTTAAGGCACTGATGATTCTGAACGTTGCCCTCACCATCCCGGCGCGCATTGTCATTGGAATCCTGGTGGATAAGTTTGGCCCACGCCATGTTTTCAGCGGGCTGCTGGTCGCTTCATCCTTTATCTGCTTTTTGTTTGCCTCTTCCACCAGTTATGAAATGCTGGCTCTGAGCCGGTTTATGCTGGGCTTTGTGGGTGCCGGTTTTGTGATTGGTATCCGTTTGGTGGGTGAATGGTTCCCCGCCAAGCAGGTGGGATTGGCGGAAGGCGTGTACGGCGGTTGGGGTAACTTTGGTTCGGCTGCCGCCGCCATGACACTGCCCACCATCGCCCTGCTGTTCGGTGGGCCGGAAGGCTGGCGTTATGCGGTGGCCTGCACCGGTGCACTGGCGCTGGTGTACGGCGTGTTCTTTTATTTTAAAGCACGTAACACACCGAAAGGTTCCACCTATTTCAAGCCGAAAAAATCCGGCGGCCTGGAGGTAACCACCAAGAAAGATTTCTTCTTCTATCTGGCCATGAATGTGCCCATGTACATAGCCCTGGCCGTGCTGACCTGGAAACTGGGCCCGGACAATCTGAAACTGTTGAGCGGTGGCGCGGCGGTTGCGTTGTGGGTGGGCCTGGTTGCGTTGTTTGTCTTCCAGGTCACCCAGATCTACAAAGTGAACAGCCACTTGTTTACTGACCCCCAACCGCAACCGGAAGGCTATAAATTCAAGCAGGTGGCGGTACTGGACTGGGCGTATTTTGTAACCTTCGGTTCAGAGCTGGCGGTGGTGTCCATGTTGCCCCTGTTCTTTATGGATACCTTTGGCCTGGATGCGGTTAAGGCGGGCTTACTGGCATCCGGTTTTGCCTTTATGAACCTGGCGGCGCGCCCTGGTGGTGGCTGGATCAGCGACAAGTTTGGCCGTAAGAAAACCATGAGCATTCTGGTGGCCGGGCTGGCGGTAGGTTACCTGGTGCTGAGTCAGATCGATGGCAGCTGGTGGATCTGGGTTGCCGTGGTTGCCACCATGTGTTGCTCTTTCTTCGTGCAGGCCGGTGAAGGCGCAGTGTTTGCCATGGTGCCCCTGGTACAGCGCCGCATGACCGGACAAATTGCCGGTATGGCGGGTGCCTATGGTAATGTGGGTGCGGTGACTTTCCTGACTGTGCTGTCGTTTGTGGATGCCTCCACTTTCTTTATGGTGATCGCCGGTTGCGCCGGTTTGGTGTTCCTGCTGGTGCAGTTTATCGAGGAGCCCGAAGGTCACATGACGGAAGTACTGCCGGATGGCACGGTTCAGCTCATTGAAGTAAGCTGAGCCGGTGGCCGGCAGCGCAAAGTGAATGCGCAATGTGAACGCAACACGGGTCGCCAATGGCGGCCCGTGTGCTTTCAGTTACCCGTTAATATGAATTTATAATGTGATCCCAGTATGTCATTGGATACCACAAAGCAGCAGTTGGCAGTCAGCGCCGCCCAGTTCACCAGTGCCGGTGTCAAACCGCAGAACGAAGACAGCATGGCCATCAAGATCCCGCAGGGCTCCCTGCTCAACCGCAAGGGCATTGTGGTGGCCATTGCCGACGGTGTGAGTGCCGCGGAGGCGGGCAAGGAGGCATCGGACATCGCGGTGACCGGCTTCATCAATGATTATTACTCGACGCCGGATTCCTGGAGCGTCAAGCAGTCTGCCCACAAGGTACTGACGGCCCTGAACCGCTGGTTGTACGGCCAGGGGCAACGGTTTCTGGAAGCCGAGAAGGGCTATGTCACCACCTTCAGTTGCGTCATTCTGAAATCCCGTTCCGCTTATATTTTTCACGTGGGGGATTCCCGGGTCTGGCGTTTTCGGGAGGGCATTCTGGAGCAGTTAACCCGGGATCATACGGCGCGAATTTCGTCGTCGCAGAATTATCTGGCGCGGGCCCTGGGCATCGATCTGAACCTGGATGTGGATCTGAAAGTGGTGGACCTGGAACCCGGTGATGGTTTCCTGCTGACCACCGATGGTGTGCATGAGTTTATTGATCAGCGCACCTTGCAAACGGCGTTGGCACAAGGCATGGCAACCCCGGACACGCTGATGGCCGATCTGGTGCAGCGGGCGCTGGATAACGGCAGCCAGGATAACCTGTCCTGCCAGTGGGTACAGGTGACGCAACTGGGCCAGGAAACCAACGAAGACGTGCTGCAGAGCCTGCGCCAGTTACCCTTTCCACCGGAGCTGGAAGTGGGGCTGAAACTGGATGGCTGGTGTGTGCAGCAACAGATTCACGCCAGTCAGCGCAGTCAGCTGTACCGGGTTCGCCACGAGCACAGCGGTATCAGTGCGGTGATGAAAACCCCCTCGGTGAATTACGTGGATGACGTGGCCTATATCGAACGCTTTATCATGGAAGAGTGGGTGGGGCGCCGCATCGACAATCCCTACGTGGTGAAAGTGGTGGAGCCCGGCCCCGGGCGGCGGTTTCTGTATTATCTCACCGAGGATTTGCCGGGCCCGTCGCTGGCGCAGAAGATTGCCGGGGGGCAGCCGATGGATGTGGCGCAGGTGGTGGCCATGGCGGAAAAGCTGGTGCAGGGCCTGCGCTCCTTCCACCGCCGCGAAACCCTGCATCAGGACATCAAGCCCGATAACATTGTCATGAAAGGCGAGGATCCGGTGATCATCGACTTCGGTTCCGTCTACGTGGCGGGGGTGGATGAGATTGCCACCAGCTTTGAGCGTGAGCGCGCCCTGGGCACGCTGGATTACTCTGCTCCGGAATATCGCCTGCAACGGCCGCGCTCGGAGAAAAGCGATCAGTTTTCCCTGGCCATGGTGATTTACGAGATGCTGACCGGCAAGCATCCGTTTGGGGAGCGTTTCCAGAAGGCCACCACTGTCTCGGACTTTCTGGATCTTAAATACATACCGGCCTATCGCCGTAACCCCATGGTGCCGGTGTGGCTGGACGGGGCGTTGCGCAAGGCCATGCAAACCAATGCGGATCTGCGCTATGACTC
>TARA_B100000674_G_scaffold435478_1_pt1 | contig 12333 bp, 5 predicted proteins | sample TARA_B100000674 | Tara Oceans TARA_B100000674 (sample SAMEA2622759) | marine metagenome | biome: marine biome (ENVO:00000447); feature: surface water layer (ENVO:00002042); material: "saline water (ENVO:00002010), including plankton (ENVO:xxxxxxxx)" | depth 5 m
CCGCGCGCGCGCGGTGGCGTCACGCGCGCGCGCGCATCGGCCACCATGGAGCCGATCGAGCGACGAGGCGATCGTCTTCGCGTCGTCACCATGTACACGGGCGCCGGGGCGGTGGATTACGGGTGCGAGCGGACGAACGACGCGAATGAATGAAACGAAACGACCGACCGGCCGGCGGCGACGAGGACGACGAGACGACCGACGACGCGACGACCGAGTCGCGACCGACCGCGCGACCGCGTCGAACGATGGACTGACGACGATTGGTTTTTTTCACGAATTCGCGCGCGTCGTCTCGCGCGCGCGTTCGTGACTCGATCGCTCGACGCGCGCAGATTCACCAGGGCTGGACACGCGGTGACGACGCAGTGCGAATCGGACGAGGACGCGAGACGGGTCTTGCACGCGCGATTTCAGGGAGTTCGACAAGCGAGAGAGGCGAGTGAGATGGAGGGATTACCGGGGGATGTCGATGTGTTGATATGTGGGGCGATGGCGCGAGAGTACGAGGGATCGTGGCGAGAATCGTGGACGAGGAACGGCGCGGCGGGCGCGTTGAAACACGCGGTGCGGTTGGCGACGAGCGCGAGGACGCCGTGGTTGGTGGTCGAGGGACGAGGGAAGATGTTGGATCGAGGTGTGAATGGGGAGGCGCCGTTGATGCATGAGTTTTGTGCGGAATTAGAGCGGTTGGGGTATAAGTGGGCGCACAGGACGGTGTGTTCGGCGACGTTTGGGACGCCAGACGTGAGCGCGCGCGTCTTGGTGTGCGCGAGTCGGTGCGGCGATCCGAGGGATATATTATTGACGGAGGATGCGGGATCGTTGAAAATCGGCGCCAAAACGGAGGAGAATGAGCACACGTTTGTGTTTAATCGACATCCCGAGCGCGGGTTGTGCGCGTACGCGGACGTGTGCGAGGGGTTTTACCCCGAGTCGAACGCGTGCGTGCTCACGGCGGCGGGCGGGTTGATGCCTCTGAGCGTGCACGACGCCGAGCGATTGCAAGGGTTTCCACCCGGTTGGACGATGACGACGCGACCGAGCGCGCAGGGGAGTCAGGGCGAGGAGTTACAGGCGCGATGGAACGCGTTGGCGGCGACGCAAGGGTGCGTGGCGAGTTCGTATTGGCTCGCTGCGCGTCTCGCCGATCCGTGTAGTTTGAAGTTTACGGCGGACGCGGTGCCTTTTCTCGAGCCCGTGCCGGAATCGTGGCCGAGCGCGGCGTTTAACGTCGGTCACGGGCGCATGAGCGCGCTCTCGTCGCCGTTCATTCGACAGATCACCGAGATGCCGTGTCTGGGAAATTTCATCTCCACGTCGTTTTTCGAAGGGGGGCCGTTGGTGCCTCGACACGTCGCCGTCGAGTGCGCGCGCGTGATGAGAGAGGCTGGATGGGAGGTGCCGCCGCAATTAGAAGCATTAGAAGACGAAACGAATAGAAACGTCGTCGCGGCGGTCGCGGGGCCTCGAGTGAAGAGCGAGGTGGTCGCTCCCGCGCCCTTGGGTCAAAACGACGCGACGGCGCCGCCAACCATCGACGCGGCGGCGGCGGCGCAACCGGCGACGCTCGTCGAGCGTAAATTACCTCTGATCAAGACGAAGAGCGGTCATCTCGTCGTCGACCAAGACGAGGCGAAGAGATCCGCGGACGCGTCCATCGATAAGGACACCAAGCGTCGTAGACGGAGCAGCACGCCGGGATCGCTCGATGGCGACACCGGTTCGCCGGGTTCCACGCCGGGCACGATGACATTCATCGCAGGCGTCGGATTGGCGTCGCAGAGGAAGAATCAGCTTGTCTGGGCGAAACTTCCGGGTCATCCGTTCTGGCCGGGTTTGCGCGTAGATTTAGACGGCGACTTTGTTCCAGAGAACGCGCGCGCGATGGGTCAAGAAAATGAAGTGCTCGTGGTTTTCTTTGGCGAAAATTCCTTCGGGTGGGTGCGCGAGGATCAGTGTTTGGATTATGAGGAACACTACGCAACGAAGAGTCGCGATCCGGCGAGGAACAAGGCGCGGTTCCAGGCAGCAGTGAAACACGCCGACGACGAGCTCCTCATTCGAGAGACGAGGGCGGAACGCGATAGATTGCGAAAAATGGCGACGCAGAACACGATTCACAAGTTTCGTTCTCGCGGTGGCTCACCGATGCCGGAATTGAAAGGATGTACGTGTAAATCATGTACGAACGTCTCCGCGGACGGTTCGGATTCACCGCGCTGCATACGCGTCGAAGCGGCTGAACGGGCGAGTCGAGGCCACATTGGCGCGAAACTCACCATTCAGGGGAAAACCGTCGTTGGTAAGCGCATTCTCGTCTTCTGGCCGCTCGATAAGGCGTCTTATTCGGGTAAAATCGTCGATTTCGACCCCTTCGAACTGAGACACTGCGTCGAGTACGTCGAAGACGGCGTCAAGGAATTCTTGTCGCTGTGGAATGAGGACGTGACGCTTCCGCAAGGCGAACGGCTCGGCCCGACGCTTCCTGAGGCGGACGAGGCTGGTGCCGATTTACTCATGGGTCTCATGACCGCCGGTTGACGTCGAGTGAGTGAGAGTTAAAATGAAACGTAGTATACACAACTGAAACTCGCGCGGATAATTGTAATTGATTTTGTACGGAATGCTGTAGTACGAAAATTACTCGAGAGAATCGTAACTGGTGACGCTATCTTTGGAATCGTCGCCGCGCGGGATGTCGTCGGGCTGAGTCTCTTGCGGCGTACTTTCGCTCAATTCGAACGTGTCGAGTCGAGACACGAACGACGGCGAGAGCGTGATTTCGTCAGACGTTTCCCCTGCGCTCTTTGGTGAAAGAATGTTGAAATTTCGGCGAATGTCGTCTTTACTCTTGCGAACGTGATCCATGACGTCCATCATCGTCTGTGCGAGCGCCCTGCCTTGATCCGTCGTGATATCCACGCAATTGAACGCGTGGAGGTTGTTCGGGGACAAGATGGTGGCGTTCATGATCTCTGCGACTTCGGCTCGTAAATCGTGCAGCTGCTCCTCGAAATCCCGCGTCACGCGCGCGCGCTCCTCGCGCTCAGCCTCGAGCTGAGTGACGAGCTCGCGAAGCGTCGCCTCCTTCGAACGCGATTTCGGCGACGCGCTCGTCGAGGCATCCGCGCGAAGACGCTCGAGCTCTCGTTCGTTCGCCTCGAGCGTTTCCTTCGTCTTTTCCAATTCCCATCGCAATTCGGTGACGATTTCCCACTGATCGATCGTCATCGGCGCCGACTCAGACTCCGCCGAGCCGTCCTCTTTCGCCGTCGCGTCGCGCGCGCCCCGCGCGTCCTCCGACGCGTCGGCGCGCGCCTGTTCTTCGTCCTTCTTCGTCTCCGCCGCGGCGGATTTCTGCGACGGTATCGAACTCGCGCTCGCCATGCCCGCGACGCTCGGACGTCGAATCTTCTTCTTCATCACCGCGCGACGACGCGCTAATCGAATCGCCCGATCGCGCGTCTCCTCGCTCTGACAATACGCCACCACCGCGGGATCCAAGCGACGCGCGAAGGAAATCTCCAACGTCGCCGCCGCCTCCTCGTCGCCGTCCTCCGCCGTCCTCCGCACCTCGCTCACCCAATACATCATCGCCATCGCGTCGAACGTCGCCTGAAAATCCCCTCTCGCCATCCCATCGATCGAGATCGCGTTCGTCGGCGCCTTTTCCCTCGCGAAAATCGCCCTGAGCGCGTCCCACGGTCGTCTCGCCGCCGTCTCTCTCGCCGCCTCCCGCGCCTCCCGCGCCTCCTCCCACGCCTCCTCCTCCGACCCCTCACGCTCGAGTCGGCGCGCGCGACGACTCCGCACCGGTCGCACCACGACAGCCTCGAAACTCTCCTCGAACGCCATTCGCGCGCACGCCAACGCCGCGACGCCGCCGCGAAGCGCGTCCCACGTCCCCGCGGCGCTCGAGCTCGCCCCGATCGCCCCTCTCGCCTCCTCCTCCTCCCCGTACGTCGCCCTCGTCGCCTCGCGCGCGCGCGCCAATAATTCTCCCTTATCCACGCCGTCCTCGATCGCGTCCACGCGCGCGCCGCGTCGTCTGAACGTCCCGCGCGTCGACATGATGAATGATTTTATCGATTCGATTCGATTCGATGCTTCGTCGTCTTCGCGCGCGTTCGTCGTCCACGAGCGCGACGCGTCGACGTCGATCGATCGCGTCCGACGCGTCGACGCGTCGACGTCGCGCGTTCACCGACGCGCGTCGCGCGATGACGACGATGAGTGACGATGAAGATGATCCATCGCGAAGTTCCATCGCGCGCGCCCCGCACACACCGTCGCGCGCCCGACGCAACATGTTCGCGTACGTGGACGCGTCGACGCTCGCGCGCACGATCGCGCGCGTTCGAACCATCGACGCGTCGTGGACGCCGGACGCGGACGCGGATAGCGATCGCGCGCGATTTTACGAAGAGAGGATCCCGGGAAGCGTGTTTTACGACCACGACGGCGCGTGTGATCTGAGTTCGCCGTTGCCGCAGGCGTTTCCGCCGCGGGATGCGTTCGCGGCGACGATGGGGGGGACGCTGGGGGTGAAAGCGACGGATGACGTCGTCGTGTACGCGCGGGACGGGGACGCGCGCGCGGCGGCGGAGTTTTGCGCCGTCGTCTTGCTCGAACACGGACACGTGGGGTCGGTGAGCGTGCTGAGGGGTGGATTGGAGGCGTGGATCAACGCAGGGGGGGAGACGGAGAGGGGGAGGGAGACGTCGAGGGAGTACGCGAGCGTGGAGTACGGAGGCGCGAGGAGAGACGGGGCGAAGTCTTTGTACGTCGACGCGCGGGATTTGTTGAAGAATCTCAGCACGCAGCGATTGCAGGTGTTGGATTGTCGAAGTGTGAATGTCTTCGCGGGCGCGGCGAGGGACTCGGCGCACGTGCGGATACAGGGACGATCGATTCATTTCGATGGATTCCGCGTCGGTCACATTCCGGGGGCGAAAAACGTGCCGTACGCGAGCGTGGTGAACGTGGAGGACGAGAAGTTGAAGCGATTGTTCGAAGAGGCGGGATTGGATTTGACCATGCCGGTGGCTGTCGTCGGCACGGGCGGTGTGGACGCGGCGCCGGCTGTCGCGGCGGCGCTCTCGCGCGTCGGGTGCACGGCGAGCGTTCTGAAGAACGGTATGTGCGCTTGGTGCACGGCACAGGGGGGCTCGTATCCGATGTCTATCTCGTCGTCGTCACCGCACGCGTCGCACATGGATAAGCGCTTGATCATCTGGACGGTGACAAGAGCGCGAGGCACGGCGCTCGAGCGCTCCTTCACCATGCACTCCGAGTCGATGGTCATGCACGAGCTTCTCACCGAGCCGTATCTCAAAGAGAACAACCCGACCAACTTTAGTAAGATTCTCAGTGGGCAGTCGGAGCAATCGATCGAGAGCAGCGGTTGCAGTTATGCGACGATGTTGGAGGTGCTCACGGCGGATTACTCGGCGCAGGGTCGCCCGTTGTTCGTCTCCAAGGAACTGTCGTGCTACTTTGACTTGCAACAGATCAAATCGACGTGGTTGAAGAGATTCGCGCACGTCGTCTTGATTCGTCCGCCAAAGGATACGTTGGAATCGTTCTACCGCGTGTCCATCGAGAGCAAGGAGGAGAGCACGTACTTTGATCCCTCCGAGGCTGGATTTTCGGAAGCGTTTGGCATCGTGAACGCGCTGAAGCGAATAAACGCAAAGGTCATGGTCCTCGACGGTGACATCGATCTTCTCCAGCGTCCGGAGCAGGCGCTCCGAGAGATTTGCGACTTGGCCTCGGTGAACTTTGAGAGTTCAATGTTGTCGTGGAAGCCCGACGAGTTGTCGACGTGGATTAAATTCCGTGGTTGGCACGACGACGCTGCCAAGTCGACAGGATTCAAAGCGGTCGAAAAGGCACCCATGGAAAACGTTCCGGAAGAGGTGTACGTCGAAGCGGCTCGGTATCAGCCGTACTACGACGCCGTGTCCTGGGAGAGGAAGGAAATTTCTCAGCAGTGGCCGATTTTGCGTCAAATCACCAGCGGCTCGCAGCATCGTTTCTCCGTCGTCGTGTGCGCGTCAGACGAGGGCGCTTCGGACATGTTCCCGCGTCTCGCCGCAGCTCGTTTGAGTGGGGTCAGCATCTACGAATTCAAGCCGACGGAGATTGCCGCTGCTTCGAAGAAGTGCCCGTTTATCTTCGATCAACCCATCGTTCTGCTCGGTGCGCGCGGTCCGACGCTTCATATGGCCGAGGCTTTGCGCTCTCGCCTGAATGAAGGCACGTTGTCTGTCGCGCGGATCGTTCTCATCGACGACAAGGATCATCACGCTCGTCTCGAAGGTTTCAAATACTCGAGTGTCTCTGAGGAATCGCTCAACGACCAAGCCAGCATGGACGAAGTGCTCTCGAGCGTCCTCGACGATATCAAGACGGCGAGAAGCGATAGCGTCGACGAAATGAACGAAGTGAATGCCTTGTCGGCGACCACTACGCCGACCGTTCACTGGCGTTCGGGCTTGGCGTCGGCCCTTCAAGACGTGCGATCGGACAAGCCGTGCGTCACCGACGCTTCGGGTACGTACACGATGAAGGAAGTTTACTCGCGCGCGTATCACGTGGCGAATGCGTTGGAAAAGTTTGGTGCAGTCAATAGTCGCGTCGGTTTGTTCCTGCGCGCGTCCGCTTCCTCGGTTTGGTGCGCCATGGGTTCACTCTTGTGCGAATCCGTGTTTTGCGAAATTCCGGGGTGGTATCGCGACAGCGATCTCGAGCGCGTGTTGCGAATCAACGGTTCGAAAGCCATCATCGCATCAAGAGATCTCGTACCTTTTGTCCCGGATGAGTTCAAGCGCCTGGTTCTCATCGCCGAAGACCTCGAGAGCGACGAAGACGTCAGCGGTAACATTCACCCTGCGCTCACTCGTCCGGACACTCCGCAGGCGCCTGGATTTTCCGTTCTCACGAGCGGCACCACGGGCGTTAGCAAGATCCTCGTTTGCCCGCAGTCTGCGTTGACGGATTCGCAGACCGTGATCGCCCCGCACATGCGCGGTGACGACGTCATGGGAAGCTTTTGGGTGTACTATTACTTCTTCATACCGCTCCTCGCGGGACGAACGCTGTGCATAATCCCGAACGATTTCTTCCTGAAACCTCGAGATTTGGTGTCGTACGTTCAAAAGATGAAAATGACGATGCTGTACCTGAGCCCGAGCATCTTGGAGAGCTGTTTGCTTCACTGCACGCCGCAAGAATTCTCCGAAGGCATGCAAGAAGTGCACACTATTTTATTGACTGGTGAACGCGTGCGTAGAGAGACGCGCATCCTCTTCGCCGAACGCCTCACGCGCACTCGATTAATCGACGTGTACAGCACGAACGAAACGGGCGACCTCGCCATTTCGGATTACGGTGGAGCGTTTTTCCTTCGCGAAGGCACGCAAGCGCGCGTGCTCAGCGAAGACGGTGAATCCGTCGTGAGAGGCACCGTCGGTCAACTTCACATCAGAAAGAGCGGTCTCCTCGTCGGCTACTACGGCGACGACGGCTACGTGTCCATCGAAGGCGATTGGTATCCCACGGGAGATCTCGTCAGATGGCTCGGTCGCAATCGTCTGACGTTTGAATCTCGACAAAAGTCGGCGTACGTCAAAATTCGCGGCTTCAAGGTGTCGCCGCTCATGGTGCAAGACTTGCTCTGCAAGTCGGATCTCGTGCAACAAGCCATCGTGAGCACCTTGGGAACGTCCGACATCGATCAACAGTTGATCGCCGCCATCTCGTTCAAGGATGGCGCGCGCATGAAGGAGAGTGAACTCCGCGCGCACATGGCGGCCAACGTGCCGCACTACATGATTCCATCGGCCTTTTATGACTTAGGTTCCGGCGTGTCCACGGCGTCATCTGGTAAGGTGATGAAGATCGACGTCGACAAATTGAACAAGATCACCGACGACAGCGAGATTGAATTGAACGCGAAAGAGACGGAAGTCGCGGAGGTTTGGCGCGAAGTGCTCGAACAACCGGGGAAAAATTTCGCACCGACGGAGAGCTTTTTCGATTACGGCGGTAGTCTCAAATTCGTCGAGCTCGCCGCGGCGCTGTCGAAGAAATGGAGCTTGAATCTCACGGTGCCGGAAGTCATCGCGAAACCGACGCTCGAGGAGATGGCGAACATTTCGGAGGATTACCGAAACAACAGTTTTGATCCCGACGTCGAAGTCGCCAAGTACGACTTCTCAAACTTCACGCGGGCGCCGAAGAAGAAAAAGACGGACGCGACGCCGAAGAACGTGCTGCTCACCGGCGCGACCGGATTCCTTGGCGCGTATTTACTTCACGAACTCGCGTCGAATCCCGGCATCGACAAGATTTACGCCGTCGTGCGCGCCAAGGATAACTTTGCGGCGCAAAGCCGCGTGCAGGGCGTCTTCGAGAAGCGAGGTTTGACGTTTAGCGACGACATCGCGCGCAAGACCGTCTTCGTGTGCGGTGACATGTCGAAACCCGGGTACGACATTCCCGAGACTGTCTTGGGTCCGATGCTCGACGGCGTCGACGTCGTCATCAGCGGCGGCGCCGAGGTGAACATGGTCAAGTCGTACTCGGCGCTCGAAAAAGTCAACGTCGGTGGCACGTACAACGGTCTCGAGCTCGCGTCTCGAGCCGGCGCGCGACACGTTCTCATCTCCACGCAATACCCTCTCCCCGGAGAAGTCTCGACGGGATACCGACGCAGTAAAGAGGTTGGCGAACTGCTCTGCGCGCGCGCGCAAAAAGAAGTCGGCGTCGAATCCGCCGTGTTGCTCTTCGGCGACATTGGCATCTCTCGTGCTGTCGGCTCGCTCGCCCCCGACGACGACTACATCGTCATCTTCCTTCGCGCGTGCCTCGCCACTGGTTTCTTCCCGCGAACCGAGTGGGCGGTGAGCATTCTGTGCGTCGACGATTGCGTCAAGATGCTCGCCGACATTTCTCGCGCCGGTGCCGTCGACCGCTACGTCTTTGACGGCGTCGCGCGAGAAGTCAAGGGTAAGTTGATGCCCTTCTCTCGACTCCACGACTGGCTCTCGAAAGAAATTCCGCTTCAGCTGTGCAGCTATGAAGGATGGCTCAACGCCGTCAAGTCTGGCGCCGCCGAAGGAAATGAAATTTTACAGCGCGTGTTGCTCACCATCGATTCCATGGAGGTCGAGCTCAAGGCGGAGGGCGAACACTTCAGCGCCAACGCGGAGTCCGACGCCCTGTACTCGGTCGACGACGCATGGGGCGCGAACCTCATCGGCGCTCTCGTCCTCGAGCTGTACAGCGAGCTTCAAAACGACGATAAGGACATGACCATCGGGTACGCCGCGTTGGCGATGGGCGAAGATTTGGTGCCGTACAGGTATCGTCTTCCCAACATGACGCCGACGTCGGTCGAGATCAAGGTCGAGTACTGCGGCTTGTGCGGAAGCGACGATCACTTGATCGTCGGCGATTACGGCGAATACGCTGTGTGGCCGCAAGTGTGCGGACACGAGATCGTCGGCACGGTGACGCAAGTCGGCGACGCGGTGACGTCGCTCAAGTCGGGTCAACGCGTCGGCGTCGGATGGCAGAGTCGTTCGTGTCACGATTGCGAGTGGTGCGCGAGAGGCGACGAGCAACTGTGCTCGGCCGTCGAGTGCACGTGCTGCGAGGGTAACAAGGGTGGTTTCGCCGATCGCATGCGCGTCAACGATTCGCAATTCGTGTACAAGATTCCCGACGAGCTCTCGTCCGCCGAGGTGGCGCCCTTACTCTGTGGCGGTCAAACCGTCTGGACGCCGCTGAATGAACAGACCAAATCCACCGACCGCGTCGGTATCCTCGGTCTCGGCGGTCTCGGCCACATGGCTATCAAATTCGCCCGGGCGCTCGGCCGAGACGTCACCGCCATTTCGTCGTCGGCGTCCAAGCGAGACGCCGCGCTCTCGCACGGCGCCAACAAATTCCTCGTGCACACCGACGACGACGAGATGGCCGCCGCCGCGGGCACCCTCGACTTCATCTTGGTCACGATCGCCACGAACAAAGAGGTCGATTTCGCCAAATTCTTCCCTCTCCTTCGTCCTCGAGGCACCATCTGTTTCGTCGGCATGTGTCCACCAATCTCCGCCGACGTCTTCACTCTCGGTTTCACCATGAACAACATCACCACCAGCAACACCGGAGGCAAAAAAGACATGATCCAAATGCTCGATTTCTGCGCCAAGCACTCCATCGGCGCCTCCGTCGCCGTCACCCCGCTCTCGGAGATCAACACCGCCGTCGCCGCGCTCCGATCCGGCGACTCCCACTTCCGCCACGTCCTCAGCAACGACGTCTCACGACACCGTCGCCGCGTCTCCGCCTTCACCTCCGCCTTCCCTTCGCGTTAACGTCGTGTAATTATTACCTCACCCCTCGTCGCGCTCTCTCGCTCTCTCTCTCGCGCGCGCGGCAACCAACACCTCCGAAGAGACCATTCCACCGTTCACGACTCATGAATCACCCCCTCCACCACCCGCGAATGCATCAAATCCAATCAATCGATGCGCCCGATCACCATCGACGCGCTCGTCTCCCTCGTCACACGTCACCGCGCGCGCGGTATAGACCACCTCCCCGTACTCGTCGTTTCTTCGTCTCATTCGCGTCGTCCCCGCGTTCGCGCGCGCGAGGGATGCGCGCGAATGATGACGGCGCCCACACCAATCACCCGCGAACGGGCGCGCGAGGGAAAGGGACGACCGACGGCGACACCGGACGACCTCGCGGGTTTTCGTTCACCAAACGCGAGTTCACGCGTCGGTTCAAGCGCATGACGGTCGGGAGCGCGTCGAAGAAGGCGAAGAGGACGGCCAAGCGATGGCGCGCGGTGCACCGCGGGAACCGCATCGGGCGGGCGGAGCGGGACGCGGTGACGAATCATCTCGGTCTGTGTCTGCAGGTGGCGTTCACGGCGCAATCGGAGGCGCGTGAGGCGTATGAGCGATCGGTCGGGGACGCGGACGGGGAGGTGGGCGCGGAGGCGAAAGGGGCGGAGACGGAGAGCGTGAAGCGAGAGGTGTACGCGGTGCGGGGACTGACGTTGAATAACGGGGACGCGTTGCCGCCGTTCGCGTACGTCGTCGAGGCGCCGAGGGAATTCGCGCGATCGAGAAAGATGTGGGGGATGAGTTCGCAAGCGTACGGGGAATCGTTCGCGATCGATGGGTTTCGACCGGTGTTTAGCGAGGTGTCGGTGACGGATGAGATAAAATGCGGAAACGTAAGCGCGGCGGAGGGCGCCGTGATGAAGACGAGCGTGACGTCGCTTCGCGTGATCTCACAGGCGTTGGCGAGCGGGAAATCGTCGAGTTGGTTCTTTTGCAGCGAGGACGGCGCGCTGTTGGTTAAGACGTGCAGCGAGAAGGAGAAGAAGACGATGTTGCGTATATTACCGTCGTATTTAGCGTACGTCGAGGAGCGCGGAACGACGAGTCTCTTGCCGCAATTTTACGGCTTGTACACGGTGAAATTCGACGGCGCGCGTCCGTTATCCTTCATCGTCATGAATTATTGGTTCGCGTCGTCCAAGAATATCGAGCGCAGGTTTGATTTAAAGGGGAGCACGTTCGGTCGCCGCGCGAACGCGAGAGAGCTCGCCAAGGGACAGGAGTGCATCTACAAGGATAACGACTTTACCGACGGAGACGCCGCGTACACGCGACACTTCGACGTCATTCTCGACGCTCTGCGGCACGATTGTGATTTCCTCGAGAAGCATAGACTGTTAGATTACTCTCTGGTGTACGGAGAATACGAAGCAGCGACGGAGAATGAAAAATTCGAGGCGCTAAAGGCGCACGAAGAGTTTGAGACGGAGCACGACGATTGGGGTCGCCGAGCGCGCGCTGAAGCCGTCGCCGAGGCGGATTCCGACGACGTCGACAAGACGATGGACACGGAGGACGACGCGAGCGAACACAGCGACGACGTCATCGTCCTCGAGAAGAAATCCGTCTTCACGCCCTTCGTGAACGACATCTCGAGATTGAATCAATTGAGGGTGGTGAACACGCCGAGCGGCGCCGTGTTCGTGGGGATCATCGACATTTTGACTCCATGGGGGAACAAGAAACGGCTCGAACACTTTTTCACCAGTCGCATGTGTTGCGAACGAGACGTGTCGTGTCAAAGACCGATGGCGTACGCGCGAAGGTTTTACAAATTCATGCGGGATCGGGTGTTTCTGCCATCGGAATCGAAGTCGTCGGCGTAGAGGCGTAGTAAACGACATCACCGCGGCGTCGAGTCGAGTCGTCCTCGAATTGGACGCGTGCACGGCTGTTGTCAATTTGAAAA
>TARA_B100000674_G_scaffold308361_1_pt1 | contig 12293 bp, 14 predicted proteins | sample TARA_B100000674 | Tara Oceans TARA_B100000674 (sample SAMEA2622759) | marine metagenome | biome: marine biome (ENVO:00000447); feature: surface water layer (ENVO:00002042); material: "saline water (ENVO:00002010), including plankton (ENVO:xxxxxxxx)" | depth 5 m
ACAGGAGAAAATCGATGCTGCGGAATTTCATGGCGCTGTGTTTTTTGGTGCTATTAGCCGGATGTGGGTCGATGAAACCGCAGGATTTTGCGCAAAAGGAACCCCGCTTCGACGTGTTTGACTATTTCGATGGCAACAGCCGGGCCTGGGGTATTTTCGAAGACCGGTTCGGAAAGTTGCGTCGTCAGTTCACCGTCGAAATTACGGGTACGGTCAAGGACGGTGTGCTGACACTGGAAGAAGACTTTATCTATGATGACGGCGAAACGGATCGCCGTGTCTGGACCATCACCAAAACCGGTGAACACACCTATGAAGGCCGTGCCGATGACATTGTAGGCACCGCCATTGGTAGTCAGTATGGCAATGCGCTTAACTGGTCCTATGACATGGATCTTAAGGTCGGCGATGGTGCCTGGCGTGTGGGCTTCAACGACTGGATGTTCCTGCAGCCAGATGGTGTGTTGGTCAACCGCGCACGGGTGAAAAAGTGGGGCTTTGAGATTGGTGAAGTCACGCTATTTTTCACAAAGACCCAACACGTCGCGCAAGCCGCTGAATGAACCAGCGCAGCAACGGGATTTTGGCATAAAAGTTCTGCCCGGAATCCCAGTGGTCAAAATGCGATGTCAGGTGCGTACCATCTTTGTCAAAGGTGAGTTCCGACATGCCTGTGAATTCCCAATCGCCGATGACCTTGACCCGCGCACTGAATTTCCATCGCAAAAATCCTCGGTCCCCGTCAATCGCCTGATGCGTGACGATAAAGCGCGGATTATCCGCATCGGTAAAGGCCTTTGCCAGATAGGCGCAAACGTCCTTGGGGCCGCGTACCGTGGTGAACGGATCACAAAAAACAAAATCCTCTGTCACCAGATCGTTTAGCTGATCAACCGTCTCAAGCGACAGGTTCTCGTAATAGGCTGCATATGCCGCCAGCAACTGGCACTTGTTCTCGGTGATGTCGGTCATGCTCGGATCAGTTTGCGCATCAGTTTGAAGAAAAGCGGATAGGGCAGAATTCGCGTCAGCTTCAATTGCCGCACGAATGGGGGTGGAAATGCAATCTCGAATTTGTCATTGCTGCAAAGCCCGCGATAGATGAAGTCTGCGGCCTGCTCTGGCTCAAGCAAATAGGGCATTTCAAAATCGTTCTTGTCGGTCAGACGCGTTTTAACGAACCCCGGATTGATTACGCGCAGCAAAACGCCACTGCCGCTCAGTTCCGTATGAAGCGACTCACACAGATTGATCAGGGCGGCCTTGGTCGGGCCATAGGCCGATGCATTGGGCAAACCGCGATAGCCCGCGACTGATGCCATTACGGCAATCTCGCCGGACTTGCGCGCGCGCATCTTTGCCAGCAGCGGCTCGAGACAATTCACAATGCCCATATAGTTGGTATCAACATGGCTTCGGATGGTTGCAGCCGAAAAGGCATCAAGCTTCATAGGTGAATAGATCCCGGCTGCCAAAATCACCAGATCGGGCAGGCCAAACTGCGCTTCCACCGTGCCAACAGCACTATTTACCGCATTTGGATCGGTAATATTGACCGTAACCGGAGTTATATCCGGCATTTCGGATGCCAATTCATTCAATTTATCGGCATTCCGCGCGGAAATGATGACTTTTTGGTCTTCCGAAGTCGGATTTTCATGGAATTTGCGCGCTAATGCTGCACCAATGCCCGAAGATGCCCCGATAATCCAGATGGTCTGGAAGTTTTTGCTCATTCCTCGTCCTTTTGCGCGGTTTGTGTCGCGCAACTCATGCAGCGATAGGTGATGGTGGATCCATCACGTGCCTCGAACGCGAGGCCCACCCAACGGCCATCGGCATCATACCATGCGGTGGTTTCAAGCTCCCCGTCATAGGTAAACCGGGTCGCACGCAGCGTGCCGTTTGTTGTGCGCAGCATTTCGGTTTCGCTTGCGCGGATATCAACCGTGTTTGCCTTGCCGGTGATGGTATTGAGCACCGCCTCGCTGCCCAATACGCCGCAATGCCAATGATCGGTTGGAAAAATGCCCTGAGGCAAGGTTTGTTTGCCTTTCGGGCCGGTCACAATAAGCGCGCCCTGATCATCGGGTTTGGCGGTCACTTCCGTCTCATCACCATCATCATCGACCCGCACCGATAGCGCAGCCAACCGGTCATCCTGCCACAGGCTTTCGGATCGATAGTCAAAGCTATAGGCATTAAAGCCGAGAAAACTGATATCGATATTGCTTTGCGCAACTACCTGCAGGCCATCGCGCCCGTGATTGAACTGCACCACATGACTCCCGACCGGGGAATCATTGCGTCGGATCTGAAAACGAAGCTCGTTGCCATAGCGTGCAATGGGATCAAAGTTACGGCAGGTATCCGCACCTTCAAACGCATTCGTCAGGCTGGCTTGCTCGATCACCGTTTCATTGCTTGCCGCCGCGTTTGACGGCAGCGCCATGACGCCAACAAGGACGCCGGTGCCAAGCAGGACTTTCATCGAAGGTGCTATGTACGTCTTCATGATCGTTACCAAAGCCGGGTTGCAGAAGGAGTACTTCCTTCTTGTTACGCAATGGTGTGATCTGCGGATCAAACGTCATGATCATTGCTCGCCATTGCCTGATGGGGTAAGCAGGGGCTCAACGGGCCCTGACCCAAAATGAAAGGCCACGCCATGCCCCATCCGATTGCAGAAGACCTGATCGCGCATGTTCTGCACCGCGATTCCAACATCATCGTTTTGAACAAGCCGCCCGGGCTGGCGTCGCACGGTGGGCCGAAAACCTATTTCCACGTTGATGCCTATCTGCCGGATCTGAAATTTGGCATTCAGCCCGAGCCAACGCTAGCCCATCGTCTGGATCGCGATACGGCCGGCTGCCTGTTGCTGTGCCGTCATCCGAAATCATCGAAAAAGATCACCCGTCTTTTCACCGAAAAGAAGATCGGCAAGACCTATTGGGCGGTGGTGCGTGGCGCCATGGAAGACGATCAAGGTTTCATCGATGCGCCGATTGGCAAGATCAATGATGAAAGCGGCTGGACCATGCTGGTTCACGAAGACGGCCAGCCGTCCAAAACCGAATATACAGTGCTGGGCCGTGGCAAGGACGCGGATGGCAAAGACATCACCTGGCTGGAACTGATCCCGCATACCGGGCGCACCCATCAGCTGCGCGTACATCTTGATCATGTCGGACATCCGGTGATTGGTGATCCGTTCTATGGCCGCGGCGATGAACCGCCGATCTTTGGCGCACCGCCGACCCTGATGCTGCTTTCGCGCCAGATCGTCGTGCCGTTCCATGCCGACCGTGATCCGGTGATTGTCGACGCCCCGCCGCCCGAACTGATGCGCGCCGGTCTGGAGCCGTGCGGGTACGCAGGCGATTACGCCGCCCATGCAAGCTCAATTGATGCTCAATACACCGGCGATGACAGCGACGCTGAAGGCGGAGAGTAAAGTCTCAAGCGTGATAATCGATGCTATCGCTTCGGCATCGCCATTGAGTTGTCGGGCGAGGATATAGGCATTGCCCGCGCATGGCATGCCAGCATACAGAACCCCCATCGCCAAAACCATGCCATCGACACCCGCGAGATAAAGGCAGACACCGGTAATCACCGGCAGCACCGCAAGCTTGATGCTGGTGGCAAGGGCAATCGCGCCAAGCGCCTTCTTGTCCATGATAAAGCGAAGCCCGGCACCGACCGATAGCAGGCTCAGCGGCAGCGCGGCTGTCTTGAAAAGGGCTGCGGTATTTTCGATGGGCAGCGGAACGTGAATGTTGCTCACATTCAGGATTGCACCGGCGCCGGCGGCAAGGATGATCGGGTTTTTGACAATCCCGCCCATGATGCGTTTGAGGTTGCTTTTCCCGCCGCTAAAGGCGCTGAGTACGACAACGCCCAGCATGTTGGTCGCAATCACCATCACCGCAACAAAGATAATGGCAAGGGCAAGTCCCTCTGCCCCGTAAAGGGCATCGGCAACGGCCAGCAGGACGTAGCTATTGTATCGAACCGATCCCTGAAAGATCGATGTGAAAAGCGGCGTGTCACGCGTGATCAGTGGGCGGAGCAAAAGAAGGGCTGCCGACAGACCAAGGGTTGCTGCAAGCGTGACACCAACCGCAGTTCCAGCATTGCCGCTTGAAAAATCGGCGCGATAAATTTCGACGATCAGAAGTGACGGCAGCAGCAGATAATAGGTCAGCCGATCAATCCCGGCCCAGACATCGGCTGCCTTGATCAGATATCGCTTAAGCGCCGCGCCAACAAGGATGGCGGCAAAGATCGGAAAGATCGCAGCAATCAGTTCATAGGCAAGTTGCATGGCAGGCGGGGCGCTCCGGCGGCGGGGTTTTAAACTTGGCGATTGCTGTAATCGGCAAAGACCTGCTCGGGGGAATGATCGCGATATTGTTCGCAGATTTCCTCGAACTTGGGATTGCTGATCAGAAGGTCCGCTGTGCTTTGGTTGCACGCAATCGGAACCTCATAAAGGTTGGCCAGTCGGATCAGGGCGCGGACATCAACATCATGCGGATGGGGCGTCATCGGATCGGTGAAAAAGAACATGGCTTGCAGTTCGCCATGCGCAATCATTGATCCCAATTGCTGATCACCGCCAAAAGGCCCGCTTTTGAGCGGATGGATATCAAGTTCGCCAAACCGTTCCTGCAAAACCCGTCCCGTGGTGCCGGTGGCAAAGATGCGCATATTGGCGAAGGCACCCTTGTGCTTTTCAAGCCAGTCAGCCATTTCGCGTTTGCGACGGTCATGGGCGACAACCCCAACAGACAGCACCATATTTCGATCTCCGGGCCAGTAAACAGGATTTGTCATACTAATCCTGAACCCGACTTTGCGTCACGCGACAATCATCGGACCAATGCGATTTTCGTCAAAAAGCCGAATGTCGGACATCGCCAGTTTATATGACAGAACAAGTATTTAGGATGAGGTGCCTAGAGGTCTGAATGGCGTGCCACCGGCCATTTGCCCTCGGCAATCAGTTCCTGACTGACAGAATGAATTTCATCAAGAACCCGCAACAATACCGGGTCTTTCATTTTGATGCGCTGGGCGCACACCGATACCTGCCGGATCATCGGCGGGGAAAGTGGAACGGCCTTGATGGTGTGATTTTCAAGTTCGTCATAAATCGCGCATTTCGCCAGAAGGCCATATCCCTCGCCACTGGCGATCAGTTTGACCAGATGCGTACTGGCATCAATTTCCATCCGGATATCAAGGCCGCTGCCCAGCGCTGCAAATGCCTTGGCCTTCATGCGAATACCATGGATGGTGGTTGGCATGATCAGTGGGAAGCTTCCCAGCATTTCCGGTGTAATCCGGGCGGGGACGTCGCGCATCAGCTCCTGATTGCCGACAAGGAATATTTCCTCGTCGCAGATCGGATGGCAGACTATGTCGGGCAATGATGTACGGTCAAAGGAAATGGCAAAATCAAGTCGGCCTTCCTGAAGCCAACCCCAAAGATACCCGGAAAAAGCTTCGACAACGCGCAAGGAAACCTTGGGCAAGGTCTGACGCAGACGCTTGATGAGCGGGATGGCAAGCACGGTCGATGTTGCCGCAGGCAGGCCAATTGCAACTTCGCCTTCTGGTTCTTCATTGGCGGTGCCGACGGCATCAATTGTCGCATTGGCAATGGCCAGCATCTCATAGGCGCCCTTCAAAAGGACTTCACCCGCTGCCGTCGGGGTCGACCCACGGGCATGGCGAATGAGAATCGCCGTCCCCAGATCTTCCTCGAGTTTCTTGATCATATTGCTTAGTGCAGGCTGTGCGATGCCCAATCGAAGCGAGGCCTGACTAAGGCTTCCTTCCTCGCAAATAGCGGCAAAAGCAGAAAGCCGAGATAAATTAAGCTGTTGTGGAAGCAACTTCATAAGCGACCATCAAGGTATATAAGTTTATATATGGGTACTTCAGAATTATATATCACAAAAATGATATCACCGCTGCTAGCGTCAGAATTGGAATAGAAGCAAAAAATATCCGGAGGAAACATCTTGCAGATTTCAACGATCCTGTCGGCAGCCCTTGTTGCCGCCACCGCTTTCACTTGGCAGGCTGACGCGGCTGATTACACCATTGATGTGTCGCTTGATACGTCGCCGAACCATGTGCGTAACCGTTCCTTCCGCGAATTCGCAGAAGCCCTGAACGAAAAATCCGACGGTCGCCTTGAGCTGCGTATTTTCGATTCCGCTTCGAAATACAAAGGCCCGATGGTTGCAACCGCTGTTGCCCAGGGCGCGATTGATATGGCCGCACCGGCCCATCAGCACCTGTCGAAATTCGTGCCGGAAACCGGCATCCTGTTGCTGCCGATGTTCTATGGTCAGGAAAAGGACGTCATCTATAACGTGGTTGATGGCGAAGTCGGTCAGAAGCTGAACAAGATGATCGAAGACAAGCTTCGCGTTGTTGTTCTTGGCCGCCCGTTCGACCTTGGTTATGGCACGGTATTCTCTACCGATCTTCGTATGACGAAACCGGCTGATCTCGAAGAACAGATCGTGCGTGTTCCGGGCGGTGCCGCAACGCTTGAGCGTTACAAGGTCTTTAAGGCCAACCCGACCCAGATTCCGTGGTCCGACGTTCCGCAGGCCCTTCAGACCGGCGCTGTTTCGACCATCTGGGCGACCCAGGAAAGTGTCGCCAGTGCCCAGCTTTGGGATGCCGGCATCAAATACGCCTTCGAAGACAAGCAGGCCTTCATCGAATATGTCCCGATCCTGAGCCAGAATGCATGGTCGAAACTGCCTGAAGACCTGCAGCAGCTGATGATCGATACCTGGGACGAGATGGTTGACGATGTGCGTAAAGTCGCGACCAAGGCGCAGGAAGACGGCCGTCAGACCAACGCCGATCACGGTATTGAAACTGTCGATCCGGATCCGGCTGACCTTGCCGTCATGCGTGAAAAACTGATGGCAGCACAGCCGGCTATTGTTGAAGAACTCGGTATGGATACCGACTTTATCAACGAAGTATCCGCAGCTGTCGCAGCCGCTGAACAGTAAGTTCGGTCCGTAATTGGGGAATGTTTGATCATGTCACTTCGCAGCATTGCAAACGTTCTGAACTGTCTTGAAAAAGGCCTGATCGGGATGATGGCGCTTGGCGCCATCATTCTGGTGGTCATCGAGACCGTACTGCGTTATGCCGCCCCCGCCCATCTGACGGATTGGAGCGGCGAGGTCACGATCTATCTGGTTGGCTGGGCCTTGATGCTTAGTCTGCCGCATCTGGTCGCGCATGAAAAACATGTCCGTGCCGATCTTCTTCAACATCAATTCTCGCCGGCAGTGCGCTGGTTCCTTGATGTCTGTGCGACAATCATCGGGATCGTTTTCTGCGCGATCATTCTCTGGGCCGGCATTGATGTCGTGTCATTCGGAATGATGTTTGGCGAAATCAGCGACAGCTCACTGCAATTCCCGATGTGGGTGTTTTACCTCGCTGTACCGGTCGGGTTTGGAACATCGCTGCTGCGTTATGTGGTTCTGCTGATCTCCAAGCTGATGGAATTGCGGGCCTCACCGGCCGCTTCCTGACAAAGGAATTTCTTTCATGATAATCTGGTTGATGCTGGCGCTGTTCTTCGTGCTGCTGCTGGCTGGGGTTCCTATTTATCTGGTTCTTGGCAGCCTGGCTGTCATTGGCTGGCTGGTTGAAGGCACGCCATTGATTGCGTTGGCCCAACAGTTCGCCAATGAACTGAACTCCCAAACCCTTGTGGCGGTGCCGCTGTTTGTTGTGGCCGCGACCTTTATGGAACGCGGTGGCATTACCCGCGCCCTGATTGATTTCGCAAGCCTGATTGCCGGGCGCAGCCGTGGTGGCCTTGCCATCATCTGCGTCATTGCGACAACGTTCTTTGCTGCTATTTGCGGCTCGTCGGTTGCAACCGCGATGGCAATGGGAACGGCGCTTATTCCAACCATGGCTGCACGTAAATATCCGTCCAGTTTCTCGGTCGGGACCGTGGGGGCTGCCGGTACACTTGGCATTCTGATCCCGCCAAGTCTGCCTTTGCTGATTTATGGTCTGGTTGCCGAAACATCGGTACCGCAGCTGTTCCTTGCCGGTGTCATTCCGGGCCTTCTGCAGGGTGTTCTGTTTGTCGGTTATATCATCTGGTATTCCCGCAAGAACGAGCTGCCGGTTGAAGACAAGCTCGAAGCCGGCGAGGTCTTTGAACGCTTCCGCAACGCTTTGCCTGCCCTTGCCATCCCGATCCTTGTTCTTGGCGGGATCTATAGTGGCCTGGTGACGATTTCCGAAGCTGCCGGTGTTGCTGCCTTCATCGCGTTGATTGTCAGTGTGTTTGTTTACCGTGCAGTCCCGTTGCGCGACATCCCGGGCGTTCTGACCGATGGTATCCGCCAGACCGCAGTGATCATCGTGATCATCATGTCGGCCCTTGCACTGGGTCACTGGCTGACAAGTGAAGGCATCACCCGATCCATCGTAGATTTCGTCAACGAAACCGGTCTGACGAGCTGGCAGTTCCTGATCCTTGCCAACGTCGTGATGTTTGTCCTTGGCATGTTCCTTGAGGTCATCTCGGTCATTCTGATCTTCGTACCGCTGGTGCTGCCGATCATCGAACATCTGGGCATTGATCCGGTGCATTTCGGTCTGATCGTCGTGATCAACATGGAGCTGGCACTTCTTACGCCGCCGGTTGGTCTGAACCTGTTCATTCTCAAGAACATCTCAGGCGAAAACATCGGAACCGTCATCCGGGGCACCATGCCCTATGTGATGATCCTGATTGTTTTGCTGATCCTCGTGACTTTCGTTCCGCAGATCAGCATGTGGCTGCCTGAACTTGCATACGGCAAATAACGGACACAAAAAGAATGCCAATACTGACAGTAACCGTTGCCCCCGATCTGGTCGAAGAGGTGCGTTCGACAAGTGATGAACTTTCAGAAGCCCTGCTTGGCCTGATCCGAAAGCATCTGGCACCGGCCAAAGGCACCGAACAGATCATGTTCGTGCCGGCCTTTGGCGTGGTCACCGGGTGTTCCATGCTGGCGCATCTTGTTCATCGTGCATCCGAAAGCCGCACGTCAGAGGTTCGCAACAGCTGTGCACAGGCCATTGCGGACCATCTGAACGCTACGTATGGCTGTTCTGTTCGTGTCCGTTTGATTGCCACCAGTTCTGACGATATTGCGGCTTCTGATATTTTCACGGAGGTCAGCCAATGACGATGTCCGAACCTGCAATGGCCCGCACCGGGGTTTCGATTGCCTCGATCGACAGCTTCCATGTTGGCGGCGAAGTCGTCAAATTGACTGACCAGCCGAAACTTGAAATGCGTGTTGCCGGCAAGGGTGTCGCCCGTGAAGTCGATCTGAACGGATCCTATGTGACCGGGCAGGTCTATGCCAATCACGTGCGTCTTAGCCAACCGCAACACGACGCGCCCGTGATGTTCTGGCACGGCGGTGCAATGACCGGCGTTACTTGGGAAACCACCCCCGATGGTCGTCCAGGTTGGCAGTGGCTGTTTCTTGAAGCCGGTTACGACGTAATCGTCACTGATGCGGTCGAACGCGGTCGTGCGTCCTGGTCGCCTTATCCGCAGATCTACAAAGCCCCGCCAGTCTTCCGCACCAAGGAAGAAAGCTGGGCGATGTATCGCTTCGGTCCAAAATCGGGTTTCAAGGACGATGTCGCTTCGCGCCAACCGTTCGAAGGACAGCGTTTCCCGATGAGCGGGTTTGACGCCCTGGCCGCCCAGCTTGTGCCGCGCTGGACGACCCATGATGAAATGACCCTGGCGGCTTACGAGGCGCTGCTGCGCAAGGTTGGCCCGGTGCATTTGGTAACGCATAGTCAGGGTGGATGGTTTAGCCTGAACATGGTTCTGCGCGCACCAGAGCTGATCAAGTCGCTGGTCGTGATCGAACCGGCGGGTGCGCCGACCCTTTCCAAAGAGGATGCCAAGCGAATCTCGCATATCCCGCATCTGTTCGTCTGGGGCGACTATATCGAGGATGTCCCGGCCTGGAAAAACTACCGCAATGCTGCCGACGAGTTCATGCATGCGCTCAAAGGCTTTGGCGGGACGTCGAACCTTCTGGACCTGCCGCGAGAAGGCATTCGCGGCAACAGCCACGTGCCGATGATGGACGATAACAGTGCTGACATTGCCAAGCTGGTTGCGGACTGGATGGAACGCACATCCAACGCGGGCTAGCGCCTTAGCAATTTTGATTTGCCGACACCTACCAAGCCTGTCGATCCTATGATCGGCAGGCTTTTTTTGTTGCGCAGCAAACCCGTCCAAACGCGCAAAACAAAACGGCCGCCCCAAGTAAATGGGACGGCCGTTTTCAGATCAGTGAACTGATCAATTACATGTGGATTGCGCGCTTGTCCGCGTCCAGCGCAGCTTCCTTGACGGACTCGCCAAGGGCCGGGTGGGCGTGGCAGGTTCGTGCGATGTCTTCGGCAGATGCGCCGTATTCCATCGCCAGAACCACTTCGGCAATCAAATCGCCCGCAGCCGGGCCGACAATATGCGCGCCGACGACACGGTGCGATTTCTTGTCTTCGATGATTTTGACGAAGCCCTCGGTGCTTTCTATCGCCTTGGCACGACCGTTGGCGGTGAAGGGGAATTTGCCGACTTTGTAGTCGACGCCTTCTTCCTTCAGCTGCTCTTCGGTTTTGCCGACAGAGGCAACTTCCGGCCAGGTGTAAACAACACCCGGGACCTTGCCGTAATCGACATGGCCTTCTTCGCCTGCCAGCATTTCTGCCAGTGCAACGCCGTCTTCTTCAGCCTTGTGGGCAAGCATCGGACCGACGATGGTATCGCCAATCGCAAAGATGCCACCGACATTGGTCTGGAAGTGTTCGTCGGTTTTGACGCGACCACGATCGTCGAGTTCAACACCAACCTTATCCAGGCCAAGGCCCTTGGTGTAAGGACGGCGACCGATGGCAACCAGAACCACGTCAGCTTTGAGTTCCTCTGCATCGCCGCCCTTGGACGGTTCAACAGTCAGGGTCACGCCGGACTTGGTGGTTTTGGCACCGGTAACCTTGTGGCCGAGTTTGAATTCAAGGCCCTGCTTGGCAAAGATGCGTTGGGTCTGTTTGACCAGATCGCCATCCATGCCCGGCAGAATGCGGTCAAGGAATTCAACAACGGTAACTTCGGCACCCAGACGACGCCAGACGGAACCAAGTTCCAGACCGATGACGCCTGCGCCAATCACAACCATCTTCTTCGGCACTTTCGGAAGAACCAGTGCACCGGTCGAAGAGACGATTTTTTCTTCGTCGATTTCGACACCCGGCAGCGGGGTGACTTCCGAACCCGTCGCGATGACGATGTTCTTGGCGGTCAGGGTTTCTTTGCCGCCGTCCAGAAGGGCAACCTTGACTTCGGTCGGCGAGGTGATTTCGCCAGCACCTTTGACATAGGTAACCTTGTTCTTCTTGAACAGGAACTCGATCCCCTTGGTGTTGCTTTCAACAACCTTGTCCTTACGTGCCATCATCTTTTCGATGTTGACCTTCGGCTTGGAGACTTCGATGCCATGGGTATCGAAATGCTCGGTCGCTTCTTCGAACAGGTGCGAGGAATGCAGCAAAGCCTTGGACGGAATGCAGCCTACGTTCAGGCAGGTACCGCCAAGCGCGCCACGTTTTTCAACGCAGGCAACTTTAAGGCCAAGCTGTGCGGCGCGGATGGCGCAAACATAACCGCCAGGACCGCCACCGATCACGACAACGTCGTAGTTCTCACTCATGAGTTCTGTGATCCTTTTGTCTGATCAGATGTCGAGCAGAATGCGTTCCGGGTTCTCGATGCATTCCTTGACGCGTACCAGGAAGGAAACGGCTTCGCGGCCGTCAATGATACGGTGGTCATAGGAAAGCGCGAGATACATCATCGGACGAATTTCGACTTTGCCATCGATTGCAACCGGACGCATCTGGGTCTTGTGCATGCCAAGAATACCGGACTGCGGTGCGTTCAGGATCGGGGATGACAGAAGCGAACCAAAGACACCACCGTTGGAGATGGTGAAGGAACCGCCGGTCATTTCATCCATGCCCAGTTTGCCGTCACGTGCACGCTTGCCGAAATCGACAATGGTGCTTTCCAGATCAGCAAAGGTTTTTTCCTCTGCCGAACGGATGACCGGAACAACCAGACCCTGCGGGGTGCCAACGGCAACGCCGACATCGCAGTAGTTCTTGTAGATGAAGCTGTTGCCATCGATCTCGGC
>TARA_B100000674_G_scaffold226579_1_pt1 | contig 12270 bp, 12 predicted proteins | sample TARA_B100000674 | Tara Oceans TARA_B100000674 (sample SAMEA2622759) | marine metagenome | biome: marine biome (ENVO:00000447); feature: surface water layer (ENVO:00002042); material: "saline water (ENVO:00002010), including plankton (ENVO:xxxxxxxx)" | depth 5 m
TTCAAGCAGGATGTCGGTTGCCTGGGCAAGCTGCACGTTAAAGCAGGTATCAAGAACGTCCGAGCTGGTCATGCCCTGATGGACAAAGCGGGCTTCTTCGCCGACCTGTTCGGCCAGCTCGGTCAGAAACGCGATCACATCGTGTTTGACTTCGGCTTCGACGGCATCAATACGGTCGATGCGGTCCTGGGTATAGGGCTTGTCGCCTTTTTCCCAGACAAGCTTGGCGGATTCTGCCGGGATAACACCCAGTTCAGCCAGTTTGTCAGCAGCGTGGGCTTCGATTTCGAACCAGATACGGAACTTGTTCGCCGGTTCCCAGATAGAGGTCATCTGCGGACGGGAATAACGGGGGATCATGCGGTCGCCTCCGGGCAATATGGTTGGGTGCCGGAAAAGGATCTCGATGATCGGAATGCGTAATCAATTGCACGATCACGGCGCCGGCACGCTTTCACGGGGTCGGATAGTCCATTCCGGGCAAATTGGCAACCCTGCAGACGGGTATGGCAGGATTGTGAGGCGATTTTACCGGCCGAAAACTTGTGTGCTGTTAGAAAAATAGCAACTTATTAGAAGTATGTAGTGTAAGCAGGCAAAACGTATATGCGACGATGCGAATGATCCGAATGCGAAGTGGACGGAATTTTTATGGCGCGTGAACGCGACGGGGCCAAAAATCACCAGACAGATGTGAAACAGGTCCGCAAGACAGACAAGAACTATCTGGCGGAACTGGTGGAACTGGGTATTGCCCTTTCGGCGTCGCAAGGCCGTGAAGAGCTTAACCAGAAAATCCTCATGGCTGCGCGGAACTTCACCAATGCGGATGGCGGGTCGCTTTATCTGGTTAACCGGGAAGAAAGCGAACTTCATTTCCGCATCATGGTGAATGATACGCTTGATACGTTCTTTGTTTCGGGTCGCGAAACCGAAAAACCGTTTCCCCCCTTGCCGCTTTATGACGATCAGGGCCGCCCGAACTACGCCAATATCGCGACCTATGTCGCGCTGACGGGCAAGGCTATCAATATTGATGACGCCTATAGTGCCGAGGGTTTTGATTTTACCGGCACCCGGGCCTTTGATGCCAAAACAGGCTATCGGTCCAAATCCTTCCTGACCGTACCGCTTAAAAACACCAGCGGTGTGGTGATTGGCGTCTTGCAGCTGATCAATGCGCGCGATGATGCGGGCAATGTCATTTCCTTTGATCCGGCGATTGAGCCGATCATCAATGCACTTGCAAGCCAAGCCGCCGTCGCGATTGAAAACAGCCGCCTTCTGGTGGCACAGCGGGACCTGATGGAGAGTTTTGTGCGTGTGCTGGGTCATGCGATCGATGCCAAATCCCCGCACACAGCCGGCCATTGTTCGCGCGTTCCGATCCTCGCCCGCATGCTGGCGCAGGCCGCCGTTGATGATCGCCAGGGATCGTTTTCCAATTTCTACCTGACCGACATGGAATGGTATGAGCTTGATCTTTCCGCCTGGCTTCATGATTGCGGCAAGATCGTCACGCCCGATCATGTGATGGAAAAGGCCACCAAGCTTGAGACCATCCATAACCGCATCCACGAAGTTCGGACGCGCTTTGAAGTGCTCCGTCGTGATGCCGAGATCGAGATGCTTAAACGCAAGCTTGATGGCGAAGACGCTGATCAGTGCGAGGCCGATTTTGCCAAACGCGTGGCAGAGCTTGAAACCCAGTTCGCCATGGTGGCCGATGCCAATATCGGTGACACGGAACTTGATACCGACACCATCTTTGCCCTGCATGACATAGGGGAGCAGAAATGGACCCGCTATTTCGACCGCACTGTCGGCTTGTCCTGGGCAGAACATCAACGCCTTGATGACGGCGAACTGGCCGAGCTGCGTGCATCGGGAACCGAAAGCCTTCTGATGGATCGCGAAGCCGATATCTATGACGGCTTTAACCGTGGGGAGGTCTATAACCTTTCGATCCCGAACGGCACCCTGACATCCGAAGAACGCCAGGTGATCAATGACCATGTCGTCATTACCCAGGATATGCTTGCGCAATTGCCATACCCCAAGGAACTGCAACGCATTCCGGCCATTGCTGGCAACCATCACGAAAAGATGGATGGATCAGGTTATCCACGCGGTCTGACCGGCGATGATATGGGCATCCTCGAAAAGGTGATGGTGATCGCCGATATCTTCGAGGCCCTAACGGCGGTGGATCGTCCCTATAAACGGCCCAAGACATTGTCGGAATGTATCTCGATCCTTGCTGACATGCGCGACAAAGGCCAGATCGACAGCGAACTGTTTGAACTGTTCCTTACCAGCGGCACCTATCAGGAATATGGCCGCAAGCATCTGCGCGAAGATCAGTGCGACGATGTCGATATCGCGCAATTCATTCTTTCTGCGGTTAATTGACGTCCGAATGCGCATTCGGACGCCCTAGAATCGCGATTGAGGTTCGATCCTGTAGAGACGGACGCTTGCGCCACAGGTAAATGAGATTATCTCAGCATCCATCAAACCAAGGATGCTTAGATTTATGAATTTACGACGCTTTTCCCACCTACCTCTTAAACCCTCCGCAATCGCCATCACCTTAACCGCCGTCTTTTCAGGGCAGGCGTACGCCCAGACCGCGACGCCCGGTCAACGAGAAATCATTCGCGAGCAGGTCAATCCGCAAACCGATGATGCATTGAAACCGTGGTTGGGCGGCAATTGGCAGCTTGGTGCCATCGGCCGGGTTAGCAGCAATCCTTATCGCGGGGCGGACAGTGTCGATCCAAGTGCGTTGCCCGTTCTGGCCTATGATGCCGAACGGCTGCATATCGGTCTGGATGGCATTGACGCCAAAGTCTGGAAAAACGAGTTTGCCAGTGTTTCCATTCTGGGCGGGCTTCGCATGGAGCCATTTGATCCGGGTGACTCAAGCTATCTCAACGGGCTTGAAGAACGCGATATGGCGTTCGAGGCCGGTGTTGGCGGGTCACTCCGCTTGTGGCGTGGGGAGTTCCGGGCGAACTACCTTACTGATCTGAATGATGCCTATGGCGGGCATGAGATTGATGTCGGTTATTACCTTCCGACCAACTATGAAAAATTCCAGTTCAATTTTGGCGGTGGAGTTACCTGGCAGAGCGAGGAACTGGTCGATTACAATGTCGGCGTCCGTCGCAATGAAGTGCGTGCTGACCCTGGGTTCTATGCTCCGGGTGCGGCCTTTATCCCGCATCTTGATTTTAGCGTGACCTATCCGGTGACCGAACGGTTTGCCGTGGTTGGCACCAGTGGCGTGCGCTTCCTGCCCGATGAATATACCGACAGTTCGATCATCGAAGATGATTATGTACTAAGTGCCGGTCTGGTGCTGGTTTACAATTTCTGATCGGAAAGCCGGTTAAATCAGACCGAGTGTCTTGAAGGAATTGTATCCCGCGCGGCTGATGATGATGTGATCATGAACCGTGATCTCCATCGCCTTGGCCGCATCAACGATCTTGCGGGTCATGTCGATGTCACCCTTTGACGGGGTGGCATCGCCGCTTGGATGGTTGTGCACCAGAATAAGGGCGGAGGCATGCAGTTCAAGTGCACGCTTGATCACTTCGCGGGGATAGACTGGGGTGTGATCCACCGTGCCGCGTTGATGACATTCATCGGCAATCAGCCGGTTCTTGCGATCAAGAAACAGTAGATGCAGTTCCTCGTTCTTCAGATGCCCGATCCGGGCACGGCAATAGTCAATCAGCTGTTCCCAGCTGGCGATCACCGGCAGTTCCATGGCGCGTTCACGTGACAGGTGAAGCGCACTGGCCTCTGCGATCTTGATGGCGGCAATGCCGGCCTCGCCAAGTCCCTTGGCGGTTTTAAGGTCTTCGGGGCGGGCGGCCAGCACATTGGCAAAACTGCCAAACTGCGCGATCAGCGATTTCGCGAGCGGTTTGACATCCCCACGCGGCATTGCCATGCACAGCATCAGCTCAAGCAATTCGTAATCGGCGAGGGCGGTGGCGCCGCCCTTGATAAAGCGATCACGCAGCCGTTGGCGATGGCCGTGATAATGCGGCTTTGCAGGTTTGGTTTTAGCGGATTGGGGCGCATCAGGCTTTGGTGCTGCACTTGCGCTGGATGCATGGGCTGTGCGGGCCTGATCGAAAAAGACCCGCGTGCCATCATCAATTTCAGACGCGGTCTGTTGGGCAGGATTGGAAGCAGCTTTGCGATCTTGTTCTTCGCTCAAATCTGCTTCCCCTTTTTGCGTGCCCGTTACTCGGCAGCTTTGTCGAGATTATAGGGCGGCTTTTCCAGACCGGCGGGGGATCGGGTAAACACTTCGAACCCGTCTTCCGTCACGCCGAGCGAATGTTCAAACTGTGCAGACAGTTTGCGGTCTCGCGTCACGGCTGTCCAGCCATCGGGCAAAATTTTACACGCATAGGTTCCCTGGTTGATCATCGGCTCAATCGTAAAGATCATGCCCGGTTCCAGAACAATGCCTTCGCCCGGCTTGCCGTAATGCAAGACATTCGGCGCATCATGGAACACCTGACCCAGCCCGTGACCACAGAAATCACGCACGACAGAAAAACGTTCGCTTTCGGCATAGGACTGAATGGCATGGCCGATATCGCCAAGGGTTGCACCCGGTTTGACGGCATTGATGCCGCGCCAGAGCGACTCATAGGTCACATCAACAAGACGCTGCGCCATCACTTTCGGCGTGCCCGCAATATACATGCGCGATGTATCGCCGTACCAGCCATCAAGAATGACGGTGACATCGATATTCATGATGTCGCCATTGGCCAGTTTCTTGTCACCGGGAATACCGTGGCAAACAACATGGTTGATCGAGGTGCAGGTGGATTTCGGAAAACCGCGATAGCCAAGGCAGGCCGAAATCGCATTGTGATCGCGGATATATTCATCACACAGGCGATCAAGTTCACCAGTGGTGACACCCGGAACCACATGCGGGGTAATCATATCAAGCACTTCTGCTGCCAGCTTGCCAGCGGCGCGCATGCCTTCAAATGCTTCGGGGCCGTGAATTTTGACTGTTCCGTTCGCCACCCGAAAATCTCCTTAAACTCGGCAATATCTATGTTCGATGTATAGCCCAATGACATAAAGCCACCGGCCAGAATTGGCAAGGATTGGCTGATATGCGCGGGGTTTGATGCTTACAGCCCGATGATCGGAAGCGGGTTTCGCACAGTCACGGCACTGGTATCAATCGCGCAGTCATAGGCAATGGCCTCAACCCCGCTGTTTCGTGCTGCCTTGAAGCGTTCGCCGTAATGCGGGTCGATGTCGGCGGCCAAGGTAAAGCGGTCACAATCGGTGCGCTGGATCAGATAAAACATCACCGCCCGATGGCCTTCGGCGACCATATCGGCCATTTCATCAAGGTGCTTTGCCCCGCGTGCGGTAACGGCATCGGGGAATTCGGCAAGTCCCGGGACATCTTGATCACGTTTGAGATGGACGTTCTTGACCTCGACATAGCAAAGCCCACGCTCGGGATCAGATAGCAGGATATCAATCCGCGAATTCTTGCCGTACTTCACTTCGCGCTTAAGGTTTTCATAGCCCGCCAGTTCTGGAACCTTGCCCGCCAGAATCGCTTCTTCGACAATCGCGTTGGGATGGGCGGTATTGATGCCGATCCATGCATCACCGATCTGGCAGAGTTCCCAACTGTATTTCAGTTTGCGTTTCGGGTTGTCGGATTGCGACAGCCAGACATCAATGCCCGGCTCCTTAAGCCCGATCATGCCGCCCGGATTGGCGCAGTGGGCGGTGATCACCTCGCCACTATCAAGTTCGACATCGGCCAGAAACCGTTTGTAACGTTTGATCAGCTTGCCGTGGATCAGGGGGCTTGGGAGATGCATTTGGGGTCCTTCACAAATCTGTCCTGACAGAAGCTGTCATGTGAATAGTCGGGAACGACTGCCAATTTCGCGGCAAACAGGGCATACATCAACCCCTTGAAGTCACAACCCGTTTACGGAGCCATCATGCGTCAGAGCCTGCGCGATAAAATCATTGCTGTTTGTGATCGGAAGATCGCGCAAAAGGGGCCGGATGTTGGCCTGTCCTTCTATGCGTTCTTTGCCAATCGCAATGATGATCCGGACAGATTGATGGAGGCTGCAACCTGGTGGATCAAAACCCACGAACTTGATCACTTTGAAAAGGCGACCAAGATCCGTGAGATGGTGTCGGCCGGGAAATGATCCGGCCTTTATCGACTGCTACTGCTTCTTTGCGTCGTCACCCAGGAAATCAACCAGACTGACCTGACCCGATCCACGGCGCAGCGGCTTGGGTTGGCTTTCATCCGGGGCCCAGGCGGTCAGGTAGATCACCTGAAACTTGGCATGGATGCGGCCATCAGAGCGGGCATGGCGTTCGTGATAGATGGCGGCAGCGCGGGCAAGGGTACTGCGTTTGGTGAACTTCTTTGATCGTTTGGCGATCAGGTTGCTTTCACCCATTCCGGAAAGATCGCGCATCAGTTTGAGCGCATCGGGATAGTCGATATAGATATCGTCGGCATCGACCACCGGCAGGGCAAAGCCACTGCGCTGCAGGAGCGACCCGGCGTCCTTCACATCGACAAACGGCGATACGCGCGGCGACACGCCGCCTTCTTCCTCGGCCTCCGCCGTCATAAGCGCCTCGCGCAAATCCTTGAGCGTCTCGCCGCCCAGCAGGCATGCAAGGAACAACCCATCGGGTTTCAATGCGCGGCGTGCCTGAAGCAACATGCCGGGCAGGTCATTGACCCAGTGCAGGCTGAGATTTGAGATGATCAGATCAAGCGACCCTTCGGCAAAGGGCAGAAATTCCTCATCTGCCACCAGCGTGCCCTTGGCATTATTGTCGCGTGCTGCCTTGGCATAGCCGCTTGAAATATCGCTCTGATACAGGGTTTCGATGCCGCCGCGTTGACCAATGATCTGGCCCAGCTCACCGCTATGGCAACCAAGATCAACCGCCAACGGGAATTTACGGGTGGTATCATCAAGGCGATCGGCAAGGCGTTCGGCCGTTTCGGCAAACAGGAAGTTATAGTCCTGTGCCTTGGTCGCCGCGCGGTCGCGGCGCAGTTTCAGGATGTCTCGATCAAAGACAGTGATCGGATCGGCCATGAGGCGGGAAGCTCCGGCTAAAATCGTTGTAAAAGTTACGACCTAGATAGAGCCTCTTGGCGGTTGGTGCAATCAACCTTCACCATTTCCTGTGATGCGCATCGGGAATGCACCCTGGCGCAGAACCCAACGTGATGGGCTGAAGCTTAACAGGCGTTCGGCACCGCTAACTTGCGAAACCATTGCGCCGCCCATGATAATTTCCGCCGTGCCGGTAAGCTGCAACATGTCACCATTGGTGAAATCAACAAACACCAGACCCGCCAGCGGGTTGATCAGAAGATTACCCAGCGTGTTGAAAAAACGGTTCCCGGCATAGTCGGGAATGATCAGCGCCCCCTGATCGTCAATCATGACAAAGCCGGGCGGTCCGCCACGATGGGAAACATCAACTTCACGACCACGGTCCGGGGCAGGGTTATCGACATAGGATGCGATAAAGAACGTGTCGCTGCGCGCTATGAAATCGCGCACGTCGTTGGTAAGCGCTATGCCCGACTGGCTGGTACCTTGCGCATCGGGGGCGGCTACAAGGTTTCGCGGATGGATGTATTTCGGGCAATTGCCGAAACTGTGCCCGACCTTGATGTCAAAGGATGTCTCATTTCGGCGTGAAATCGTCCCGTTCAGACGATTGCGACGGCGTGTATGAAGCTCGATACCCAGGAGGCCGATAGCATCACCATCATTCATCCCGGCATCCGCCGGATCGGTTTCAACCCGCGGCAGGGTGACCGACAGGTGATGGGGATCGCTGGCAAACAGAAAGCCCGGCTGGTTGGCACGAAGCGTTGCCCACGGATTGCCATCGCCATCCACTGTGCCCAATACGGCAAAGGGCAATTGCGGATAAAACAGGCGATGCTGTTCGATGATGTGATCACGCAGCACCTTGCGCCCGACCTCCTCCATACGGGCATCAACACCAAGGATTTCCTGAAGGCGCACTTCCCCCGCATGCCAGGGCGATGGGGCGCGCCCTGGCATTTCGGTGGTGGTGGGGCGGGTATCGGTCGTATCGGAATAATCAGACATCTGGGACTGCTTTGTCTTTGGGGGCAAGGTGGTGCGGTGGCGTGTGGCGCGAGAAGGGTGCTTGATCAGGCTGATTTCAGCATTTCTTCTGGCGCATGCATGAAGGGCACAAAGCCCGGCAGTTCTTCGATGCGGTTCAGCCAATCGCGCACCTTGCCATAGGCGGCCAGATCGACATTGCCCTCGGGCGCACGGGCGACATAGCTGTAAAGCGCGACATCGGCGATGGTCGGATGATCTGATGCCAGCCAGTCATTGGCTTTCAGGTGGTCTTCGATATTGCCAAGGACCGCATGGGCGCGCGAGATGACTTCATCTGCATCAAACGGTGCGCCGAAAAGCGTGATCAGGCGGGCTGCGGCCGGGCCAAAGGCGATCTGACCGGCCGCAATCGAAAGCCAGCGCTGAACACGGGCGGCATCCTCGGCATCTTCGGGGAGCCAGTTGGTCGCGCCGGTTTTCTTGGCCAGATAAACCATGATGGCGTTGGAATCGGTGATCACGGTATCGCCATCCTGCAGGACCGGAACCTGGCCCAGGGGATTGAGTTTCACGAACTCGGGCGATTTGTGTGCGCCGTTGGCAAGGTCAACTTCAACCAGTTCATGTTCAAGGCCGAGTAGGCCCAGAAACAGACGGGCACGGTGGGCATGGCCGGAAATCGGATGGTGATAAAGTTTCATGTCAGCTTTCCTTGGTATGCGGGAACTGACGTGATGATGGCTGTTTCGGTGAAATTATAGAATAATCGAAACATGCAATTAATTATTCCGAAAACTGCATTAATCATTTATGCCCAAAATATTGTGAGGCCTTATTCTAGTGGTTCTGTTTTCCCGCACAGGTAGTGTTTCTTTCGTCCGAAAGTTTTTGTACAGTCGACTATAAGTGATATTTCGCAGGAGATGTAAAATATGGAAGATGATGGTTCTGGCGAATATAAGTCGTTTTTTTGGGGAACTGTCCCAAGAAGCTTAGGTTCGATGCAAGATAGACGGTTGTCAAAATACAATTCGAATCTTCTCAATGAATTTCGTAATAAGTTTTCTGATCTAGATAGTAATTCAGATCCAGCATCAGGAACTGGTGGTTTTTTTAGAAAAGTACTTAAGGAAGTTAAGAACCTTGAAGAGGAGCGTTCTGATAGAGAGGTCCTTAGAAAAAGAATAATACGGGAATTGAAATCTTACTATGAGAGCGAGAGTTTAACGTTGATTTTGGGTGCCGGAATTTCGATGGAATTCGGCCTTCCTTCTTGGGATGAACTTCTGAGAAGGTTGCTTGCAAAAACATTGGACAGTGATAGTGATGAAAACAAAATCATGGCTGCAATGTTTAATTCTGTTTTTGGTCCAAGTAGCTTAATAGCCGCTAGATATCTGAAAATTCATTTTGAGAAAGAAAAAACAGAAAAAGGAGGAAGAAAATTTCCATTTGAAACTGAAGTAAGAAAGGCATTGTATGAAAATTTAAGTGAAATTAACTCTAAAGTTTATAGTTCTATTGTTCAGTTGTGTGTGTCTCCCGGTAAAAACCCAAGCTTAGATTCGGTAATTACCTACAATTACGATGATATTTTAGAGCATGAATTGGATAGCCTAAATCTAGGTATAAAATATAGATCAATATACAACATGGGAATGAACCATAAGAAAGATGAACTTCCTATATATCATGTGCACGGTTATCTTCCTAGATCAGGGAATGTAACTGATAAACATGCATTGATTCTTTCTGATGATACATATCACCGACAGTATACGGATTTATATCATTGGAGTAATTTGGTCCAGATCAACAAATTCAAGGATACCAACTGTCTGTTTATTGGCCATTCATTTTCTGATCCAAACTTACGCCGATTACTAGATATTGCGAGATCTCAGCGCGGAAGCGATAAGGCTCAGCATTTTGTTATCAGGAAGCGCTACAGTCATGAACAGGTTAAAGCTACTTTGCGCCGTTTGCTTGAGCAGGAAGACTTGCTTGAGGCCGAAAATGGTAACGGAAACCTTGAAGAAGTCGCCAAAGGATTGGTTCGCACTGTGCACAAATTTGAAGAGAGCGATGCGCAGTCTTTTGGTGTCGACATCATATGGGTTGATGAATTTGACGAGATTTCAACGATTTTAAGTGAAGTTTCTAGATAGTAATTCGGTTGACTATTTAATGCTTGAGGAAAAGTGTTGGACCGTTTCAATGCGATGAATATCTTCGTGCGTGTGGCTGAAGAACAGGGTTTTGCGGCTGCTGCGCGAAACCTTAATATCAGCCCGGCGGCGGTGACCCGCACCATTGCCCAGCTTGAAGAGATCATCGGCGCGCGCCTGTTGGTGCGGACAACACGCTCGGTGACCTTGACCGATGCCGGGGTTCGTTATCTGGCAGATTGCAAACGGTTGCTCTCAGACCTCAAAGAGGTCGAGGCGGCGGCTGGTGGGGCCTATGCCAAGCCAAGCGGGATGCTGACCATCACCGCCCCGGTCCAGTTCGGGCAAATGCATGTCGCGCCGATTGTGGGGCAATATCTGGATCAATATCCGGACATGCGTGCGCGGCTTTTGTTGTTTGATCGCATCGTTAATATTGTCGAGGAAGGCATCGACCTTGCCGTGCGAATTGGTGATCTGGCGGACTCATCACTCAGCGCCGTTCGGGTCGGGCAGGTGCGCCAGACGGTGTGTGCATCCCCCGATTATTTCGCCAAACATGGCCTGCCCGAAACGCCCGCTGATCTGACGAAACATCGGATCATCGCCACGACAGGCTCGTCAGCAGCGCTTGATTGGCAATTCAAATCCCCGGAGGGCAGCGGCCGCAAAATAAGCGTGTCGCCCGATGCAAAGTGGCAGACCAATTCTATTGAGGCTGCACGCAATGCCGCGCTTGATGGCTGGGGGATTGTGCGGATGTTGTCCTATCAGGTCGCGCCATTCATTGCCGATGGTCGGTTGGTCGCCGTCCTTGGTGATTATGCCCCGGACCCGATACCGATCCATCTGGTCCATCCCGAAGGCCGCAACGCCCCGGCAAAGGTGCGGGCGTTTATCGATTTGGCGGCAGAAACCTTGCGCGCAAATCCTTTGTTTGATTTCGGGTAATTCAATCCTCGCGTGTGCTATGCTGTGCCTTCCTTGAGGTGATCGTGGATCGTATCGCAGATGATCGGGTGGGCGCGGACTGTTGCAACCATGGGCATCAACGCCATTTTGCCGCCGCGTTGCGGAGGGTGTGGCGATGTGACCGATACGACCCATGCGGTCTGCGCTGATTGTTGGGCCGGGTTAAGGTTTATCTCTGCCCCGCAATGTGCCTGTTGCGGTTATCCGTTCGAGCTTGATGTGTTTGACGGTGGTGATGGCGAGCAGATGCTGTGCGCGGCATGTTTGCAAAAGAAACCGGCCTTTGATCAGGCCCGCGCGGCCTTGGTTTATGATGATCACAGCCGGGAATATCTTTTGCGGTTCAAGCATGCAGACCGGGGTGATCTGACACCACTTCTGGCGCGCTGGGTTTATCAGGCGGGCAAGGGTATTTGGGAGCAGGCCGATCTGATCGTGCCGGTGCCGCTACATCGCAAACGGTTGCTGAAACGGCGTTATAACCAGTCCGGGCTTCTGGCGGCAAAGCTGTCACGTATGACCGGTGTGCACTGGGATGGGCTGGTTTTAAGGCGGGCCCGCAATACCCGAAGTCTTGGCGGTCTTGGTCCGTCTTCACGCAAACGCGAAGTTGGCGGGGCGTTTGAGGTGGATGAGGTGCAGGCCGTCAAATGCAATCTTGCCGGCGCGCGGGTTGTGTTGATTGATGATGTGCTGACCACCGGGGCGACCGCCAATGCCTGTGTCCGGGCGTTGAAGCGATCAGGCGCCATGCACGTATCTGTGATCACAGTTGCACGTGTCGTGCGATGACGCGCTGCAAGATTTCTGTTATACAGCCTTCATCTAAGTGAAATTCCGCACCGTATCAAACGCGGCGAACCCGATATTTCGGGGCATCAGCGATGATCGGTTGCCAAAGAAAGGATGAGTGCCACATGGCAAAAGTTGAAGTGTATGCCACCGAATGGTGCCCG
>TARA_B100000674_G_C37980046_1_pt1 | contig 12259 bp, 8 predicted proteins | sample TARA_B100000674 | Tara Oceans TARA_B100000674 (sample SAMEA2622759) | marine metagenome | biome: marine biome (ENVO:00000447); feature: surface water layer (ENVO:00002042); material: "saline water (ENVO:00002010), including plankton (ENVO:xxxxxxxx)" | depth 5 m
CATTATCAGTGTAGCGCTCTAACCAGCTGAGCTACGAGACTTCAATATATTTAAATTATATAAATAACACAAGGGTGCAAATATACAACCAAGATTTATATTACACAACAATATTTTAGGGAGTGGTTAAAGCAACTGGTAACACTTTTCCATTAAAGTACTTATTTCCATTAACACAAAAATCAAAAATAAATTGACTAATCTCATTAGCTGATAGTGGAGCTTTATATCCTGGGAAAGCTTGATCTAACATTTCAGTCTGTACTGCACCTAATGCTAAGCAATTAAATTTATAGCTTTTATCTTGATATTCTTCTGCTAAGCATTCTGTTAATGTAATTAATGCACCTTTACTTGAACTATATGCAGATAAACCTGGGAATTTTTTTGTACCATTTATTCCTCCAATACTACTTATAAAAATTGTATGAGCATTTTGGGATAATATTGGTAATGTTTTTTGTGTTAAATAAAATGGAACAAAAATATTAACATTAAAACATTGTAATAATTGATTTTCAGAAAGATTATCAAACTTTTCATTTACAAGGTATCCAGCATTATTTACAACAATGTCTAAATGTTTAATTTTATTTTTGATATCCGAAACTAAAATATCAATAGCTCCTTCTTTTGATAAATCTATTGATAATGAATACGAGTTTACATTAGAATTAATTTTATTTAATTCTAATTTTAATTTTTCTAATTTTTTTTTGTTTCTAGAAACTAAGTAAAGGTTAAAATTATCATTTTTCGCAAATTCTTTTGCTAATTCAAAGCCAATTCCTTGACTTGCACCTGTTATTAAAATATTTTTCATAAAATCCTTAAACCGTCTAAAATTAATTTTTTGTTATTTGGGTTATTATTTGATAAGTCAATTAAATAATTTTTAGCATCAATAAATAACTTATTATCTGATTTTTGAGCTAATTGAGCAATCTCTAAAATAATTAACCATTCTGAACTAGATTTTTGAATTAAAGAATCAAAAATAACTCTCAACCTATTAAAGTCAGGCTGATTCTCTCTATAATCTCTTACCTCCTTATATAAACTATGAATATCTTTTTCTTTTTGAGAATAGTTCACTTTAATAGTTTCGCTTTTATACATATAAGTTTTAGGAGGGAAAGATTTTTTATCAGCAGCCTTAGGAAAGCATGAAATAATATTTTCAGCACAAATAAGATCGTATATTCCCCACGATTTATCATACAATATTTGGTCATAATATTTTATTTCGCAATCCATAAATGTCACAATTAAGATTTTATCATTATTTAACACAAAGTCAACAACTTTTCCAGATAATAATAGACCTGATTCATATTCAAAAGTCACATAGCTACCTTTTCTTAAAACATCGATTGACAAACTTGAAATATTAAAGTTCTTTATCTTACCAACAGGAGCGCCAAATCCTTCAGGGTGATTTTTTGTACTATGATTTTTTAATTCTTTATTTAAATATGAAAGTGCAGTTGGTCCATTTGTTTTAATATATACTAAATCATTATTTTTAGAAACAAGTTCCGTAAAAACACCTGAGATCTGAATACCATTTTCGTATTGTATAGTCGAAATACTGTTAGAAGAAATTGCTTTTCTTAACCCATCAATTCCTCCTTTTTTATAAGCCATTTCTGAAGCAAATTCTTCTAAAACATTAATTAAATGATCAAAATCTGGGGTTACAAATAACTGGGGTTGAGGCTTTGTAATATCAAAATTTACTACACTAGCATTTATATTATAGAGGATTTTTTTTACAGCACTACTCATACACCACTCACTTTCTCCAATTGAAGATAGTAACCCTGCTCCATAAATTTTTGGTTTTTCAAGGCTTCCAATTAAACCATACTCAACAGTCCACCAATGTAAATTTCTAATTTTAGACATTTCAGAAAGTTCTTCATTTTGAGCTTTTTTCTGGATTCTCTCTACTTCCTTTTGAGCTTTTTCTATTTCTAGTGAAGAAGAATTAGGGGCTTCTTTTAATATAGATAAGGTTCTTATAGATTCAAATAAATCTAAATCAGTTGATGATGAAAATGCATTAGAACCAATTTCACCAAAAAGTTGAAGATACCTAGAATATTTTTCATCTGGTATGATTGGAGCATGCCCGGCAGCTTCGTGTAAAATATCAGGAGCAGGGGTATATTCTAAGTGTTTTAACTGTCTTATTTCTGCTGCTATTACTAACACTTTATATGCTTGAAACTCCATAAAAGCTTGCGGAGGAATAAAACCGTCTACACAAACTGCTGCCCAACCAACGTCTTGAAGTATTCTATTCATACCATATAAATCTGGTATTTTTTCAATTGTTATTCCGGCTTTATTTAATCCTTGTAAATAATCACCAAAAATAACTTTCGGTAAATAATCTAGATTTTTTTTCATTACATATCTCCAAACAGCTTGATCTACACTAGTATATTTACTATAATCCTGATCTACAATATACTGTAGTAAGTGATTTGGTAATTTTTGTAAATGTACATTAGAGGAAAAAAAATTATCCATTTCTTTTGGTAGCATGAAACAAATTTAAATCATTAAAAAAGGACTTTCTAAAACAGTTTTTAATGTTTTTAAAAACTTAGCACCCTCAGCTCCATCAACTAGTCTATGATCTGAAGAAAGGGTAACTTTCATTATGTTTCCAATTGCTATTTCATTATTTTTTACAATTGGTTTTTGTTTTATGGCACCAACAGCTAAAATACATGCATCAGGAGGATTAATGATAGCTGTAAATTCATCAATGCCAAACATTCCTAGATTAGATACAGTAAATGTGTTTCCTGAAAGTTCTTCTAAATTAATTTTTTTATTTCTGGATCTTTCTGCAAAATCTTTAATTTTATTTGAAATATCTAGAATAGAATTTTTATCAGCGTTTTTTATGACAGGAACAAGTAAACCTTCATCAACAGCTATAGCTACACCAATATTAATGTTTTCATTTAATATTATATTATCCTCACTCCATGATACATTTATATTTGGATGCTTTCTTAAAGAAAAAGCTACCGCTTTAATTATAATATCGTTAAATGAAATTTTTTCATCTAATGTTTGATTTATATTTTGCCTTAAACTTATAAGGTTTTCTACATCAACTTCACTAGTTAAGTAAAAATGGGGAGCAGTAAATTTAGATTGAGACAACCTACTAGCTATAGTTTTTCTCATTTGAGATAAAGGTTGCATAGTCATGTCATTTGTGCTAACTATCTTTTCTTCAGTAGTTTTAGTATTAAAATTATTTAGATCTCTTTTAATAATCCTACCGTTTTCGCCAGAACCTTTTATTTGGCTTATATCAATTCCTTTTTCCTTTGCAATTTTTTTTGCCAAAGGAGAAGCTTTAATTAGAAGATTATCAGCACTTTTTTTTGGTGTTTCAAAAGAAGAATTATCAGAATTATTAGCTGGTGAAGATATATTTTTCTCTTCTTTTTTTGGTGTTTCTTCAGATTCATTATTAGAATCTAATAAATTACTAACATCTTCTCCTTTCTCACCTAATATAGCTAATATTGAATCTACAGGAGCTGATTCCGTTTCGGCTACTCCAATGTGAAGTAAAACTCCTTCCTGAAATGCCTCAAATTCCATTGTAGCTTTATCTGTCTCTATATCAGCTAATAAATCTCCTTCTTTAACTACATCACCAACTTTTTTGTGCCATTTAGCAACAACACCATCGGTCATTGTATCACTGAGTCTCGGCATTTTAATAACTTCGGCCATTTTCTAATCAATTATAAAATTATAATCTTCTTTATATACATCTTTATACAAATCCTCTTTTTGAGGAAAAGGAGATGATTCGGCAAAATCTACACATGATTGTATTTTTTCTTTTACTCTATTATGTATTTCATCTAATTTTTTTTCATTTACAATTTTTTTCTTGTATAAGATGTTTAATACAAAATCTATCGGATCTTTGTCCTTATATTTCTTTACTTCATCTTTTGTCCTATAATGCTGGGCATCTGACATAGAATGTCCTCTATATCTATATGTTCTTATTTCTAAAAATGATGGCCCCATACCTTTTCGAGCTCTTTCAACTGCTTTTTTCGCTGAATTATAAACCTCTTCAGGATTCATTCCATTAACAGGTTCACTTGGCATTTCATACCCTAAACCTAATTTCCATATGTCAGAATGATTTGCCGTTCTTTCAACAGATGTACCCATGGCATAGCCATTGTTTTCACAAATAAAAACTACCGGTAACTTCCAATTCATTGCCATATTAAATGTTTCATGTAAAGAACCTTGCCTAACTGCTCCATCTCCCATAAAACACAATGTAACAGCATTGTTATTATTATATTGGTCTGCAAAAGCCATGCCCGCTCCAAGAGGGATCTGACCTCCAACGATTCCATGACCTCCAAAAAAATTATGCTCCTTTGAAAAAATATGCATTGAACCACCTTTTCCATTTGAAGAGCCAGTAACTTTTCCAAAAAGTTCTGCCATTATATATTTTGGATCTAAACCCATTGCTATTGGATGAACATGACATCTATAGGCGGTAATCATTTTATCCTTTTTTATATCAATCGCATGGGCACAACCAGCTAAAACCGCTTCTTGTCCACTGTATAAGTGTAAAAAACCACGAATTTTTTGTTGAATATACATTGCTGCACACTTTTCTTCGAATTTTCTCCAAAGAAGCATATCTTCATACCAGTTAAGATATTCGTGATTTTTCATTAAGGATGATTTAAATGTTTATACTAGCTAATATAATTAAAATATGGTTGAATTTATATTATATAATTTACGAAAAAGTAAATGCTTCTATATTTTATGTAATAAGACTACCGCATGACATGCTACGCCTTCCTGTCTTCCAATATAACCTATCTTCTCGTTTGTAGTTGCCTTAATACTAATATCATTATGAGAAATCTTTTTTATGTTTTTATGAATATTAGCACTATACTCAGATATCTTCTTTCTCATTTTAAATACATGTGATTGAATTTTTGGTTTTTCAAGAACTAAAGAAACATCAATATTAACTACTTTATATCCTTTATTATAAACTTCTTCTAAGACTTTAATAAACAAAAACTTACTATCAATATCTTTATATCGAGAATCATTGTCAGGAAATAATAATCCTATATCACCTAAACATAAAGAACCCAGCATTGCATCACAAATAGCATGAATAACCACATCACCATCAGAGTGAGCAACTGTGCCTTTTATGTGATTAATTTTAATTCCACCTAAAATAAGAGAATTTCCTTCTTCTAGTTGATGAACATCAAATCCAACACCAATTCTATAACTCATTTGTCTTTGTTTCTTTTTGGTTATTATCAATCTGAGAATTTCGTTGAAATAATTTTTCTTTATCAAATTGATCTAAGTTAAATACCAAAGTAAATCTCATAGTGTTTTCCAAAGGGCTTCTAACACTGGAATTAGCAGGTATTAAGTATGCAAAGTCAATTTGAAAAACATTTAACTTTAACGCTGAACCAATTGTAAAATATTTTCTATTACCCTTTGTTTCATGTTCATGAAAATATCCAAATCTAAATGCAAATTGATTATCATACCAATATTCGCCCCCAATAGAGTACATTAGCTCATTTATTTCTTCTTCAAATCCACCTGGAGCATCTGAGAAAGACTGAAAAATACCTTGAATAACTCCAACATTAGGATTCATTCCAGCCAGAATATGATGCTCAGGGCTTCCAATTTGAACTGGATTTCCATTAATATCAACAGGCTGACCATTATCATTAACAGCATATACAGGAGGAGTTGGAACTAACAATTTATTTATATCAAAAGCAATCGCAAATGAATTATAATCATCAATTTTAGTACTAAATCTTGAACCTAACTTTAGATTCATAGGTAAAAAATCATCATCTCCTGATTCAGTATAAGATATTTTACCTCCTATATTTGAAATATTCATTCCTACAGCCCATTGAGATTCAAGGCCATTTAAATCAAATAAGTTACTTTGATAATAAGTTCCTAAATCTACTGCAACAGATTTACCTGCCTCAGTTTGAAGTCCCTCAACAAAAATTCCTCCAGTCAAATTAGAATAAATATATCTCATTGTTAATCCTGTAGAAAAATTATTAGATAATTTCATTGCATAAGCAAGATCTAAAGCATATTCATTTGGATCATATTCACCTACTGGATCACCCTGATCGTTTGTAAACTGAATATTTCCTAATGAGAAGTATCGTAAACTTGAACTCAAAGTACTTATTTCATTTAATTTGTAAAATCCTGATATGTGAGATAAAGATATATCAGGAACTAACTTACTTAACCAAGGAGTATATGAAATTGAAAAACCTCCTTCTTCCTCTAAAAAAGCAAGTTTAGCGGAATTCCAATGAATAGAATGAACATCAGGAGATGTAGCTGCACCAACCTCCCCCATTGAACCTGCCCTAGAATCAGGAGATATAGTTAAAAAAGGCACGGCAGAAGTTATAGTATTTAAATTCTCACCAAATGAGGTTGTTTGAGAAAAAGCATCAATACTGTTAAAAACAAGAATTAAAAACAAGAATTTTTTCATTTATTTTAATATTTTATTGAATTTGAAAACGATAAAACTATTGCAATATTACAAGTTTTTCAAATTTTTCAGCCTTTGAGCCATCATTTTTTGATTTTAAAGTAACTCGGTAAATATAAACACCTTTGCCTAATTTGTCACCAAAATCATCAAAACCATCCCAAACTATTGAATCATCTCTAAAGCCAGAATTAATTATTTCACTGGATAGAGTTTTTACTAATTTTCCACTTACAGAGAAAACTTGAATCAAAACATCGATAATCTCATTAGGTCTATTGTGCTCAAAAGAAAACCTAGTAAAATTTGAAAATGGATTTGGATAATTTAATAAGTGTTTAATTATTATTTCTTCTGATTTAGCAACTATAAATGATATTTGTTTAGTACTTGAATTATTATAAACATCCCAAGCTTTTAAATTTAAAGTATGAGGACCTTCTTCAATATTAGAAAATTCAAAATTAACCCTTCCAGATTGATAAGTATTTAAATCGGACTCATAATTATCATTTAAAATGTAGGGATTATTAGTTACACCATCCAATATAGCTACTAAATCATGACCAATACCTGTGCCTACAGTATTAATTCCCGAATCATCAAACAAAAGGCCTAATAAACTAGGAGAATCATCAGTATATCCACCTGAAACAAATGTGGTATCATTAATAAACAATTGTATTTCTGGACCTAAATTATCTGATTTTGCATTTAAGTTAACTCCTCCGACATAAAAATTTTCAAAATTTCCTGCACCGTCTCCTAATTCAATATCATTCACATAATAGCTTAATTTACCTTTACCAAATTCCATTGGTATATCTTTAGGGACAATAAAACTATATTCAAACTCACCGTTAACAACAGTTGTCTTTCCTTTATAAATAACATCTTTTTGTGAAATATATGAAAATGGAGATTCCAATAATCCATTATTATTCAAAGTATTTTGAACATTTTCTTTTCCAAATACAGTTACATTTAAAATTCCATTCAATGGGATTTTTTGATCAGACCCCCCATAGGTGGTTTCTCCTGTAATTTTAACTATGCTAAGTGCATTTATTGTATCAGATGGGATCCCTTTATCTTGATTATTATTTAATAATCTTATTTGTTTATTTTTAACATCATATTTTGGATAAGATATTTTTATGGCAGGGTCACCTAAAAAAGCAAATTTTCTTTTGTTAACAGTAATTCCTAATGAGGGGTCATTTTTAGCAAGACGCATTATTTCTCCCATAGTTAAATTTAGATCCGAATTTAAAATATAATTATATAGGGCATCCACAATATAATACGCACTACTTTCATTAACCGTTCTTGATGTACTATATAATGATATCGCTCCTCCATTAGGATTTAATAGTAGTTGTTCGCCCGCAGAAACTCTGTTTGGGTCATCATATCTAGAAAACTCACATGTTGCTGTAACAAAAACAGATAGTTGATCGAAATTTTCAAATTCATTTATGTCACTTAATTCTAAAATTCTTTCTGAAGCCCAACCGACTTCCCCTCCATGCCCAATGTAATTTACAATTAAAGCTCCTTCTTCAATTAGCTCAATTATATCCTGTTGAGCATCAGGATAACGCTCTCCTCCAGCGGTAGATACTTGTTGATAAGAATCCGTATATATTTTATCAATATTAATCCAAAGATGATTTGTATCAACTTTAGTTGCCAAAGCATCGGCATGAATTAAAAGATTAACCTCCCAATTGTCATCAACATCATCTGAAATAAAACACACTTTGTTCTTCCAATTACCTCTACTATTTATAGATGAATAATTAATAATTTTTTGAACCATCTGCTCTGCCTCAGTGCTTGACTGAACAGGTATTCTACCAACACCTATATCCATTAAATCATAAATTAAAGTAGAGCCACTACCCTCATTTTCATCTAACATTCCAAAAAAATCATCTGAGCAATATGATAATTTAATATTATCAGATCTATATGACTGGTAAGTTGGTACAAAATTCGTGTTATTACTAGTTATGTCTTTGTAATCAAAAGAGGCATCACCAAATAACAATAAATTCTTTGGCAATTGTTCATCGTTATCAGCTTTATTATATAACATTCTTACAAAGTCTCTTATAGCAACAGGGTCTTGAGATCCTCCACTAAATTCGTTATAAACTTGGTCAACAGAAACAACTATAACATCAATGTTATTTGTAGTTTGATGAAAATTAGCAAGTTCATTAGCTTGAGGCATAAAATCATTGTGAGTAATAATAATTAAGTCCGCTGGGTTAATAGAATGTAAATTTTGGTTATTTAATTCCTCAACAAAAATTGGTGTTTTATATGAGTTTTCTTTTAAACATACAAACTCAGATAAATACTGCAAGTCCAAAGCGAAAATTAAATTTTGATTGTCAAATGAATCATACAATTTAATTTTTTTCATATTAAATGGGTCAGTAACATCAAAAACTAAATTTGTTTCTTTAGGTAAATATGTAATATCTAAGTTAGATTCATTTTTAGGAAAAGATCTAAAATTTAATTGGTTAATATTTTCAGAGAACTGAATATTTTTATTAAAGTTAATTTCGATAAAATCTAACCAAGATAGAGCTGATGGATTACCATTATTTTGATAATTAACTACAACATTACCATTCCAACTATTTGGCCAATTATTTTGATTATTATTTGGAGTTAAGAAAAATTCAGCTTCATTAGATTCATAATAATAATCATCAGATGTTTCTGGGGGAATTGAGATTTCACAAAATGAATTTAATCCAGCTGAAAAACTAAATTCAAATTTTGAAAGAATAGATGATCTTGCAGCAACCCTTGCTCTAAAGTAAATGGAGTCACTTAAGTTATATTGACCCTCATCAAGAGAAATAGAAAGTTGATTAATACTTCCAAAATATTCACCAAACCACTGTTGACCTGTGCTTACTAAATTATATAAATCATTCTCATAAAAAACTCTTTCTTTGAAACTGTATATATTATTTATTTCATTTTGAGGTGTCGATTTAATTTGATCTAAACTATAACCTGATTCCTGTGCAATCTTATGATTTACATTATCAATTTTAAGGAAGTAGTAGGTCTGTTCTGAATACCTATTATATGTATGATTAAACACATTTAATTTTTCATTGTGTTCCCACGTATGAGGACTTTGACCATAAAATAATATTTCCTCATTTTGCTCAAAATTATTATCATCGTCTCCCTCAAAATATAAGGACAACTCCTGAATATCGTCCACTCTAAAAATATTATTTTCTTCAGGAAGCATTCCAACATGACCACCATAAATCCTTATGTTTTTAGGATTTATTTGATTTAAATCGAGACCTAAGTTTAAAAGAAAATTGTAATCTAATGAATATATACCATTTTCTTCTACAGCTATTTTAAACCACTGGCCTTCATTTAATTTAGAATTAGATGAAAAATTTGTTTTTTTGGACTTTGATTTTAATTGTTTTGGCTTTGCATTTATCGTAAAAGACTTTAAAATAAGAGTCTCTGACCCTTTTTTGATGTAAGGATATATCTTTACTCCAATATAATTTTTCTTCTTCTCAGATAAAACAATAAATTCATGTTCTAAATTTTCTGGAATTTTAATACTCGTATTAAAACTTTTTAAGTTTTCAAATTTTAGATTTTCTAAAGTTACCTCAAAATCAGAGGAATTAATAGGAATTTTCTCATAATAATGAAAATATATGTTTTCATCATTAATCTTTACCCCATTTGAAAAAGTAGGCACAAGTAATTTGTCATTTTGATAAATTATTTCTGAATATCCATTTATATCAATTTCTCTGTAAAAATTCTGAGCAAAAAGATTTACTGTGAAAAAAATAAAAAAAATTGTTTTTTTTAGTGACATAAAAAATATTTAATTGAAAACGAATATTACAAAATTCTATTATAAGTTTTTACAATTGATTGAATTATTTATAGTTTAAAATGCTAATAGATGACCTATTTTTTGTATAATTGTTCGACGTACCTACTGAAACTTTATAAATGAAAAAAAATATAATATTTTTTTTAGCCATTTTCGGATTTTCTATATGTTCATATGGCCAAGATCCACACTTTACACAATATTATGCTAATCCGGTTTATTTAAATCCGGCACTGGCAGGGGGTGAATATTGTCCTAGAATAATTACAAATTACAGAAATCAATGGCCAATGCTGGCTGGAAGTTTTGAGACATACAGTTTTTCTTTTGACTTGACCTTAGAACCTATTCACGGAGGTATTGGTTTAAGTGTGATTCATGATGATGCTGGCAATGGCGTCATTAAAAGTACTTCTGTAAATTTAATTTATTCTTATCATACTAAAATCGCAAGAAAAATCGATTTACTAACTGGTTTTCAAGTCGGATCTAACCAAAGAAGTTTAAATCCAGATTTATGGTTTGGAGACCAAATTGACCCAATTGCAGGTTTTGTTTACCCATCACAAGACGATATTTTAAACTCAGGAATTATAAGTAAAAACTATCTTGATATTTCAATTGGTACGTTGATATCATCAAACTCCTTTTTCTTGGGCCTAGTTGCACACCATATAACAGAGCCTGAAGATGCTTTTTTAATTAACGGTAACCTTTCAATGAAAAAAACAGTTCATGGAGGAGCTGTTATAAAAATTAATGAAGCAATTACATCAACTACTGGGCTTTTTTCTGGATCAACCTATTTAATACCAAATTTTTTATTTAAACAACAAGCCGAAACTGAACAATTAAATTTAGGCGCAACCATTACAAATAATATTGTTTCTGGTGGGTTAGGTTATAGAAGAAGTTTTGCTAATTCTGATGCTATGTTTTTTGTAATTGGATTCCAAAAGGAAGCAATAAAAATTGGATATAGTTATGATTTTACCATTTCAAGTTTAAGTAATTCGACGGGGGGGGCTCACGAAATATCCTTAAGGATACAATTACCATGTATCCCAAAAAAGATTATTCTAAATCCTATAAAATGTCCTAAGTTTTAATTATTTTAGTAAATTGTGAAATATTTTAAAAAAAATAATAGTTATTATTAATAATATAAGATAAAAAAAATGAAAAATAAAAGCTTAATTTCTGGTCTTATTATATTCTCTCTGCTTATTTTAAGTTGCTCAAACTCACAAAGAGGCCCAAAATCGGGAAAAAAAGCAGCATCCTCAAAAACAGGATGGGCTTACAATGATAGAGACTGGGGGGGGTTTGAAGTAAATCTAAAGTACAAAGGTTTCCAACCACCTGTTAAAGGTATGGTATTCATCGAGGGAGGAACTTTTGTAATGGGACAAACAGAAGAAAATGTAATGCTAGATGGTACCTCTACTAAACCTAGACCTGTTACTGTTAGCTCATTTTGGATGGATAGAAGCGAAATTACAAATGTTGAGTACAGAGAGTATACTGATTGGATGAAATTAGTATTTGCAGGTGCAGGAACAGAAGGAGCAGCAAGAGATAATGAAGAATACTATAGCCTTTACGAAAAAAGCCTACCTGATACAACTGTCTGGAGGAGCAAATTCAGCTATAACGAACCATTAGTAGAAATGTACTTTAGACATCCTGCTTACAATAATTACCCTGTTGTGGGTATTAGCTGGGAGCAAGCA
>TARA_B100000674_G_scaffold361297_1_pt1 | contig 12259 bp, 6 predicted proteins | sample TARA_B100000674 | Tara Oceans TARA_B100000674 (sample SAMEA2622759) | marine metagenome | biome: marine biome (ENVO:00000447); feature: surface water layer (ENVO:00002042); material: "saline water (ENVO:00002010), including plankton (ENVO:xxxxxxxx)" | depth 5 m
GAGGCCAAAGCAACGTGTGATCTCATTCTTACCTCAGGTGGCGTTTCGATGGGTGAATTCGATTATGTTCGACGCTTGATGGAAGAAGAGGGTGACGTTCACTTCTGGCGGATGAAAATTCGACCGGGATCGCCCCCACTGTTCGGCTTGTGGGACGGCACCCCCCTGTTTGGCCTTCCAGGCAATCCTGTGTCCAGTCACGTCGTGTTTCGGATGCTTGTGGCTCCTTACCTTCGCCATGCCCTTGGGAGCGACGGCCCGAAAGAGTGGACGGTTCGTGCGAAATTATGCGACCCGGTCAAGTCAACCAACGATTGTGTCACCCTCCGCCGCGTCACGTTAACATCGACCGAAGAAGGCATGATGGCTCACCAACCTCGACATCAAGGTTCGGGGAATTTGGAGAGTCTTGCCAGTGCGAGCGGGTTAACTCTCCTTCAGCCCGGCCAATCGGGTGAGGCAGGTGAATGGATCGACGTGTTGGTTTTGTAGGTGATGCAAGATGAAGCAAACTGCATCGGCGGACAGCGATCTTCTGGCGGTGCTTCGCTCCATGTTTCCTCAGTCGAGCTCGACCACCCTCCGAAAAATGCTCACGCAGGGACGGGTTGTTGTCAACGGCGACGTCGTTCATCGAGCAAAAGCCACCGTGCACGCGGGCGATACGGTAGAAGTGCTTGAGCGCCAACGCGCAGAAGAACGAACACCACCCCCAATCACCGAACCAGCCGTTGACCTCGATGTTTTGTACGAAGATGACGCTCTTCTGGTGGTGAACAAACCACATCGCTTGCTTTCGGTAGCGACGGATCGACTTGAAATTGACACCCTTCACAGCCGTTGCGTCGACTATCTGAAGCATCGGAATAAGGACGCTTGGTGTTACATCGTTCACCGTCTTGACAAGGACACGTCCGGCGTCATGGTGTTGGCGAAGCATCCCACAGCGAAGCGTGAACTGCAACAACAATTCCACGACAGAGAGGTGCACCGAACCTACCTCGCCATGGTTGAAAGCGCACCTCGTCCTCCATCGGGTACCATCCGGACCTGGTTGATGGAAGACAAACACCTGAACGTCAAAGCCGTGAACAAAAATCATCCTCAGGGGAAAGAAGCGATTTCTCACTACCATGTGGTGCAGTCAAACGATGCATCCAGTCTCGTCGAGGTGTCGATTGAAACCGGCCGTCGACATCAAATTCGCATGGCGATGCAACATTTGGGGACGCCGGTCGTTGGTGACGAACGTCATGGGGCCTCAACCAACCCCCACCAACGCATCATGCTTCACGCCTCATCGCTGGAGTTTCTTCATCCAGACAACGACGATCCGGTGCGATTTGAGGCGCCGCTACCGAACATCTTCGGCGTGGCTTGACAGGTTCCTCAATCAATGTTGAAGGCCATGGCTTCACAATCTGCACAACGATCGACATGCTCCGTGCCAATGTTATCGACTCGTCCGCACCGCAAACAGCATCGCTGGGCGACAAAAACTGGGTTCAACGTTGGTGATTCCACGGGCGGCAAGTATGGCGTTTGTATTATGAAGCCTTGTTCTTGTGTATGGTCTCGCAGTATCACGATTTTGATACATTTAACCCCGTGTTATTTTCACCCTAACCCCGAACACCATCACTCGCAAGCAAAAGCACGACTTGAAGAACTGTTGACCGGTCGTTGCCTTTGGAGCGTTTGCCATGACGACAGGTCAGGACGGTTGGATTGAGGTCAAGGGGGCGCGAACCCACAACCTCAAGGACATCTCCGTCAATCTCCCAAAGGGTAAATTCGTCGTGATATCGGGCGTTTCTGGCTCGGGAAAATCCAGTCTCGCCTTTGACACATTGTACGCCGAGGGCCAGCGAAGGTACGTTGAGAGCCTGTCCTCGTATGCACGCCAGTTCATTGGTCAAATGAAAAAAGCAGATTGCGATTCCATCGAGGGCCTTTCCCCTGCGATTTCCATCGACCAAAAACAAGGCAGTCATAACCCCCGTTCAACCGTGGCAACGGTCACCGAAATCCAAGACTACCTTCGTCTGCTTTGGGCCAGAATCGGGAAACCACATTGCCCAACGTGCGGGAAAGAGGTGGCTCGACGCACCGTTCAGGAGATTGTGGACGACATCTTTTGGCGCATGGAAGCGCACGGTGTCGCCGTATGGTCACCCGTCGTGCGTGCTCGAAAAGGCACCCACATGGAGCTCTTCCGACAACTGGTGGAACAGGGCTACCTCAACGGGCGCGTCAACGGGCACGAAACATCGTTCGAGGAACCACCCACCCTCGACAAGAATTTTCGTCATGACATCGATGTCCGCATCGATCGTCTACGATGCACCCGGGATCGTAAACAACGCCTCACTGAGGCGGTTGAGTCGGCCCTCCGATTGGGCGGCGGCACCTTAGCCGTTGAGAGCCTTGAAGCTCCCAAACCCGATGCCAAACTCAGTGCAAACTCCAACGCTCATGCGACTGAAAAAGGGCAAACCATCGCCTGGTCCGAGGATTTTGCATGTCCTGACCACGGTGCGTTCATGCCCGAACTCTCCCCCCGCGTCTTTTCATTCAATTCACCCTTGGGAGCGTGCGGGACGTGCCAAGGGTTGGGCGTTCAGCGCCAATTCAACATCGAACTCGTTGTTGATGGAACACTGAGCGTCTCCAACGGTTGCGTCATCCCCTGGCGGCAGTCGATGTCCCCCTCTTGGTACCGTAAATTGTTGGAATGCACGTGCGAACACTACAACATCTCCACCACACTCCCCTTTGAGATGCTGGATGAGGATGAGAAGGACATCTTGCTGTATGGCTCGGGCTCCACTGTCATTCACTACGAATTCACCTCCGAAAACGGCTCGCAATACAAGTACAGCAAACCGTGGGAAGGCATCATCCCTCGCCTCGAGAAGACCTACGCCGAAACCACCAGCGAGCGAACGCGAAATCGGTTGATTGCTTGCATGACGGACCTGGACTGTTCCGCCTGTGCAGGAGAGAAACTGAACCAAGCTGCTCGCTATGTGACGGTGGGTGGTATTCGTCTGCCCGAAGTCAGCCAATGTTCGGTCCATGACGCGTTGGGATTGGTTCGTGCATGGAATCCCGAAGGTGACGGTCCACCGGAAGCGTTTCAGGATCTTCTCGAAACCCTTGATGAACGAAGCATGTTCATTGGCTCTGAAATCATCAAGGAAATCGAAGGGCGGCTCGGGTTCCTCGATAGCGTTGGATTGGACTACCTCACGTTGGACCGGAAGGCGAACACCCTTTCGGGTGGTGAAAGTCAACGAATTCGTCTGGCCACGCAAATTGGAAGCCGTTTAACCGGCGTCATGTACGTGCTCGACGAACCCTCCATCGGTCTGCACCAACGTGACAACGACCGCCTCCTCACCACGTTGCGAGAACTCAGTGATTTGGGCAACACATTGCTTGTGGTCGAGCACGACGAAGACACCCTGCGCCAAGCGGATTGGTTGTGCGATCTCGGCCCAGGGGCTGGTCTCGAGGGCGGCGTGGTGGTGGCCAACGGCACGCCAGAAGAGGTCATGGCCAGTGACGCATCCGTCACGGGCGCTTACCTCAGCGGGCGAAAATCCATCCCATGGCCCGAGAAGCGAGTCAAGCCTGGCAAGCACCATCTCAAGGTCAACGGAGCCCGACACAACAACCTCCAGAACATCAACGTCGCCTTTCCCATCGGCTGCATGACGGCGGTCACCGGCGTGTCAGGTTCAGGAAAATCATCGTTGGTGTCGGGTATTTTGGCGCCTGCCCTTCAACGGGATGTTCACCGAGCGGAAACCCTGCCCGGACGACACACCTCACTCGAAGGGGTGGAACACGTGGACAAGGTGATCATCATCGACCAGTCACCCATTGGTCGAACTCCCCGGTCCAACCCTGCAACGTACACGAAGGTGTTCGATGAAATCCGTTCGCTGTTTGCCAACACAAAGCTGTCCAAGGAGCGAGGTTACAAACCGGGCCACTTTAGTTTCAATGTCAAGGGTGGTCGGTGCGAGGCTTGTAGCGGCGGTGGGTCGATCAAACTGGAAATGAACTTCCTTCCCGACGTGTGGATCACTTGCGATATTTGCAACGGGAAGCGGTACACTCGAGAATGCCTTGAGGTGGAATGGCGCGGTCGAACCATCCACGACGTTCTGGAGATGCCGGTGGCGGAAGCGGTTGAATTCTTCAAGAATCACCGGAAAATCCACCGGACGCTCGAAACCCTCGACGCGGTCGGCTTGGGCTACATTCGCCTGGGCCAACCGGCTACCACCCTTTCAGGCGGCGAAGCACAACGGGTCAAACTCGCCAGTGAACTGCGACGGATGCCCAACAAGCACACGGTCTACATCCTCGACGAGCCAACCACGGGACTGTCGTTCAGCGATGTTGCAAAACTCATCAATGTCCTTCACCAACTCCGCGACAAGGGCCACACAATGATCATCATTGAACACCACCTTGACGTGGTCAAATCGTGCGATTGGGTGGTCGACCTTGGCCCGGAAGGCGGCGAACGCGGCGGGCAGGTGATTGCGAAGGGGACGCCGGAAGCAGTAGCGAAGGTGGCTGAGAGTCCAACGGGACAATTCCTGTCCAAGATGCTGAACCGTTGAAGGCGCAGACTACAAAGAGCGCATGCAACAACCTCCGCTTGCCCAACGGGCACGGTGCAGAACATGCCAGTTACACGTGTGGAAGTTACCCCTCGCCAAGGAGAGGGAATGCGTGATGTTCGCGGGGATGTCGTTCGACGCCAACTCAAGGCTGACCACGGGATTGACGTCGCTCAAGTTCGATCGATTTGCGGCTACCTCATCAACGGCGAAACAACCCAAGAACGCATCGCCGAGCGCGTGGACGACCTGTTTGCCGACCCGATCATTGAACAGGGCGCAACCAACACCATCCTGTTGACGACCGAGTTGTTTGATAGCGCTCCTGACGCTGTCATCACGGTCGGGTTCAAACCCGGTGTCACCGACAACCCAGGAAAAGCAGCTACCGACGGATTCCAGACCCTGTTTCCCACGGACAGTGGCGCTAAGATCGCTACCTATCTCACCTATGCGTTCTACGGCCTTCCATCCGAATGCGACGAAGGTTGGCTGGCCGGCACCCTTCACAACAATCTCATCGAGCGAGCCCTCATCGCCAACCGAGAGGACTGTCAGGCGAAAGCATGGCCTGAAATCGACTTCCCGACGCCTCCTGAACAAATCTTCATCGCACCTCAATCGATTGATCTTGAAGTCGGCGATGACGCGCTTGAAACCATTTCAAACGAAGGGTTGCTGGCACTCAACCTCAACGAAATGCACGCCATCCAAGCCCACTATCGCGACGATACCATTCGTCAGCAGCGCACGTCCATGGGCATCTCGCCCGATGCTCCGACCGACGTGGAATTGGAGTGCTTGGCGCAGACATGGAGTGAACATTGCAAACACAAGATCTTCGCTTCAAAAATTCATCACGTCGACCATGAAACGGGGGAGGACACGATGGTGGATTCCCTGTTCAAAACGCACATCATGAAACCCACCCATGACATGCAAGAAGACGTCGACTGGCTGCTCTCGGTGTTCCATGACAACTCTGGCGTTATCGCTTGGGATGACACGTGGAGCGTGTGCATGAAGGCGGAAACACACAATTCACCTTCAGCCCTTGACCCGTACGGCGGGGCCATGACCGGCATCGTGGGCGTCAACCGTGACATTCTCGGCACGGGCTTGGGAGCCCGACCCATCGCCAACACCGACGTGTTTTGCTTTGGTCCACCCGACTGGGAAGGTAACCTTCCCGAGAACCTCTTCCACCCGTCCCGAGTGCTTCGCGGCGTCCACGCAGGTGTTCGTGTTGGGGGCAACGAATCTGGTATTCCCACCGTCAACGGCGCCATTGTGTTTGACGACCGCTACATCGGAAAACCGCTCGTGTATTGCGGAACGGTCGGCATCATGCCGCGTGTTCTCAACGACGGTCGCCCCTCCCACGTCAAAACCCCCGTGGCGGGCGACATCGTCTACATGGTCGGCGGTCGAGTGGGCTACGATGGCATCCACGGCGCCACCTTCTCCTCGCTCGAGCTGACCGAAGAATCTCCGTCCAGCGCCGTTCAGATTGGCGACCCCATCACACAGAAGAAGATGCTCGACATGGTGTTGGAGGCGAGGGATGCCGGCCTCATCACCTGCATCACCGACAACGGAGCCGGCGGACTGTCTTCATCGATTGGTGAGATGGCTGAGTACACCAACGGCTGTGAAATCGACCTCGCCAAGGTGCCCCTGAAGCAAGCGGGCCTCTCTCCCTGGGAAATCCTGGTGTCTGAGAGCCAAGAACGCATGACCATCGCCGTTCGACCCGAAGATCAAGCGGCCTTCGAAGCCATGGCTGCGCTGCACGAGGTCGAGGCGACGGCGGTGGCGACCTTCACGTCCACCGGCATGTTCCACGTGCGATACGACGAAGCCACCGTGGCCTACCTTCCCATTGAATTCCTTCATGACGGCGTCCCTCAACTCGAACTCGAATCCGAATGGCGCCCGCCACAACTGACACCGTTCAATCCACCGACATCGGCTGACCATAGCTCGCTTCTGGAAGGCATGCTCAAGCGCCCCAACATTGCGAGTAAGGAAACATGGGTCCGTCAGTACGACCATGAAGTCATTGCCCAGACGGCGATCAAACCCTTCGTTGGTGTGGAACGTGACGGCCCAGGTGATGCTGGCGTGATTGCACCGATTCACGGCGACCCTCATGGGTTGGTCATTTCGTGCGGTATTGCACCGAGGTATTCTGACATCGATGCGGGCGCCATGGCCGCGGCTTCCATCGACGAAGCCGTCCGAAACGCCGTATGTGTTGGGTTGGACGTTGACAAAATGGCCGGCTTGGACAACTTCTGCTGGCCCGACCCCATTGAATCTACGAAAACACCCGACGGGCGGTTCAAATTAGCCCAACTCGTGCGTGCCAATCGAGAACTGGAACGGGTCTGCCGGGCTTACCGGTTGCCCTGCGTGAGCGGCAAAGATTCAATGAAGAACGATTACGGCTCCGGTCCGGAGAAAATTTCGATTCCGCCAACGTTGCTGTTTTCCCTGTTTGGTGACCATCCTGACGTTCGCCAAACAGCCACGAGTGATTTCAAATTCAGTGGCGATCGAATCTACCTCGTCGGCACGTCAAATCAGGAATTGGGTGCTTCCGAACTTGCGTTCATGATGACTGAGTCCGGCCAAGTCGACGGCATTGGCGGTCGCGTGCCTCAACTCCCTCATCCCGAGCAAAACTTAGCGATGTACCGGTCCCTTTCCACCGCCATCCGTGCTGGCATTGTCCGCACCGCTCACGATTGCAGTGAGGGGGGGTTGGCCGTTGCGCTTGCAGAAATGTGCATTGGCGGACGTCTGGGCGCATCGGTGGACATTGACGGCACGGGAGACGGCGATGTTTGGGGCCGCCTTTGGGGCGAATCGCTCGGACGGTTTGTCGTGGCGGTGTCCCCAGACAACGAGGCGGCGTTCCTCGCTGCCATGAAGGGTCACCCGACCACCGTGCTCGGAACCGTGGACAATACGGCACACCTCTCGATCATGGACGGGGACGACCCACTCGTGCACATGCATGTTGATGCCATGACAGCGGCATGGAAAGGCACACTTGATTTGACGGGAGGGATGGCATGATGACGCCCCGTGTCGCTGTTTTGTTTGGGTTTGGCATCAATTGCGACCACGAGACCAAGGCCGTGTTTGAATTGGTTGGAGCTGAGGCCGATCGCGTCCACGTGAATCGGTTTGTCTCAGGCGACGCTGACCTCGAATCCTACGATATTTTGGCGGTTCCCGGCGGATTTTCGTTTGGCGACCACCTCGGTAGCGGCCGGTTGATGGGTAATCGTATGCGATTTGCCATGCGAGATGCGCTCATGGCCTTCGTCGATGCGGGCAAACCCATCATCGGTATTTGCAACGGTTTCCAAGTGCTGGTCAAGACCGGTCTCCTTCCTGGGCCTGAGGCGGGACGTTCTCCAGATTTCGTCCAGCGAGGAAGTCTGACGCTGAACGACAGCGGACGGTACGAGGACCGATGGGTCACATTGGAATTTGACCCTGAGAGTCCTTGCATCTGGACGAAGGGCATGACGCGAATGGAATGCCCTGTTCGCCACGGTGAAGGAAAATACGTGATGCCAACGTCAGCAGACCTCGATCGACTGGCCTCCCATCACCAGTTGACGGTGCGCTATGTTGACCCGACGACAACCGTAGGAGAAGGGATGACGGACGATCCTCTGCCTTACCCCGTGAGTCCCAACGGGAGCATGCGGAACATCGCTGGAATTTGTGACTCAACTGGCCTGGTCTTTGGACTCATGCCGCACCCCGAAGCGATCTACGCTCGATGGCTTCATCCAACGCACACTCGCCACAGCGCAGAGCACGCAGGCGGAGCGCTTGATGGATGGGAAGGCGAAGGCCTCCAGATGTTCAGAAACGCCGTCGAGTACGTCAAACAACGAGCTTGAGTGAACCTCATGACCGCATCACAACGGTTGGTGCACATTGACGCACTTCGTGGGTTGGCCGTTCTTCTGATGGTGCTCGTCCACGCTGCAGCGACGTGGGAACCGTCCCTTTCAGGGGGGTTGCTCATCCTCGGCGTGATCGTATCCGCTGGAGGCGGACTCGCAGCACCGCTCTTCGTCGCACTCCTTGGTTGGGGACTCGCTCAGCGAGCGCTCAAACCTCGACAACGCTGGTGGCGAGCCGGTTGGCTCTTTGCGTGTCAGGTTGCCGTCAATGTGAGCGCACCGCACTTGTTCGATCCGTTCACACCAGGCGTCCTGTCAATGTTGGGGCTGGTGATTCTAACCGAGCCCTTGTGGGCTCGGCCATTTCACAGGACCACCCATTCCATTCGTCTCTTTTCAGGTGCGTTCGTTCTGGTCTTGATGTTGAGCATCTTCACCGAACCCTGGCAGGGGTCATCAGACTGGACGTCTCGAGTTGAAACACCCTCGCTCACCATGTGGATGAGCCATCTGATCATAACGGGCCTCTACCCGTTCTTCCCTTGGGTCCTGTTTGCGTGCTTCGGCTTGACCGTAGCTCGTCTCTCCGGAGAACGTCGTCAGATGTTCTTTCGAGACGTGGTTGTTGCGGGCCTGGTGGCCTCAACAATCGTTCTCGTTCAGAGTCAACGATCAGGGCAAGTTTGGGCGCTTCCAACAGGCAACGCAGCGCTGACATTCTTCCCGGCCAACGCTCCATTTCTCATCGCAGCCATGACCGGTGTGGCCATGCTGTGGTGGATCGTGGAGCGTCTTGGGACAGCCTTCGCCGCTTTGTCGCATGTGGGGCGAGTCTCGCTCACCGTGTACGTGTTGCACTTCGTACCGTTCGCGTTGTTTCACCAAGCCGAAACCGTTCATGGGTGGTCAGCAATCTCGACCGCAGGGGTCGTCGTGGCCTACACTGTAGGATGGTTCGTCCTGGGAACTTGGCTTGCTCGGCGCCCTCATCTAACGATCGAATCGTGGATGAGGTGGCGTGAACCGTCTTGACGTCGGTGGGTGCATCCCACCGCTTCAATCGACACCTACGTGAAGGGGTTCACGTGCGTGCAAACACATCGTAGCGGGCGGCCCAACCAAGAGAAACGGGGTGGCCGAAGCCACCCCGCTTCAGGGGGGTTGGAGAACCTGGTTTGGTTTCACTCAGCAGCTGCGATGGCTTCGGTAGCCTTCTTAGCACCCATCCAAGCAACAACACCGAAACCGATCTTGTTGATCATGTCAGCGATGTTGTAGAGGATGGCCATGACTTCTTCGGAAACAGCGTCGGAGACGCCAGCTTCTGGGTTGAAGAGGTAGCCGATGGGGTAGATGACCCAGCCGACGCAGATGAACCAGCGCAGGGCGTTGGTGCTCCAGAGGAGCTCTGGTGCAATCTTGCTGTTGTCGACACCCTTACCGGAGGACCAGGGGGTACCGGTCGCCACGATGATCATGGCCCAGCCGACACCACCGAGGATGAGACCGAGCATGCCGTCGATGGCACCGGACTCACCGAGGTAGCCGAATCCAATCATGATGAGGGCACCGGTGAAACAGATACCGGTGAAGCCGAGACCGAGGAACTTGTCGTCGGTGATGGCTTCCTTGCCCACGAGGGAAGGGAACTTGAGGGCCATCAATGGGACAGTGATGATCCAGTCCATGTATCGGTACTCAATGGACACAGCGTCGAGGTCGGTGTAGACACCGCGCATGTAGTAGTAGTGGAAGGCAGCAATACCGACGATCAGGGCCGAGATGGTCATGGTCGTTCGGTATTGAGGTGCCACGGAGTTGCGCTCTGCCATGAAGAAGACAAAGGCAGCACCCATGGAGATGTAGCCGACGAAGAAGAGGAAGAACGTGATGAGACCGAGGGTATCATCGGCGTACTTCGTCGACGGGTCGACGATTTCCGCTGCGCTGACCGTTCCGGCCATTGCAAGGGCAAGTGTGGCAATCAAAAGCAGGCTCGTTGTTTTCGAGAATTTTTCAGTTTTCATGGTTCTCAAGGTGCGCTTTCTAACCTTGAGTATATAAAGAGGTGTATTTTTGCTAAGTTTCGCGCGTGGATTCTAACGATTAACGGCCTTCGCCGGTTTGCACCGACCACAACCGAGCATAGATTCCTCCGAGGCTCACCAGGTCGTCGTGCCGCCCGTCTTCCATCACTTCACCTTCTTCGAGGACGACGATGCGATCGGCGTTTCGAACGGTCGAAAGGCGGTGTGCGATGACAATGGTTGTTCGGCCCCTCGAAATTCGTTCAATGGATCGTTGGAGTGCCGCTTCTGTTTCGTTGTCCACTGCCGACGTAGCCTCGTCGAGGATGAGCAGCGGGGCGTCTTTGAGCACGGCCCTGGCGATGGCCACCCGTTGCCGCTGTCCGCCCGAGAGGCGGTGGCCCCCTTCTCCGACCAATGTCTCCCAGCCGCTGGGCAAGTTTGCAACAAAGGCGGCGGCCTCAGCAATTTCCGCCGCTTCGATCACTTCTTCATCTGTGGCGGCCGGTCGTCCGTAGCGAATGTTTTCGAGGATGGTGGTTGGAAAGAGTGTGATGTGTTGGTCAACCAGGGCAATGGAAGATCGGAGTGAATGAAGCTTCCACGTTTCAATGGGTTGGTCGCACCATGTTACATGTCCTTGCTGAGGCTCTGCAAATCGGAGCAAAAGACGAACAAGTGAGGTTTTCCCGGCACCCGTTGAACCCACCACGCCGGTGGTTTTCCCGTGTTCAAACGTCAGTGAAAGGTGGTTAAAGAGTGGTTCTCGGTCGGGATAGCCAAACGAAAGATCTTCCAGAGCGATGGACGAGGTTTTCCTTGTTTCGAGATCGGGTGAGTATTCTCCTTGCTGAAGTTCAATGGGCGAAGCCAACACGTCCAGCACACGGGTGGACGAGGCCATGGCGCGTTGGTAGAGGTCAAAGGTCTCTCCAAGCCTCGTGAGGGGCCACAGCAAGCGCTGCGTCATGAACACCAACACCGAGTACGCACCCACGGCCATTGTGCCTTCAAGGGTGAACCAACCTCCCAGCAACAGGGTCGCTGTGAAGCCAACAAGAATGGCCATGCGGATGAGTGGCGTGAACGCTGCAGAGAGACGAATCGCTTCTCGGTTGGCTTCTCGGTAAGCATCGCTGAGCACTTCCACTCGTCGCAACTCGTTGGCTTCAGCCGTGAACGATTGAACGGTTGACATCCCGGAGAGGTCGTTTTCCAAAAGCGCGTTCATCTGCCCTGCAGCCTGACGGACTTTGGCGTAGCGCGGTTCGAGGCTCCGCTGGTAGCGGAACGAGCCCCACACGATGAGCGGGATGGGCAACACGGCAAACAAGGCGACTTGCCAGGAAATCAGCAGGAACACCGCCCCGACAACGATGACGGTGGTGCTGACCTGAAGCAAATCGTTGGCGCCTTTGTCCAAGAAACGCTCGAGCTGATTGATGTCATCGTTGAGAATGGCCAGAATATCTCCTTTCTGACGCTCGTCAAACCATGTCATCCCCTGCTGTTGCACGTGGTCAAACGTGTCCAAACGCAACTCGTGCTGAACGGTTTGAGCAAGGTTTCGCCAAAGGACACCGTAGAAGTATTCGAACAGTGATTCAAGGCCCCAGATGAGGAAGGTGAGCACCGATAGGGCCACGAGTTGATGCCAGGG
>TARA_B100000674_G_scaffold422881_3_pt1 | contig 12242 bp, 8 predicted proteins | sample TARA_B100000674 | Tara Oceans TARA_B100000674 (sample SAMEA2622759) | marine metagenome | biome: marine biome (ENVO:00000447); feature: surface water layer (ENVO:00002042); material: "saline water (ENVO:00002010), including plankton (ENVO:xxxxxxxx)" | depth 5 m
CCAGCAAACGCGCAGCACGATCCGTGGCTTCCTCGACCGACATGGAGCCGCCGGTGACGATGTCTTCTTCACGCATGACATTCATGGCAGCCACCTCCGCTGATCGATATATTCATCGGTCTTGCGCAGAAGGGTCTGCATGTCAGCCCCGTCGGCCTTCCATTTTTCCCGCTGCTTGGACAGCTCTTGCAGGCGTTTGTCCCAGCTTGGCACCAGCCATTTTTCAAGCGCGCGACGAATACGCCCGGCAAGCCGCGGGCTGTGCCCGTTGGTCGATACAGTGATCATCAGATCACCGCGCTGAATGCGCGCGGGCGAGGAAAAATCACAATATTGTTTTACGTCCTCGACATTGGCAATCGTGCCAACCGCCTTGGCGATAGAGGCAAGCTCAGCAGCCTTTTTAAGATCAATGTCGATGATAAACATGATGGAAGCAGCATTCACATCCGCCGAATTCGGCAGATAGCGCTGCAACCGGTCACCGGCCTGTTCGACCAGTTCGGGTATCGGGTCTTCGGAGTAGACGGTGACGTATTTTGCCCCATCACCGTCAAACTGGCGCAGACGGTTCAGGGTTGCCTGACCGTTGCCGACCAAAGCGACCGAAAGTCGCGTCAGGTCCAGATTGATGGGAAACATCGTCGATCCTCTAATGCGGGTTTCTCTCTATTACCCATCACTATGAGTGTGGATATGAAATTATTCAATACATTTTTTATGTGTTTTATATACAAACAACACTAATTATAAGTATTTAGTGCTACTGCCAACACTGATCCAAGTCCCCAGACTTTTCCGTAAAGCTTTTCCTGCAATTTTTGCAAAATCGCCCTATATTGGGCCAAATTTCAAAAACACGTCCGTCAGAAGATACCGTCAAGAGAGCGTCCAGATGTCCAGCAGTGCCTCCCCCGCCCTGTCCGAAGTCAGCCTTGCGCAACCACAAGCCAACAGAAATGTCGCCATCTGGCTGTTTTCCTGTGCAGCGATGGTGTTCATCATGGTGGTGATCGGGGGCCTGACGCGCCTGACCGAGTCCGGGCTTTCGATTGTCGAATGGCGGCCCTTTACCGGCATCATCCCGCCGATGAATGCAGCGGACTGGCAGGCGCTTTACATCAAATACAGCCAGTATCCCGAGTTTCAGAAAATCAATGCCTGGATGTCGGTCGAGGATTTCAAATCCATCTTCTGGCTGGAATTCATCCACCGTCTTTGGGGGCGGTTAATCGGGGTCGTGTTCTTCGTGCCCTTCGTCTGGTTCCTGGCCAAGAAATCGATTGATCGTACGACCAAGTGGAAGCTTTGGGGGCTGTTCATCCTTGGCGGTCTGCAGGGCCTGATGGGCTGGTACATGGTGATGAGCGGTCTGGTCGATCGCCCCGATGTCAGCCAGTATCGCCTGACTGCCCATTTCGGACTGGCGCTGGTGATTTTCATCGCCCTTCTGTGGGTCGGCCTGCAGCAACTTAGCCCGCGTACAGCGACGACCAACTCATCAACCCGGGCCTGGCAACTACTGGGCCTGATCGTGTTTACGGCCCTGTCCGGTGGGTTTGTCGCAGGCCTGAATGCCGGGCATGTTTACAACACCTTCCCGCTGATGGACGGACAACTGATCCCGGATGGGCTTTATGTCTTTGATCCGGTCTGGCTGGCCCCTTTTGAAGACCACATGACCGTGCAGTGGGATCATCGTTGGCTGGCGAAACTGACCTTTGTCATGGTGCTGGTTTTCTGGTGGTGCGCTCGCAAATGGGGCCTTGATACCAAGCAACGCTTTGCCACCCATCTGGTTCTGGCGGCAGCCTGCCTTCAGGTCACCCTTGGTATTTCAACTCTTCTGAGCGTCGTCTGGTTACCGCTTGGTGTCGCGCATCAGGCCGGTGCCGTTGTTCTGGTCGGTACCGCAATCTATGCCGCCTATAGGCTTCGAAGCTAGTCGTCTGCCTTGTGCAGAGCCTTGCGGATGCGGTGCATTGAAAACCAGATCGCACCCAGCACCAGCGGAACGGCTACACCCGTGGCGACCCGGTCATTGATCGGAACGCCGGCATCCTTGATCGCCTTGAACAGATAACCCAGAAGCCCGACCGCGTAGTAGGTGATGGCCGCGACCGACAGACCTTCAACGGTTTGCTGCAGACGCAGTTGCAGCTTCACACGACGGTCCATACTGGCCAGAAGGTCGCGGTTCTGCGCCTCAAGCAGGATATCTACACGGGTGCGCAGCAGGTTGTTGGCGCGCGCGACACGTTTCGAAAGAACCTCCAACCGGTCGCCGATATTCTGACAGGTCCGCATGGCCGGTGCCAATCGACGTTCGAGAAACTCGGCAATGGTTTGCATGCCCTCGATACGTTCTTCGCGAAGCTCGGTCAGGCGCGCCTGCACGATGCGGTAATAGGCACGTGCTGCACTGAACCGATAGTTCAGCGATGCGGCCATTTCCTCGGTCTGGGCGGCGAGATCAGTCAGCTTCGCAAGCGTTTCTTCGTCATTGGTTTGCGTCTTGCTGGCCATTTCGGCGGTGATTTCCGACAGGCGGGTATCGATTTCAGATACCTTTGGCGTCGCGCTATGAGCCAGTGGAAAGGCCAGCAACGCCATCATGCGATAGACTTCTATTTCTTTAAGCCGCTGCACCAGACGCCCGGCCTGAAGATTCTCCAAGCCACAATCCTTGACCAGAATGCGGCCAAACCCGTCGCCATGTAGACGAAAATCCGTCCAGACCTGTGCGGTGCCGCCGAGGATCCGGCTGCCTGTCAGGCCGTTGTGACTAAACAGCCGCGATAGATCGTCATCACTGCGATCTGTTTTCTCGACTACGATGTGCAGCCCGACAATCAATTGGCCTGGCGTTTCATCAAGCCAGTCACGCGGCACAAGATTGATCACCGGGTCTTCGAACGGATTGTTGAACGGCTCGGTCCGTTTGAAAACATAGACCGTGAATTCCGCATGGCGTTCCCAGATCACCGAAAAGCCGTCACAGGCGGCCTCGAAATATTTTTGATCCGGGGCGGGTGGTGTCAGGCTATAGCGATTGCAAAACGCGGTGAAATGGTCGCGCACGGCCTGATCAAGGTCTTCGCCCGTCTGGAAGGCAAGGCAGGAACAGCGCGCAGGACTGGTCACGCCGCCGAAGGGCCGGGCGTGAATTTCATTATGAAGGGCGACGCGCTGGGGATGTTCGACAAACATTGCCACGGGCTTTCATAATTGGTTATTGCAGTCTATATAAACCACTCGGGCCATGGCTTTGTCCTTTGCCCGAACAAGTACCTGTATAGTCGAAAGTTGAAGGCACCAGAAACCCTAAATTGAGTAAGGGATAATACTGCCTCAACCGAGATATCATGCAGGGAAAGACATTTTCTCTGGCCGAATAATCCCGGCCCCAAGGAGGTTCCATGACCGATCTTCGCACCACCGACAATCTGTTTTTCGCCAAGGGTGATCTTGATCGCGACCGGCTTGAATCACAGGTCAATGATGCGCTTGGCACGGCTGAAGACGGGGAACTGTTCCTTGAATACCGCCAATCGGAAAGCCTTGTCTGGGATGATGGGCGCCTGCGCAGTGCGAACTTTGACACCGCACAGGGCTTTGGCTTGCGTGCTGTTGCCGATGAAGCCACCGCCTTTTCCCATTCCAACGAACTGTCCAATGACGCCGTCGCACGCGCGGCCGAAACGGTCAAGGCAGTCGGATCGGGCCGTTCTGGCAAGGTCGATCTGGGATCGATCGGCACAAACATTTCACTTTATTCCGACGTGAACCCGTTGGGTGAGGCGACCTTTGAAGCGAAGGTCGATCTCCTTGCACAGATTGATGCCTATGCCCGGTCACGTGACCCGCGTGTTGTACAGGTATCGGCATCGATTTCCGGCAATTGGCAGGCGGTTCAGATCTGGCGGTCCGGCGGACAGCGCATTGGCGATATTCGCCCGCTTGTGCGGTTCAATGTCTCGGTCGTCGTCAAACAGGGTGACCGCATGGAAACCGGTTCACACGGCGAAGGTGGCCGTATCGGCTATGACGGGTTCTTTGATGAAAAGACCTGGAAGAAGGCGGTTGATGAATCACTGCGTCAGGCGGTCGTAAACCTTGATTCGGTGGCAGCCCCCGCCGGTGAAATGACTGTGGTGCTTGGTCCGGGCTGGCCTGGCATCCTGTTGCACGAGGCCATTGGTCACGGGCTTGAAGGCGACTTTAACCGCAAGGGTACCTCTGCCTTTGCAGGTCTTCTGGGCCAACGGATTGCATCGCCCGGTGTCACGGTTGTCGATGACGGCACCATTCATGACCGTCGCGGATCGCTCTCGATTGATGATGAGGGCACGCCAACACAGCAAACCGTTCTGATCGAGGACGGTATCCTCAAGGGCTTTATGCAGGACCGCCTCAATGCCCGCCTGACCGGGGTGAAGTCCACCGGCAACGGACGCCGCCAGTCCTATGCCCATGCCCCGATGCCGCGCATGACCAACACCTACATGCTGGGTGGCGACAAGGAGCCGGAAGAAGTTCTGGCATCCGTCAAAAAGGGCATTTACGCGGTCAACTTCGGCGGTGGTCAGGTTGATATCACGTCGGGCAAGTTCGTGTTCTCGGCCTCTGAAGCCTATTTGATCGAAGACGGTAAGCTTGGCGCACCGGTCAAGGGTGCCACCCTGATTGGCAATGGCCCGGACAGCCTGACCAAGGTTTCCATGATCGGCAATGACATGGAACTTGATAACGGCATCGGGACCTGCGGCAAGGACGGGCAAGGTGTTCCGGTTGGCGTCGGACAGCCGACGCTTCGCATTGACGGCCTGACCGTTGGCGGCACCGCCGTATAACCGTGGATGGACCTATGGATAAATCCTATACCACCTTTCGGTAATTTTATCATCCGCAAGGATAAAAAACCTATCCCTTAGCGAGCAACCACACCAACCTGCCGAATGGCTATCCCTTGGTTTGCAAAGACCATAATCTGATTTGACAGGTTCCAAACAGGTTATGGTCGCCAATCGGGTTTCGTCACCAATCTTTGCCCGTGACATTCCTTGGACAACGCGACAGCGATGACCTGCCAATGGTAGGAAAGCAGTTTGAAGACAGGCATATGGCAGTACGTGACCACGTCGATGATGACGGGTGTAACGGTGCTTGCAATCGGAATGGCCGAAGCCCGCGCACAGCAAAGTATTGATGTGCGAACAGATGAGGCACGCCAGTTCTCCGAAGATTTCGAACGGCTGACCGACGTAACCGCGCGGGCGAATTTCCTGCTGCGGACTGATGATGGCGGAGACATAACCTACGCCGATATTCTCGCCAATCCTGACGACATTGTTCTGAACTTCCGCTGGGCCAAGGCGCAATTGGCGCGCGGGGAAGTCCGGGGGGCGTCGGCAACGCTCGAACGTATTCTTGTGCTTGATCCGGATCTTGCACCGGTACGGCTGTATTACGCGATTGTGCTTTATCGCCTTGATAGCCTGGACGAGGCCCGCACCCAGTTTGACCGTCTGTTGCAGATGAACATCTCGCCCGAGGTCGAAGCCAACATCCAGCAATATGTCAGCGCCATCGAACGCCGCCGCAAGCGCCTGTCGCAAAGCGTAACCCTGACTCTGGGCAGTCAAATCGACAGCAACCGAAATTCGGCCCCCAACGACAAGATACAGCTCCTGACGGGAACGCCCACCGCCATTACCTCAAGCGCTGACAAACCCAACAACGATATCGCCTATATCGGGGCGCTTCGCTATGACGTCAGCTATGACCTGGGTTATCAGGAAGGCCACGAGATTTTTGCCAGTGTGACTGGCTATGGCAGTGATCAGGTTCAACTGGATGCGCTGGATCTTGGGTCATTTTCTGCTGAAATCGGTACACGTATTCGTGGCGGCTACTGGATGCTGACGCCAACACTCAGCCAGACCGCACAGTCGCTTTCGCGAGAAAAGTACCTGACGGCCAGAACCGGGCGCCTGCGTCTGGACTGGAACGTCCGCCCGTTTTTCAACCTCAATGGTGCGGTCAGCTATTCCGACGAGCGTTATCAGAACACCTCTGAATCGAGCGCCCTTCGCCTGCATTCCGGCCAAAGATATGGCGCACGCGTTGGCGGAAACTATAGCTGGTCACCAAACAACCGCACGACGGTTAACCTGTCTGCCGGGATGAAGGATGCCGCGAGAAACTATTACAGTTACAATAGCTTGAGCGGCGAGCTGATCCATGCTTATCTGTTTGGTGGGGGAAGTTACATCAGCGGCAGCATCCGCTATGGCATGGACCAGTACCGCGATCCGGATTTTTTGACGACCGGCAATTCGCCGCAACATCGAACGGACCGCAGTACAAGAACACGCCTGACCTATGGTGCGCCGCTGTCAACGATATTGCCGACCGAATTGTTTGGGGATAGCGCAACGGCAAATCAGATATTTGACTTTCTGGCACCGATCAACTGGTCGATCACGGGCGAGTATCTGAACACAAAATCAAACATTCCCAACTACGAATACCATAACGCACGTGCGCAGGTATTTCTGACACGCCGCTGGGAGTTCTAGTGATGTACAAGGCCAAGACTTCGCCCCTGACCTGCAAGAAATCGATCCGACGACTTGCGACAACAGCCTTGCTGTGCGCGCCGTTTCTGGCTGCCACGTCGCTTGTCACACCGCAACCGGCACAGGCAGAAGTCCAGGCCGAAATGGCTGGTGTATCTGCTGCTGTGACCGGTGAAATCACACTGGCAAAAGTCACTGGCGAAGTCGGTATTCTGGTTGAAAGCGGCATGCCGGTTTATCTTGGTGATCGCATCACGACATCGGCGGGTGCAGGCATGCAGGTTCTGTTGCTTGATGAAACGGTCTTTACCATCGGCCCGAACAGCGACATCGCGATTGATGAGTTCGTATATGACCCGGCAACGGGTGATGGGCGGATTGTTGCCGACATGGCCAAGGGTGTTATGCGCTTTGTGACCGGCAAAATTCCGCTCAACAATCCATCAAGCATGGATGTGAACCTGCCGGTTGGCTCCATCGGCATTCGCGGCACAATTGGCCTGATCCGGTCGATGACGGCCGAGCAGGCAAATCAGATCGTGCCGGGAAGCTTCGATACATCAAGTCCTGATGCAGCCAATCAGCCGGTCTTCATGGCGGTCAACCAGGGCCCGGGCCTGTCACGTAATGACACGACCTCGCGCCCGGGGGCTTTTGCCGCCTTTAATCAGAATGGTGGCTCACAAAGCGTAACCGGCGAGAATTTCGGCGTTTTTGTCTCAAGCAACAACGTTACACCGCCCACCCGCTTCCCAACCGATGCAGCGACCTTTGACTTCTCGACGAATGTTGTCCGTACCGCATCACGCGGCAGCGATGGTTCCGGCTCGGGGGGCAGCAATGGCTCTTCATCCGGATCGTCGGGCGGCCAGCAACCGGTTGTAACCCAACAGCAGACCGGACAGGCTCAGAACCAGACCGGCTCGACAAGCGCACAAGCCATCAACGTCGCCATGGCACAAATGGGAACGGTCAACAGTGCGTCCAACGTGGCTGAAACCACGTCGATCCTGAACAACAACACAACGCAAAACAGCTCGTCCTCCAGCGGCTTCACTTATGATGGCCTCAGACAAGTCACCAGTGGATCAGCAACGACTGGAACGATCGATATTGATGGTGCCAATGTTGATTACAGCTTCCGTTCTACTGTGAACTATGCAAACCGAACGATCGAAATCTACTTTTCGAATGTTCAAGTAAACGATGCGGGCCCGGTGGGTTCAGGCGGCATTCTCAACGGCCAAGACCTCCCCACCACTTTCGACTATTCCGGCACCAATGGCGATGTGAAGTTTGCGAGCGGTGATTTTTCATACGATAGCAACTGTCAGTCTTTAGGCTGTAGCGCAACAGCAACGTTTAAAGACGCCCACAATGTAGACTTCAACATGGCGACCAGCGGCTATTCCGAAGGCACAGACGGCAGCGCGACACTTGAATAAGCCTGCCGATCAAACGGAAACATAAAACCTGATGCGCCTTAGCAAATCCGGCATGCTGACCGGGCTGCAATATCTTGTTCCACTGGGCATTCTGTTCACCTGCATCGTTTTGCGCTGGCAGAATGTGCCGGTGATTGATCAGTTGCGTTTGACGGTTTTCGATCTTTATCAGCAGATTTCCCCGCGAGAATTTGAAGACGTTGGTGTTCGGATTGTCGATATCGACGAGCGCAGTTTGCAGGAAGAAGGCCAGTGGCCATGGCCACGCACGAAGCTCTCGGAACTTTTATATCGCCTCCGCTCCAACGGGGCTTTGGTTGTCGGCTTTGATATGGTTTTTGCCGAGCCGGATCGTACATCGCCATCACGCGTGATCAAGGATTGGCCTCAAGGCCCGGACAACGACCGCATAGCGGAAATGGCCGAAGCACTGCCGGACCATGACGAGCTTTTCGCCCGCTTCATTGAAGGCACCGGCAATGTCATCACCGCCGTCCAACTGCGTAACGGGAAGTTTGAAGCCCTGCCCCGTCAGGTTGGCAATTTCAGTGCCGCTGGCGAAGCCGGCCGCAAGCTTTCCGACTTTGTCCCGGTTTTGCCAAGTGCGGCCAAGAACCTTGATGTGATCGAGGCGGCGGCAACTGGTAATGCGTTGGTGAATGTTTCGCCCGGTCAGGACGGGGTTGTGCGCCGTGTTCCGTTGCTGGCCGCGATCGACCATGAGCAGCCGGTCATTGGCAAACCCGTCTATCCAACGCTAACCCTTGAAATGCTGCGTGTTTTGCAAAACGCCCCCAAGACCATGCTGGTGCGCATGTCCGGTGCCAGCGGCAGTACGCGCTGGACCAGTTCGGAAGGTATTGCATCGGTTCGCGTTGGTGCCGTGACCATCCCGACAGATCATGCTGGCAATATGTGGGTGCATTTTACCGGTCATCAGAATGATCGCTACTTGTCGGCAACCGATGTCCTTGAAGGCACCGTTGGCCGCAACATTTTGCAAAACAAGATGGTTCTTCTGGGAACCAGTGCTGCCGGCCTGCTTGATTTGCGTTCAACCCCGCTTGACCGGATTATCCCGGGGGTGGAAATCCACGCCGAAATGCTCGAACAGATGCTTTTGGAGCATTTCCTCACCCGTCCCTATTGGGCGGCGGAGGTCGAGATGCTCGTCCTTCTGATCGTTGGCATATTCTTTGTTTTGACCGTTCCACGCCTTGGCGCGGTCTGGCCGGCTGTTATCGGTTTTGCGATCGCGGCCAGTGCGCTTGGCGTTTCTTGGTGGGCATACACACACGAACTTATCCTGATTGATCCGCTTTATCCGATTGTCGGTTTGGCAGCCGTGTACCTTGCGACCAGCTCCCTTGGGTTCATGCGGACAGAGGGTGAGCGCCGTCAGGTACGTGCAGCATTTGCCAACTATCTGTCCCCCGCGCTTGTCGCGCAACTGGCCGAACATCCCGAGCGCCTCAAGCTTGGTGGCGAGACCCGTGACTTGACCTTGATGTTCTGCGATGTTCGCGGATTTACGGCGATCTCGGAGGGCTTCAAATCCAATCCGCAAGGCCTGACCCGTCTGATCAACCGGCTTCTAACGCCATTGACCGAGTGCATCCTCGACCGGGAAGGCACGATCGACAAATATATGGGCGACTGCATCATGGCGTTCTGGAACGCCCCGCTTGATGTTGAAAACCATGCCCACCATGCCTGCGACGGCGCCCTTGCCATGCGAAACGCCTTGAAACAATTGAATGATGTCCGCAAACTTGAAGCCGACGAAGCCAATGAGACCTTCCTGCCACTCAATGTCGGCATCGGGATCAATTGCGGTGATTGCCTTGTCGGCAATATGGGCTCTGATCAGCGCTTTGACTATTCCGTGCTCGGCGATGCGGTCAATCTTGCCTCCCGCCTTGAAGGCCAGTCAAAGAATTATGGCGTCGATGTTGTGTTGGGCGAGGATGTTGTCAAACGGGTCGGCGATGACTTCGCGGTTATTGAACTGGACCTGATTGCAGTGAAAGGCAAAAGCGAGGCCGTGCATATCTTTGCCCTGCTGGGCGATAAGGCCATGGCAGCCACTGATCCGTTCAAAACCTTTGCTGATCTGCATGCGGCGATGCTTGTTGCTTATCGTACTCAAGGTTGGGAAGACGCCGAAGGATTGATCGAAAAATGCCGGGAAGCATCGCACGAATTCGCATCGCTTGATGGCCTTTATAATCTTTATGCTGAGCGGATTGCGCTATTCAAAGACACACCGCCACCAACCGATTGGGATGGTGTCTTTATCGCCACCAGCAAATAGCGAACTTGCCAAGCGGGTAAAATCCAAACACTCTTGGCCCACCACCAAGCATGACCTTCTTGCATCTAAACTCGCTTTTGCCCGATCCCGTTGAGGCCCCAATGAACTTTTCATCTGACAATGTGACACCGATCTGTCCGGAAATCCTTGCCGCGATTGTCGCCGAAAGCGATGCAAGCGCCCTGCCCTATGGCGTAGATGACAAAAGCCAACAGCTTGATGACGCATTTTCAAAACTGTTCGGGACAGAGGTTTGCGTTGTACCGGTTGCAACCGGAACTGCGGCAAATGTTATCGGGCTATCGGGGCTGGTGTCACCATTTGGTGGTGTGGTGTGCCATCATCACGCCCATATCAATGTTACGGAATCAACCGGCGTTGCGTTTTACGGCGGCGGGGCGAAATTGCTTTGCATGGACGGCCCGTCAGCAAAGATCGAGGCTGATGCGCTGGATGCCTATTTGACCAGCCATGTGCCAAACGGCATGCATTCCGTCGATCCCGAATGTGTCGCAATCACTCAAAGTACGGAATTTGGAACCGTTTACAGCGTTGACGAAATTCAGGCGATTGGATCGGTTTGCCAGAACCATCAAATGCGGCTTTTCATGGATGGGGCACGCTTTGCCAATGCGGTTGCAGCCCTTGATTGCCATCCGTCCGAAATTACATCAAAAGCCGGTGTCGACGTCCTGAGCTTCGGCGCGACCAAAAACGGCGCACTCGCGGTCGATGCCATTATTCTGTTTGATCCGGAACTCCGGCGGAAAACGGAACAAAACCGCAAGCGCGGCGGCCATCTGTTTTCCAAGCATCGCTATCTAGCGGCACAACTTCTGGCCTATCTTAAAGATGATCTGTGGCTGCGAAATGCCCGTCATGCCAATGAAGCTGCAACGGCACTTGCCAAATCTCTATCAGGATTGGACGCAACGCCGGCCTTTGCCCCACAGGGCAACGAGCTGTTTATTCACATGGATGGTCGACTGGCTGCAAAGCTGCGCGACGCAGGTATCGTATTTCGTCCATGGCCTTCGCTTGGCCCGGATGCCTATCGATTTGTATGTGCCTGGAACAGCCCGATTGAAATGATCAAGGTCCTGCCAGATACCATTGGTGTTTAGCCCCACCTTGCAACATTGCGCGGTTACGTATGATATCACCGCCCGAATGCCACCGAAAAATAACGAGATTTAAGATGAATTTTGCCTCGGACAATGTATCGCCCTTTTGCCCGGAAGTACTTGAAGCCCTGACAAAGGACGCATCGGCCAACGCCCCGGCCTATGGTAGCGACAATATCAGCCAGAAACTTGATGCTGCCTTTTCCGAGCTGTTTGGCAAGGACGTTGCCGTTATTCCGGTGGCAACCGGCACCGCGGCAAACTGCATCAGCCTATCCGCACTTGTGTCGCCCTATGGCGGGGTCGTCTGTCACCACGAAGCGCACATCAATGAAGATGAAAGCACCGGTGTTGCCTTCTTTACCGGCGGCGCGAAGCTTTTGCCTATGGATGGCCCGGCCGCCAAGCTGGAAGCAGGCGATCTCGATGCCTTTATCTCCGGCCTTGTTGATCGGGGCGTGCATTCTGTCGCCCCGGAATGTGTGGCAATTACCCAGGCGACCGAACTGGGTGCGGTTTACACTATTGATGAGGTCACAGCGATTGGCGATGTCTGTCGCAAGCATGACTTGCGCCTGTTCATGGATGGTGCGCGTTTTGCCAATGCGATGGCCCATCTGAAATGTCATCCGGCCGATATCACCTGGAAGGCCGGTGTTGATGCCATCAGCTTTGGCGCGACCAAAAACGGTGCCATGGCGGTCGATGCGATTGTTCTTTTTGACACAAGCCTGAAAGCCCGGATCGAACAGGCCCGCAAACGCAGCGGCCATCTGCA
>TARA_B100000674_G_scaffold131848_1_pt1 | contig 12230 bp, 9 predicted proteins | sample TARA_B100000674 | Tara Oceans TARA_B100000674 (sample SAMEA2622759) | marine metagenome | biome: marine biome (ENVO:00000447); feature: surface water layer (ENVO:00002042); material: "saline water (ENVO:00002010), including plankton (ENVO:xxxxxxxx)" | depth 5 m
ATTATATGCTCTTTCGGAAGACTATACAATTGAGAAAAGACTGGGAGATAAAGTAATGGAATTTCGTAAAGATCTGGGTGAAATATTAAAGTCTAACCCCAACTTAAATCAATTAAATTCAGATGAAAAGGCTTCCGTGTATTCAGCCTGGGGTTATGCTAATATATCCAATGGTCTTATGGATAAATTATATCTTGAATGCGGCGAGGGAAACACCGAAAGTTGTAATCGTTATTCTACTCTTGAGGCAGAATCCGATAGTTTGTTTGATTTGTTCAAAAAGTATAAAAGGAATTAATGGGTTGTGTTATAAAATTAAAACTATCTCGTATTTAATTCAGGGAGCAATTATTAAATAATGAGCCGTTATTGTTTTGCTGCCTTATGATTAAAAGTAAATGGCTTAAGTCTATCAACTAAACGTAATATTATGGAGAATAATAAGAAAAAAGACAACTCTGAATTAATTCAGGGAAAACACATCACGATTGGTGATATAGCGAAAAAGCTACTTGAATCAACTGATCTCTCGAATACTTCGGATGAAATAGTAAATGAGCTTAAAAAGATTGCTGAATCAGATTATCCTGAAGGTACTGCTGAAAAGAAGTGAACTAAAAGCTTTATTCAAATGATTGATAAGAATTAATCAAATGAAGTAAAACCAGAGATCCTTGAACAAGGGAGGTAATATTTAGTTAGTAAGATTAATTAGTGATTTTTAACGTTTAATATTTAATTGATATGGAGTATTTATTTTTTGCAGGAAGTTTAATTTTTTTTGGTGGTATTGGTGTTTTAATTGGTAAAGCACTTTTTGCAGGGGGCTCTGCCAATCTGAAGGAGAGTCAAAAAATGATTTCTGAGTTGGAATTTAAAGTACGGGCAGAACAAAAAGGTGTTCAACTTTTAGAGGATGAACTTGAAACCTTTAAAGACAAACTGGAGGAGTATAGAAATGCAAGACAAGAGGTGGAAATAGAATTGGCTTCTCAAAAAACAACTGCTGAAAATTTAATGAAGCAACTTGAAAATAGTAAAATTAAAGTTGCGGAACTGGATGATAAACTTTCTTTAGCCAGTTCTGATAATGTTCAGTTAAAAAACGATTTAGCTGTGGCTAAAGCGAATAATGATGCGAATATTGAGAAATTGAATTCTCTAAAGGAGGAAGTGAAAACCTCGAGAGAACAAATGAAGGAGTCTTTTGCTGTAATTGCTAAAGAAGCATTAAAAGAGAATACCAGGGAACTCAATGAAGAAAATAGTAAAGGGGTAGGTGGATTGGTTAGTCCTCTAAGAGAGGACCTTGAGAAGTTCAAAAAGGACTTTGTTTCTCAAATTCAGGACCAAAATAAAGACAGAGGTATTCTTATTCATCAAATGAAGGAGATGAAAGAAATTAGTGAGCAATTGAAAGGTCAAACTTCCAAACTTGCTTCTACTCTTAAGGGGGATAAAAAGGTATTGGGTGACTGGGGTGAAAATGTATTAAAAACTATTTTGGAAAAGTCTGGTCTGGAAAAAGGCGTGAACTATGAATTTCAGCACAATGTGAAGGATGAGGATGGTAAAGATAAAAGACCGGATATAGTTGTTAAAATGCCTCAAAACCGGTGTGTTGTAATTGATTCGAAGGTAAGTTATGTAAACTACAATGAATATCAGAATGCGGAGGACCCTTCTGCTGCCAGGGATTATTTGGCAATGTTAACGAAAGATGTTAAAAACCACATTAATGGGTTGGCAAAGAAAAGTTACAGTGATAATATTGATAACACAATGGACTTTGTAATGATGTTTATTCCTATTGAGCCTGCGCTGATGGCTGTTTTGGCATACGACCAGACTTTATGGGAATACGCTTACAAAAAGAGGGTACTTTTAATTGGACCTTCCAACTTGATTAGTGCGCTTAAAATAGTAGAGAATTTATGGGTGAAAGAAAAGCAGAATTTAAATACTCAGGCGGTTATGAAAAGGGCTACTCAATTAATTGGAAAGTTTGATGTTGTAATGGATAAGTTGGCGCTTTTGGGTGGTCACCTGGATACTGCTGCGGATAAATACAATGAAACGGTATTGTCTTTTGTGGATGGAAATGGCTCGTTAAAACGTCAAATAGAAATGATGGAAGAGCTTGGTGCTTCCAAACAAAAAGGTAAAACAAAACTTGCAAGTCCTGTTTTAATTGACAACCCAATAAATATTCCAAAGGCTAAAAGGGCAAAAGAAAACAATGATGATTCCAAGAAAGAGTAGGACAATAAAAAGAATGATAATTCAATAGATGAAGTCCATTAATAACCCACATATTTTGTGGGTTATTTTTTTGTAGTTGTTATAAATCAAAACAACGTCCGTATCTATTGAAAAGCAACAATTATGAACAATAGACTACTGTTTTTTTTCAGCCTATTCATTTGCTTTAAGGTGAACGCTGTTATTGTTGAGGTGGATAATGTTGTTGGTACGGCTTACATTGTAAATAATGTAAGCCCTAACCAAGCTAAAGAAGAAGCCTTGAATCAAGCCAGACAGGAGGCTTTGAGAAAGGCCGGGGTTCCAGAGAGTATAAGCTCAGTTTCTTCTTTATCAACCTTTGAAACCAATAGCTCTTTTAGTCAATACTTTTCAGAACATTCACTTATTGAATTGTCCGGGGTGGTTAAAAGCTACGAAATAGTAAAGGAGTTTATGGCTATTAAAGATTCCGTAATTATTGAATATAAAGTTGTTATTAATGCGACAGTTTTAATGGATAAAACAACAAGGGATGCCTCCTTTAATGTTGGGATAAATGGTGTTAAATCCGTTTATACTAACGGGAGTGATTTAAGTTTTACTGTGGACGCTACGCAAGATTGTTTTCTGTATGTTTTTCATAAAACAAAAGATGGTATTTCATTGTTAACTCCGAATGATTTTGAAAGCGAAAATAAAATTCAAAAACAGCAAACCAGGACTTACCCATCGGGAGATGTAAGTTATGCTTTATCTGCCAGTAAGCCGGAGGAGCAAAATATAGTTTTTGTTTTTCTTAAAAAGCAACAGTTGTTGAACAAGGTTTTCTTAAACGAGGCGATGAGTGAAAATGATTTTTTTAACTGGGTTTATCAATTTAAAAGGAATGAGAGAATTATTAAAGGATATACTTTCTGGATTGTAAAATGAAGCTTCAACTGGCCATATTATTCATACTATTTTCTTTGGGGTTCAAACTTCAAGCTCAAACAATTAGAAATATTGACTTTTTTGTAAAGGACAATCAAATTGAAGTTGTTTTTGATCTTGTTGGTAAAAAAGAGCAAAGATTTAATTTAGATGTAGTTGTTGAGCTTAATCACCAAAGGTATTACCCTCAAAACATTTATGGTAAAACTAAAAATGTTAAACTTGGTAAAGGGTTACAGCTTTTTCTAAAACCTCTGGAAGAAGGTCTTGAAATTAAGGGGGATTTAAGAGTGGGTATTCAGGCTATTCCAGTTTTTAATATGCAGGAATATTCTAATTATAAACAACGAGGATATTACCCTGAAAATGTAGTTAAAAACGCTATAATTCCGGGGTGGGGTCATTTTAATACCAATGGTCAATTATCTAATTATTCTGGAATGGCAATTAGCGGAATGTTTCTAACATGCTTTAGTGGAGTTTTATATAACAGAGCGAAGTATATAAAAAAATACTCCAATTATGAAAGAGCAGTTTCTCAATCAGAAATTGATTACTGGTACGCTAAAGCGAATCAAAACTACAAGAGTTTTCAAGGGTTTATCTGGGCTGGAATAGCGATATGGGGATTGGATTTATGGTATGTAAATACCAAAGTGAAATCTGACAGTAGAGAGAGGACTGGTCCTCAATCTCTAAACTCCAGCTCAAATTTTATTTTAACAGCAGATCCACAAAATTTTCAACTGGGTTTTAAACTTACATTTTAATGAGATATTTCACTTATATTTTGTTTTTCGTTACAATTATTTCCTGCGACAATCTGGATAGAAATAACCCTATTGATGCTCATCAGGACGATTATACTTTTGTGAATTCTGAGGAAAGTGAAACAGAGAAGGATAGCTCTATAACAGGCAGTGATTTTACGGGGATTAACCCTAATAGCCCTAATGTTTTTATTAAATCAGCAACTATACTTAGTGAAGATTTTGCGGATGGTGTTATAAATGCAGGTGAAAAAGTAAAAATGGCTTTTACTTTAGAAAATAACGGTTCAGGAGATGCTTTAGGTGTGCAGGTTCTTTTTTCCTGTTACAGTATTTACGTAAATAACTTCAAACCAAATACCTGGGTTACTTATTCTTCGAGTAACTTGTCATCTGAACCTAACATTTATGCTCAGACTACTGCCACAGCGCCACTATCTTCGGATGAGATTGAATTTGAAGTTTCCTCTAATGCACAGGGGGGAAGTGAGCTTAAAATTGAATTGATTATAAAAGATGATCATGGAAATACATGGAAGCAAAATTTTAAAACCATAATTCAGGACCCTCCACCGATAGTGGATGTTCAGTTTAGTAAATACCATGTTAGCTATGAAGAGTTTTCTGATGGAGTGATTTCAAGGGGAGAAGATATAAGAATAAGGCCCTATATTATAAATAGGGGTACAGTTATGATTTATCAACCTCAAATTACAATAACATCTTCTAACCCTTATGTAAATATACCTTACTCTTATAGTAATAAATCTTTATTCCAATGGGATAATTCAGATGGGTGGTTGATTTTTCCTGGAATGGAGGCTCGGCCAATATTCACCTCAGGTAATTTTCGGTTCAATGTAAGTGAGTTGGCTCCCTCTCCCTGTGAGGTGGAATTTAATGTAATTATAGAAGATGCCGTGAATAGAATATTTCTTGATACGTTTAAAATAACCGTTTATTAATATGAAAACAGCTGTACTTATTTGTTTTATTGGTCAAATTGCTTTTGGACAAAATTTCACATTCAGTTCGAGCAAAAAAGTAGATATTTCAATAAAAAAAGTTTCTGAACTGGATCTAAGCTATAGTAAGTTAAAACCAATTCAAAAGCAGAAAATTGCATTGATTATTGGTAACGAGAACTATGCTTCAACTTTAAATGTTCCATATTCTATAAATGATGCAAAAGTATTTAAGCAATATTGCACGAAGCTTTTAGGGGTAGGGGAAAATAATTTGATTTACTTGAAAAATGCAACCTCTATTGAAATTGAAAGAGCTGTAAAACAGGTTAATGAATTACAAAAGCTATTGAAAGATTCAACAGAAGTTATTCTGTATTATTCAGGTCATGGTCTGGCTTCACATACCGGTAAACTCCAATTGTTACCTGTTGATGTTTCGCCAATCGATTTAATTGGAAGTATTGATTTATTTAATACGTGTAATCAACTTAATTTAAACCGAACAAAACAAATTTCTGTTTTTATTGATGCCTGTTTTTCGGGAGAGTCCAGAACTGAAAATATAATAGCATCAAGAGGCATTACGGTATTACCAAAATACAGTAACTTACCTGAAAATTGTGTTGTTCTTTCCGCTTCTTCTTTAAATCAAAAAGCGTATCCTTATTCCATTAAAAAGCACGGTGCGTTTACTTACTTTTTATTAAAGGAATTAAAGTTAAAACAGGGTAGGGCAACTATTAAGTCTTTACACCAAAGTATAGAAAAAAACCTTTCGAATTGGTCTGTTAAAAATGGTCAAATTCAAAAAAGTAAATTGATGAGCCAAAGAGGATCAGGGCAATGGAGAATTTGATAAAAACCTAAACATAGTGAACCTAAATTTTATAATTTTAATAGTAGGATTATCAGTGATTTATACCAAGCTTTTAGATTGCAAATCCACTGTTAAATTTGTTAAATCGTATTCTTCAGAATCCAATAAAATTGCAAAATTTTTTATGGTTAAATATGGATTCAAAAACACAATTTGGGGTGTTTTCTTTTTCACATTAATTGTAGTTGTTTTTTCCGCATGGTATGCTTTAGAAGGAAAAGAATTTTTGAGTAAATTGTTATTCATCATAATAGGTTTAATTGTATCCATATTTCAGTTCAATGTTGCCAAATTTAACAGAACCAAAAAAATGAACTGGGTGACAAAAATGGTGTCCAGATGGAAGTGGCACCAGCATTAATGTCAACTAAAAGCTGAAGAAAAAATGAATCGAATATTCTTTTAACTCAATTATTTGTAGTCCATAAAATTTCACCTAAAAATGGATAATACAACCCTGTTCCAATAACTGGAAAGTTCTTATAGTTGTTTAAAGCTTCCGAATAATTATTAAGCTGAGTAAGATACTCTTTACTAAAACTAAATTTAACCAAGTCGGTATCTGCATTTGAATGAGATTTGTAATCAACAATTACCCAACCTTTTTCAGTTAATAACACCAAGTCAATTATACCGTCCAATTCTTGCTCATTCCGCTTAAACCAAAAAGATTTCTCGAAAGCAGAATCAACAATTTTTGAAAATCTTTTCTCAACAGAAGAACACAAGTTCTTGTAAGAATTAAAGAACGCTTCGCCATTACCTAAAACGCTTTCCAACTCCCATTTTTTAATGATTTTAGAAACATGATCAGGGTTATTTTTTCCCACCTGCTGAAACAGGTTATGAACCACATTTCCAAAATCACTATCCGATAATTTCATCGAATCATCCAACAAGGGTATTTTAAAATCAATGGTTTCTGATTGAAAACCAGAAAAAGAAGGAGACTCAAATATTTTATCTTTTCCCGATCCAATTAACTTCCTCTTTTTTCCTGATTTTTCAAAAGACAAATTTGGAGTAGAAACAAAAATTTCATTTTTACCTTTAGCCAGCATCGGCAGTTCCTCCAACTTTGACTTTAACAAATTAAAAGACTTATCACCGATGCGAAACATTGATTTTCCAAGAGGCAATTCCGTTAATTCCTTGTATCTGATTTTATCCTCAACAGCAGTTGCCAAGAGGTTAATTTGAGAATTATCTTCACTTTTTTTCTTCTCTCTATATGGGATTACTAAAAAGTCTCTCGCTCGAGTTATCCCAACATACATTAATCTTTTATTCTCATCAACTTGTTTTTCCAGCATTTCTTGACGAACAGATTCCTTTAACAATTCATCATCCAACAAAATATCTAAAGATCTGTTTTTAAGCGGAAAAAAAGGATCAAAAGCCTCCTTGCTGTATGGAGTAACTCCAAAATTTGGTTTAATTTCCTTTTGAAGATCAAACATAACCACCATTGGAAATTCTAATCCTTTAGCCCCATGGTAAGTCATAATATTGACACACTCCTCGTTCAATGCAAAACCTTGAGCTGGATTGTTTTGCTTTAAATACAACTCAAAACCAAAATTATCGGTAACAAAACCATTATTTTCACAATAAGACTCGTATTTATTAGCGTTTTGCTTCAGCGCTTTAATATTTGCAAGAGCTTGAAATTCGTTTTTCAACCCTTTTATTCTACTTGTAAAATAAGTAGTGGATAAAAGAATCTCTATTTGAGTGCTAATGGGTTGAATACGAGCGTTTAGCCTAATTTTATCAATAATCTTCAACAATTCATTTTCGTTATCCTCATCATTGTTTAAAACCTCGAGAGCATCCTCAGGATTTCCAAAAGAGTGCCCAACCGTTAAAACCTCCAGTTTAGATAGTTTGTCGGAAGGATTCTGAATTAATTTCAACGCTGCAATCAAAGAAAACACCTCAGGTTGCATAATTAAACCAGCGATTGGAGCATTTACTTTAATTCCCTGGTATGAAAGCTCACTTGCTAATTCCGAAACCGATGAATTGGTTCGGGTAAGCACACAAATATCTCCCGGTTTTAAAACCCTCGCTTCATTTTTGTTTTTTGGAACAAATTTTAACTTCTCGGACTGAATTGTTTCCTTTATTTTACTCGCTAAAGCACCTGGAGAAATCACAGTTTTTCTTGGAGCAGCCGGCTGCTCCCAAACATGAAGTTCACAAGAATCTCTGTATGTTGATCTGTTTGCAAGAGGTTGTAAAGTGACATTTTCAGGGGCAACATCATCAAAAACATCATGAAACAAACTATTTGAAAAATTCACCAACTCTTCTCTTGAACGATACGATGTTTTCAACTGATCCTTCCTTTGCTTCAAAACACCTTGAAGACTTTTCTTCGAACTCACCGAAGAAAGGATTTCCTTTATCAATCCTGAATCAGCCCCCCTAAAGCCATATATACTTTGCTTTGGATCACCAATCCAGACGCTGTGCTTAATCAACTTATTTAACTCAATAAATATTGCCAACTGAATAGGACTGGTATCCTGAAACTCATCAACAAAAACAATATCAAAACTTTGGGTAATATCATTTTTTACAAAATCATTTTGCAACAATTCAAGGAAAAGAAATTCCTGATCCGCAAAATCAATCAAACCTTCGTTTTTTTTATGCTTTTGATAAAATTTTAAAATCCTTAAAGTCGCCTCAAAAAATTCAACAGCAAATTCAATAAGTTCATTTTTTCTGGCCTCAGAAAAAGTAAGCTCTTCCACTAACGATTCAAGTGAAATATTATGTTCCAATTCAAAATTACTCTTAAACCCTTGGGGAGCATTCTTACTAATACTGCTAAGAATTTTAAACTGATAATTTAAATAGGAAGATAAAGGGCTGCCAATATATTTGCGTTGAATTTTTGAAACAACACTATTATTAACACCCACACATCCTGTCTCATTGGCACTAACCCAGGCTTTTCCATCTTGCAATAAATTCAGCAATAAATTATTTGTACTGGTTTGCAATTCTTCCGCACAGGTTGTATTTGTAAGCCTATTTTCATAATTATTACTAAACGACTCCTGAACGAGAGCAACTACATCCTCCCTGGTATTAAACTTTACATTATTATATCGAATTAAATCAACTGTTCTGTTCAAGTTAGAAAGAAGAATGTCACCAGTGTAATAATTGTCCTCCCAACCTATTGCCCTTGCCCGATTAATCAACGAATTAGTAAGAACCTGTCCAATGAAGGAATTCAAAAGACTCTCTCTCTCTGTTTCTTCAATTACCCTTATTTCCGGAGAAATTTTGGTAAACACTGAATACCTCTCCAATAAAGCACCACAAACCGAATTTACCGTTCCTAACAAACCATCCTTCAGTTTAAACGATTCCTCAATCATGCCTTTTTCCAAAAGAACTTCAGATGCACGCTCTCTTATTTCCTGAGCAGCAGATTTTGTAAAAGTTGTAGCAATAACCCTTGAAGGATTTATCTTCTCAATAGATTCTTCCTTTCCCATTATCAAATCGGAAAGTAAGTGAGTTAACAAATGTGTTTTACCACTACCTGCACTCGCATTGTAAACCGAAATTCCCATTATTAACCTAATAAATTTGTGTATTTTTCATAAATATTTGCATCTTTTCTTCCTTTCGTCCAACTTGGATTCACTGCAAAATTTAAATCATTCCAGAAATGCATTTTCTTGCGTTCTTCATTAATGCCTATTTCTACATTACCGGCATTGATTTCTGCTTTTCTTCTTTTCACAGCAGTAACTAACTGAATAATTTGTTGCTCAGTACTATTTGAGAACTTAAAAACATTAGCCCCTTTCCCAAAAAAACTACGGTGATTGGTCATTAATTTAGCTTCTTTTACCAAAAAATATCCTTTTGGTAAAGTATCGTCATCCATCAATCGGCTATAAATTGCCAATTGATAATCCGAACTATTCTCAATGTCATTTTTCCGTTTATTGTATCCCGTGTACTTTATATCGATAATAGCAACAGGCTTTTCTCCACTATACAAAACAACATCTATAAAACCTTTCAAACCAACATCAAAAACAGACTTATCTTTCACCACCTTCTTCTCCATTTGAATACTTAAATTTTCAATTTTCATATCCATCAACATTCTGTAAAATTGAGGAACAGCTCTCGAAATATTCATTTTAACCTCAAGAGCATGTAGCCTGAACTTTGGGATATTTAAAATTGCCGCCTTTGAAGTAATTAACTCCTCGGTTAATTCTTCTATTTCCTGATTCGAAGCGTCTAGATTGTTGTTGTTTACCAGGTGCTCAATAACAGCATGAGATAGTATTCCCATTGCTGCAAAAACCGCTTCAAAATCTGGCATTCCCTTGGGGTAAATCCCCATAGAATTGTTCAAAAAATAAGCATGAGGGTAATGAATTAATTCATCTATTGAGCTAAAGGATTCAGTAGTTTTGAATTTAATTTTTTTCTTTGTTTTATCCTTCAAATTCCAATACAATCTTGGTTTTATATCAGAAATCGCGCGTGTATCACTATTAGTGTAATTCACAGGTAAAATAGAAGCCAACTCTTTCTCAATTAGTTCACTTCCCAATTGCTCAATTAAGTTTATTAAAAATGGTTTTTCTTGAAGCTCACCTTTACGGTTCAAAATATTAACCAACACAACCTGTTGAGAAGAAATTAAAAGCCTGCAAATATCTTCCCTCCAAATTTTTATACCGTTTTCTTTAATTAAATCAGAATCAATACTTTCCAAGGATTTTATTTCAGATTCAAACAGCAGTTTATTCAACCCTTTATCATCAATTTCAAAACCATTTAACACAAGAATAGTTTGTTGTTTTGCTTTGCTGACATGAACAATATTTCCGGGAGATTTACAACGTGTAGCCGACTGAGTCATATTATCTGCTATCGCAATTGTTTTTCCAGTTCTTATTCTTCTAAAAACCGTTTTTAAGCGAGACAAATCCACCTTATCAACCCCTTTTAAAAACTCAACTATTTTATTAATATCCGATTTGAACTCACTATAATTTTGGAGGGAAAACCCTTTGAATTCATAAGAGTCAAAAACCTTAACCACATCTTTGTAAAAGGAGATTAACCCCTCAGATTTAGCCAAACCATTTTCAGCAAAAAGCAAGGGTCGATTAACCAACCAATTTTGAACACTTTGTTTTATTTCATTATAATTTTCAAATTGTTTACTTTCCCATTCTGTAAACCAATTATCATAATCAAAAGACTGCGACTTTTGCAACTGACGTTTAATCTTGTCAGTTGCTTTTCCAAACACAGTAAACTTATGATTAAGTAACTGAAAAACCTTTCTAACGTCCAATCTTTCCTCCCCTAAACAAAGTAAAAGTTCAGGTAACTGCTTCCAGTAATCTCCCGTCTTTTTAAAACTCACACCCAAGGTGTTTCCATTATTATATTCGATAACAGAATCTAGAGAGTCAGGAAGATTTTCACCAACAAGCAAAACCTCATTGTTCTGACTCGCTTCGGCTAAATGAGGAATTAATTCCTCCTCATCTACAACATTCGTTACCAATAAACTCTCATCGCCATTAATGGATTTTGGAGAGGCCCCTCTTATATACTCAGCAAGATTTTGTAAATCCCTTTTTGGAAGGTTATCAAAATCCAGTTTATACTCAACAATGGTATCTGAATTAAATTGCTCAAATAAAAACCTCAAATACAAAGGCAGGGAATCCAATTCATTGTACAAAAGAATACTAAAGTCGTCCTCAAAAACAATGTTTTTCAACTGATTTTTAACCGTTATAAAATCATCTGAAAAACCATCTGCTAAAAAGACGCCTTCTGTTTTCTCAATTAAATGAAACCGCAAATTATCCTCTGACCAATCTTTATGGATAACATCATTTAATTTAAGCCAATCTCTAATCTCCAAAAGCTTGGAAGCGAAAGCAAAAGAATCCACTTTAAAAGAATCCACTAAGCTAGGATAATCAACAATAAATTCACTAAGAGCTTTTTCGTAGTGTAGTATTCTGTTTATAGAGTCTTCCCGAGGACCAAATTCACCCAGCTCCTCCTTTAGAAAATTCACTAAGCCAACAGGACCTAGAATAAGGTTGTCAAAATCCTGATGGATACCAAAATCCCAAACCTTTTCATTGTCAAATTGTAATCCAAAATGTATTTTCATTGATGTTAATTCTTATCTGTTGTTTTGTTTGCCTTTTATCTTTGTTTTTTTAAAATCCAAGAATAATTTATTTTTTTCATTTTTTCCAATAATTTGATTTCGGATTTAGCACATTATAGTGTATACGATAAGATTAAAAGTTTATAGCAAAAAAACAACAAATTAATTTCATTATAATTACTGTAAAATATTTTTAAATAATTTGTTATAATTTAAATTTTTAACCGTAATTGATTTTATGGAAGAGA
>TARA_B100000674_G_scaffold491458_1_pt1 | contig 12229 bp, 8 predicted proteins | sample TARA_B100000674 | Tara Oceans TARA_B100000674 (sample SAMEA2622759) | marine metagenome | biome: marine biome (ENVO:00000447); feature: surface water layer (ENVO:00002042); material: "saline water (ENVO:00002010), including plankton (ENVO:xxxxxxxx)" | depth 5 m
GTTTGACCGCACGCCAAAGAACCTCATCAACCAGCGAAACTTCGGTGGCCACACCTTCCCCCGCCTCGCTCACGTTGGCGACGCTACAGGCCTCGAGATCATCCGTACACTCCAGGAGCGCGGCATCCATGAAGGGATTGACATCTTCATGGAATACACCGTTCGCACCCTGCTCAAGGAAGGCGACCGTGTCACCGGTTGCGTGGCCTACACCCGTGTTGACGGTGAATTCCACGCCTTCTCTGCCAAATCCGTGGTCCTCGCCACGGGAGGCATCACCCGCTGTTGGTCCGTGTGCTCGGGCTCGTGGGAATACACTGGCGACGGGCACGCCCTCGCCCTGTGGGCCGGGGCAGAACTTCGTGACATGGAGTTTGTCCAGTTCCACCCCACCGGCATGGTGTGGCCCCCCTCTGTTCGCGGCATCCTCGTAACCGAAGGTGTTCGTGGTGAGGGTGGACGGCTCACCAACAGCGAAGGCAGCCGTTTCATGTTTGACTACGTTCCAGAGATGTTCGCGGGCGACCACGCCGACACCATCGAAGAAGCCGACCAGTGGGTGGAAGAAGTCGTCAGCGGTAAGCTGGCGACGGTTCGCCGACCACCTGAACTGCTGACCCGAGACGTCGTGGCCAAGGCCATCAACGAGGAGGTCAAAGCTGGCCGAGGTTCCCCTCACGGCGGTGCGTTCCTCGATATTTCTCACCGCGGTGAGGAAGCCATCATGAAGAAGCTCCCCTCGATGCACCATCAGTTCAAGGAACTCGCTGGCGTCGACATCAGCAAGGAGCCCATGGAAGTGGGTCCAACCGCTCACTACGTGATGGGTGGCGTCATCGTCGATGCAGAATCACAGGAAACGACCGTCCCCGGCCTCTTCGCTTGCGGCGAGGTGGCCTCGGGCCTCCACGGCGCCAACCGCCTCGGAGGCAACTCGCTCTCCGACCTCATCGTGTTCGGCAAGCGAGCAGGTGAGTTCGCAGCCAAGCGGGCCAAGGACTTGGCACAGCCTTCCATCGATGAGGCCCAAGTCGGCCAAGCCATCGACGACATGTTAGCGCCGCTCCAGCGGGACGGCGGGGAAAACCCCGGTGCCATCTACGACGAGATGCGCGACATGATGCAGGCCAAGGTCGGCATCATCCGAACAAAGAGCGAACTCGAGGAAGCCCTCGAGGACATCAAGGCGTTCAAGGCCCGCGCCTTGGCGTGTTCTTCAGGCGCCTCGCGAAAGTACAACTCCGGATGGCACCAAGCCCTTGACCTCATCAACATGGCCGACGTGTCCCACGCCGCTACGCTCGCTGCCATCACCCGTGAAGAAAGCCGAGGCGGCCACACACGGGACGACTTCCCGACGCCAGAAGACGACTACTGGGGTAAGACCCTGAACATCATCTGGATGGAAGACGGCGAGATGAAGATTCGACAGGAGCCCGTTGAGGAGATTCGCGACGACCTCAAGGACGCCCTCACCGAGGTGAAGGCGATGATCGCTGAGCGCGCAGCAGAAGCAGGAGGTGGAAACTGATGTCCCTCAAAGGCACCAAACAATCGTTCAACATTCTACGAGGCGAAGGCGACGACGCCAAACTTCAGGCCTACGAACTGGAACTTGACGAGGGCATGGTCGTGCTCGACTGCCTGCACCGCATCCAGCACGACCAGGAGCCCGACATGGCGGTTCGATGGAACTGCAAAGCCGGGAAGTGCGGCTCATGTTCGGCCGAGATCAACGGACGCCCTCGTTTGATGTGCATGACCCGCATGAGTGACGTGGTCGCCGAAACCCCTGCTGGTCAGCCCATTGAAATTCGACCGATGAAGACGTTCCCGCACGTCAAGGACCTGGTGACCGACGTGAGTTGGAACTACGAAGTTGCTCAGCGCATCGCGCCCATCAACGGCCCCGAATCCATGGATTGGGAGTTCAACCAGATGGAAGCCGACCGTGTCCAGCATTTCCGTGAATGCATCGAGTGTTTCCTCTGCGTGAACACCTGCCACGTACTGCGAGACCACGAATTGTTCGATGATTTCGCAGGCCCCCGCAACCTCGTTCGCTTGGCGCAGTACGAAATGCACCCGCTTGACACCGAAGACCGCGTGCCTGAAATCAAGAAGGAATTCGGCGTCGAATACTGCAACATCACCCGATGTTGTACCGAAGTTTGTCCTGCCGGTATTCAGATCACCGACGACGCCATCATTCAGCTCAAAGAGCGCGTGGTGGACCGCTACTACGACCCGCTGCAGCGCATTTGGCGTACGTTGACACGCCAAAAGGTCCGCTATTGACCTTCCAAAAAGCACTACGTTGGTCGTTGGTTCATCCACGAGCGATGAGCCAGTCTCGAATCCACGATTCACCGAGGCCGTCGTAGTCCACGTTGGGCGGTTGAAGGGGTCGCACGATGACCAGGATGTCCAACTGGCCACCCCACGAGGCTTTGGCCACCATCGAGACCTCACCGACCTTCGTCCCTTGTGGGTCGGAGCCAAACGCCGTGGTGTTGATGTCGTAGGCTCTGTGCACCACGGTCTCAACATCGCCGGAGTCCCAACTGCCGATGATGATGTCCAGGGTGGACGGTGCAAGAACGGGTTGGAGGGTGATCTCCTCGGGGTTGAGACGAACGAAAGGCACCTCCTCGTCGATCAACTCAATCGCCTGATGCAGTCGACCGGTTTCCATGTTCATCAGCGAAGCCAAGGTGAGTGCCACCGTTTCTGCACCCATCACCCCCGGTTGATGCGGAAGGCGCATGCTCAGGGACTGCAGCACCACAACATCCGAGGTAACCCATGTGTATTGCTGGCCGGCAGGATAGACCGGCGCATGCGGGTTTTCGGTGAACAGTGGTTGGCCCCAATCATCCGGGGAGACGGGCTGGGAAACAGGAAGAAACCCGGTGGCTCCCAGGCAAAGGAGTGCCACACAGAGGGCCAACAATCGAGGCGTTCGCTGGACCGACCATTCCTGACGACCGGCCGGACTGAGGAGAGACAGCATCAACAACAACGGGACCGCCAACAGTGCACCTGCTGGAACAAGCCAGATGAGGACAGCAAACGACAGTGCCATGCGAACACCACCCACGCCGATGGCATCGGTCCAGTGTCCCTCTTCGTCGCTGTTGATTCGCCGGTGATGGAGGTACAGCGCAAGCCCACCTCCGACCAGCGGAGCCAAGGACTGGAGGACACCTTGCCACATTGTCAATACCGCGCTGAGGTCTTCACAAGCCCGCCATAGAGGTTCGCCTCTCGCCAAGGTTGATGCAAGGGTTTCCCGTGGGTTTGGCCATGGCGGAGGCGGTGCTTTCCTTCCGGTCGGTCCAACACCGCCATGCCGTACCCGCTCCAAGGCTGACCAAGCCGTGGGCCAAACGGGAGGGGCCCGGTGTGGTGGGGGTTTCGCTCGACCTTCACGAAGGCGCCGTGCTCGGCCTCATTGGACCCAACGGTGCGGGGAAAACGACGCTGCTGCGATTGATGGCGGGTATTCTGCCGGTTCAATCGGGTGAGATCAAGAGCAGATTTGACGGTGAAACGTGGACCGATGCAGGGGACTTGCGAACCTTTGTGGGCCACATGCCGGAACAAGTTCGCTGGCAGGGGCGTTCCACGGTCGTTGACGCCCTGACACAACTCGGCGACATGCGCGGTACGTCGACGAAGACCATCGAACGCTTGCTCGCCCTGGTGGGATTGCGCAGCCGACGCGACGAACCGCTTGACAACCTGAGCCAGGGCATGCGCCAGCGCCTGTCCATCGCGGCTGCCCTCTTGGGTTCGCCCAAGGTGTTGCTCCTCGATGAACCGTTCAACGGCCTTGACCCGGTCGCTGCGCAAGCCTTTGCGGCGCTGGTGCGAACGTTGGCATCGAAAGGGGTGAGCGTTGTCATCTCCTCGCACATGGTGGCGCAACTTGAAGGATTGATCGACCGAATTGCGTTGCTCCACCGAGGGCAGCTGCTCGACGAAGGACCCCTTGGTGAGGTCGAACAAAGGCTGGGATTGAGTGGCAGGTACGCCATCACGGGGAGCGGTGAAGTGGACCCCAAGACCCTGGTGGACGAGAAGTCCATCCTGGCGTTTGAGCAGCGTGAACACGATTGGATTCTGACCGTGGACGGCCCTTCGGCTGAAGTGTTGAAAGCAGCCGATGACAGCGGCGTTGCGCTCACGTCTTGGGCCCCTGTTCGCCCGAATTTGGTCGAATGGTTGTGTGCGGCCACCGGCATGAGCGTGGATGACATCTCCTTGGAGGTCGCATCCTCAGCGCTGTTGCCGATGCAGTCGATGGAGGTGAGAGGAGATGAGTGACCTCCAGCGAATCCTCAACGTCGCCTCGCGAATTCGAAGAGAGCGGTTGGCCGGCATTCGCCTCAAGATCATGATGCCCATCCTTTTGCTGTTCCTTCCGGGCATGGCGTGGGGCTTTTCCGACCCCAACATCGTCCTGCCTGGCGGTCATCGCCCCGACACCGCCATGGAGGTGCTCTTCTATGCTTCACTCGGCGTGGTCTTCGGCGCCACCATGTGCGCCGTTCTGATGGCCTTTGACGGGGTGAGCAAGGACCGAGCCAGCGGCATGCTCGAGGTGCGTTTGGCTCAACCCATGCCACGACGCCACCAAGCCACGGCCCTCATCCTCGGCCACGCACAGAGCATCCTTCTCCCTGTCTACGCCTTGCTGGCAGTCGCGGTGGTGCTGGTTCGCCTCCGGATGGGCGAATGGCCAACGGCGGGTGAACTGCTGGTCTACAGCGCTTCAACCGGTCTCATCGTGCTCTGGTACACGCTGTTTGCCTTGCTGGCTTCAACCTCCGCAAGGGAACAAGGGACCGCCATTGCGTTCGGTATCGGCGTGTGGTTCTTTTTCACCTTCCTTTGGGCCCTGGTGACCACCATGGTGGCCTACGCGTCCGGTGTGGCGGTGGGGGAAGCCAACGACCCAGCATGGGTTGCGCTCGAGGGCCTGTTGGATTTGCTCTCCCCCAACGGCGTCTACCACCATCTGTTGGAAACCCAACTACCAACGGTTGACCGTGGCGTCGCTGCATGGCAGTCGTGGCTGGCTGCCCTGCTGTGGACAATCGTGCCTTGGTGGGCCCTCCACCGGCGCATGGAACGACTTGTTCCTTGAAGGAATCAACCAATGCTTCATGAAGGCGAAAGTCAAGGGGATGCTATGGCACGCCGATTGACCGCACCGATGCTCACCGTTCTCATCACCCTCGTGTTGATGGGAGTTTCGTCATCTCCCGTCCTGACCAGTTTTGCTGATTCTCCCGTGATTTCGTCCACTGAAGGCCGTCAAGATACGCTCGATGTGGATTGCTCCGGATACTCGTTTGAAGATCTCTTCGAATACGATTTCGCATTGTTTGAACTCAATGTGCTTGACGACTGGGCCACCGGCGACATGTACGCCAACGCCTGGGTCAACGGCTCAAACTCCGCCATCGTTCGCGACAACCTTGACGGGCTCTTTGAGGGGCTGCCAGGAGGCGACAACGACTGGATCAGCACCGACGAGCGAGACGCTGTCCGCAGCATTGGCCCCAAGTGCATCGCCGACATGGAGACCCGGCTTGGCATGCGAGAAGGCATCCCTCACTCGGGTGGCGTGGACTGGAACGACTTCGAATTTGTTGAAGACGGCATCGGCCTTGACGAGGTGAACCTCGTTCCCGAAGGCCACCCCGACGCTCGAACATGCACCAACTTTGGTGCAGCAGCCGACTGCAAGGAAGTGCCCACCTCGACCACCGATGACATGGAGATCAGCCTCTCGGTGGCCGACGGTCAGAACCACAACGTGCGCTGGGACCAACTGCCCAACAGCGGTGTGTCCAACTTCACACTGGCGATGAACATCAGCAACATGAGCAACGCCGCTTTGGTGGTCACCTTCCCTGTGCTTCAGGGCCTTCGCATGTACGATTTCCGTGTCATGGACAATCAACCCGCCAGCGGCCAAACCTGCGACCACATCGGTGAGCCGTCCTTCATCTACCTCCCTGACGGCGCTCTTCAAGTGACACAACTCGTCAATTTTGACCGAACCCAGTGGGATTTGTACTGTGATATGTTCATGGATTTCACCACGCAAGAGCCGGCGATGAATGACATACCAGCGTGGACAGGTGAAGCGCCTGCCAACGGAACCATCGTTCCCACCTCCGGCACCGGTACGTGGCCGTTCGCCTCGGCCGATGTTGGCAATGGATGGGCGACCGACGAGAACGGCTGGTCGCTGCAGTGTTCCTTTGATGAAGCCGGCTGGAGCGTGTCCACCAACGTGCTCGGCGACTTCTTCATCACACAACCCGCTGATTCAACCCAGGCCACTGCGACCTGCGCACCGGTGGACCCCTTGGGAGCCAGTGATGAAAACGACACGCGAACCTGGACCTTCGGCACCCTCTACACGGCCACGGCCACCGTTGATAACGACGGAAAGAACGCTCGATTGACCATCACCTCCACCGGCCTGGTCAACGAGTTCCTGTTCTCGGCCCGAGCCACCCAAAACGGCCAGATGGGCGCCATCGGAGAAACGGTGTCTGTAGCAAGTGGCCCGACGGTGACAGCTGTTTCCCTGCAGGCCATTCGTCCGGGCGCGTTTTCCTTTGCCGTGATGGCCGAAGCATCCAGCATGCTGGACCACGAGGCCGTCCTCGCCCTCGGGCTTACCAAACCCAACTCACCGCCCGTGGTCTCGGTCGCTGTGAATTTTGACGGAGAGAACGCCACGTGGGACGACAGCCAACTCAAGTTTGAGATGTACGGCTTGGTTTCCGACCCTGACCTCGAAGCCGTGACGATGAGCCTCACCATCTGCGGTGCGGAATACCAAGGCTTCAACATTGACGGCATCAACTGGGTCGTCGAAGTCTCAACCGCCATTTGTCTGGCCAACGGACTGACCAACTACGATGTTCTCATCACCGCCGTGGATGAATCCGGTGCCAGCACCCAACTCGCCGTGAGCATTCCCAGCCCCGTTTCCGAGGAGCCCCCGGCTGTAGCACCACCACTGGTTGACGACGAGAGCGGTGCGCTACCGTCCCTCTCTTTCCTGGCAACGCTCTCGATGCTCGGCGCTGCCCTGTTGCTTCAGCGACGGAAGCCTGAGTGATACCGACAACACCAAAAGCACTTGGCCGCAGGATTGAGCAGGTCTTGAGATGTTCACAGGCACGGTTGAAGCAAAAAGCCACGAAGGTGGCCTGCTCGTGCATTTTGACGGTTCTTCGCCGGCCTTGAACGCCATCATGGTCCGGGCCGACGACGGCACCTACATCGGGAAGGTGGACGGCGTCATCGGCAGCACCGATCGGCCCCTTGCTCATGTGGCTCACATCGACCGCTCACTCGACATGGACACCCTGATCGGCGTCTCGGTGTCCGTTCGAGCCAAGAAAAAGCCCACCGAACAGCGGCAAGATCGACGTCAAGACGGGCGCGACAACCGAGGGTCTCGAAACGACCGAGGCGGAAATCGACGCTTCAACGATCGCCAAGGCGGACGTGACAATCGCGGTTACCGAAACGACCGAGGTGGAGACCGACGCTTCAACGACCGACAAGGCGGCAGGGGCCAGCCAACCTACGACGATTGGACCTGCCCGAAATGCAACAATTCCAACTTTGCCCGCCGCACGGTCTGCAACCGCTGCGAAGAGCCCCGACCTGGCGGTGGCGGCCAGCGCAGCGACCGTGGTGGACGGGACAACCGGGGATTCAGAAACGATCGTGGTGGCCGAGACAATCGCGGATTCAGAAACGACCGTGGTGGAGACCGACGCTTCAATGATCGGCAGGGAGGTCGTGACAACCGAGGCGGTCGAGATAACGGCCGATCCCAGCGAGGCACGTTCAACGACAACGACTGGACTTGCCCGCAGTGTAACAACTCCAACTTCTCGTTCCGAAACGTCTGCAACCGGTGCGAAGCCCCCCGACCGGGTGGCGGCGGTGGCGGTGGGCAACGAAGTGGAGGCCGCTCTTCCTACAGCGGCCAACGCAACGACCGGCGGCAAGGTGGTGGGTACCGAAACGATCGTGGTGACCGAGGCGGCGACCGACGCTCCTCCTACGGTGGCCAACGCAGCGGAGGAAACCGAGGGTTCCGAGATGGGGGGCGGCGAGACGGCGGTGACCGAGGACAAGGTCGCACTCAGGGCGGCCGAAGCGATGGCCCGCGGGGAGGACGAGGCCCACAACGCCGTGGCTCCTCCGATGGAAGCTTCCGAAGGGCCAAAGGCAAGCGCTCCGGCCATGCCCATAACCGTCCACCACGTGATTTCAGAGCGCCTCGTTCCTTTGAACGGAAGGAAGACTGAACGGACGTGATACCATGAGCGCCGAATCGCATTACCTCAATGCGCTCGAAGCCCTCGATGAAGGCGACAGGGACCGTGCCAAGGCCGAGGCAAGAAAGGCGACGTCGCTCGACCCCGAACATCTCGAAGCCTGGTCGGTCTACGTTGAAGCGTGCCTTCCTCCAGCCCCAACGCCACCGACAATGACCCAAGCAGCTCAAGCGCTCTCAGCGGTAAAGAAGATCGTCGCCGCTGACCCCAGCCGAATGGACATGTGGGTTCGAGGTGGACGGTTGATGGCCGACGACTTGGGCATGCTCCACGATGCGCTTCATTGGTGGCAATCCTGCAGAGACGTGGCCCCGGATGAGGTGACCCCTGTCGTGGAGATGGCGTCCATCCTGGCCGACATGGGTGAATACAGCCTGGCTCAAGAGCGTCTCCAGTCCATTCTGGACGACAACATGGACGTGGGCATGACACAATTCAGGAAAATCAACAGCCTGCTCCAACTGGTGCGCTCCGCAGCCACCCAGCAGCCGCAAGACATCTTCAAGCCCTATGAGCGCCATCATGACGGTTGGATTGCCATTCGCAACAAGATGGTTAAGCCACCGATGTCGCAGAACTTCATTTTCCTCATCACGACCTTACCCATCCTGCTCATCCTCATGATTCTCCTCCAGGGAATGCGCCCGGAGAGTTTCAACATCGTCACCTTGTGTTTCAACACCCTTGCCATCCTCATCGTTATTCTGGTGTGTGCCCGCAATGCCAAACGTTGGTTCCAAATCATCAACCGACCGGCGTTTAACCTACTCAGAGCGATGAACTTCGAAGCAGCCACCGGCTACACCGTCATGGACGAAGAGATTCGTACCTCCGTGCTCTACATGTACATCATGCAGCGAAAACCCCTCTCTTGGCAAGAGCGCATGCTGAAAATCATCGACAAGGGCACCCCACTGCCCAACAACTGGCGGTTGCGCATGCCTGATTTCGAATCCCATGTGGATTCAGAAGGCCGCATCCCCATTGAGGAAGGACCACTGCTCAAAGCCTACGAAGAAGAGTGAGGCTGCTCCGCCGGGGTATGCCACATGGGCTGGTTTGGTGAATGTGCCCTCTGAGCGATGCAACGCCATGATTCACAACGAGGTTCGGACCACGTAGGCGACGCCTCCGGCGATCATCATCAGCATGGGCAGGACCACCAGCAAACCAAGGCCCATGATGGGGCCGAGGGGATCCCAATGATGCCCATCCACTTTGCGATACCAGCCTGACGGCCCAGTCGCTCCAAGTCCTCGGACATGGGAGAAACTCCCCGCCCTCAGGTCTCACTGTTGCGATTGAGCGTACTGAACTGCGTACTGCTGCGCGTAAGCTGCGGCTGTCGCTGCATCATAGCCCTGCGCCACGAACTGCTGGTAGTATTGCTCGTACACCGCCTGGTCGTAGCCTGCAGCAGCGGGTTGTGCTGCTGGTTGGGCTGCTGCGGGCTGGGCTGCTGCGGGCTGTGCCGCACCACCAACGTACTGCGCTGCAAAGGCCCTCGCTGTTTCCTCAGGGTAGCCCTGAGCGATGAGTTGCTGCACATACTGCTCGGTGGGGTCCAGAGCGTCAGCGCCGAAGGCGCCTTCCATGCCGCCGAAGGCGTCTTCCTTGTCGGCGCCCTTACGCATGAACATCAACGAACCACCGATGATCAGGAGCAACACAACACCACCAAGGACGAGCATCATGGGGTCGAGACCGCCTGCGGTGTCCTCGCCGTCGGTGGTGGTTTGGGTGTTGTCCGTCCACTCACCGGTGAGCGGGTCGTAGGACCATGCGCCCTCCCATTGACAGTCGCCGTTGGCATCGAGAACAAACTCGCCACCGGCATCGATGGCTCGCTGATCGGCCTCCAAGCCCTGACAGGCAGGCAACTTGAGCGTGATTGACTTGTAGGTGACCCAGCGCTCGTTCGGGTAGGTGCCCTCGTAATACTTGAGGTGAACTTGACGGGACGCTGGGTTCAGCGTGTAGAAGCTGCTCAAGTCCAACGTCAGCGAGAATTCGTCGCCGTCGCTCAAGTTGTCGCTCTTGGCCCAGAGATCCTGCTGGCCCAGTTGGTACTTGATGGCTGCAGAAGCGCTCAGGTTGTCCTGGAAGAACGCCACCTCAACGTACACCTCGCCGGTCTCGGAACCCGAAAGCACCTGACCCGTGAGGGTGATGGTGTCGTCAGTGTACTGGGTCTGGTCAAGGTTGGCCTGGTTCCACTGAACGTCCGGCTCTTCATCGCCGTATCCTTCCGGCACGACGACGAAGTACATTCGGTGCTTCTCAGAGAACTTGCCTGCACTGTCGTACACGACCAATTCAATACGAATCTGGTTCTCGGTGGTACCGGTTGAGTCAACCGTGACGTTCTGGAACTTGTAGGACCATTGCCCGCCGCTTGCAGCGGTTTGCGTGAAGGTGTGGCCGTCCAAATCAAACGAATCATCACCGTACGGTGCGTCGAAGAGGACCTTCCATTCGTAGGTCTCAATGCCGTTGCCGTCGAGAGCGTCCATGTCCATGGATTCGCTGGCGTCGAAGTGGATGATGAGTTCAGCATCCTCGCCTTCGCCTTGCAGGATGAGGCGATGGACGTCCCATTCCACGTTGGAGACCGTCTTGGTTCCCATGAACTCAACGTTGTCTTCGTAGTCCGTTCGCATGTCGATGACAGCGTCGGCCTCTGGTCGGAACTCGTCAGCATAGACGTCGTTGGTCTCAACGACCACGTCGATGGTTCGAGCGTGCCCGTTGTCGTCGTGGAGCATCAGCGTGATGTGCCACTGCTCGCCCTGAGCACAGCCGGTTTGCGATGCAAGGTCAGCCTTACAGAAGGACATCACAGGCGACATCTCGGTGGAGTGACCGGTGACGCCTGCAGCGAGGGTGCTGCCGTCCCAGTTGGTGGGGCCGTCGATGATCCAGTCGGCTTGCAAGGTCTCGGTGGTCGAGGTCGTGTAGCCGAAGGTCAAGGTCGCATCGCTCTTCATGTAGCGGAGAGCGTACTTGCCGGTGCTGGGGTCAATGCCGGGGACTTCGCCATTGATGGTCAAATCCAGACCGTTGCCAAGCGTGCCGAAACCATCGGGGTAGGGGTTGACTTGGTACTGGAGGAGGTTGCCCATCAGCGGGAAGGTGGAGCTGTCAGCGCGCTCGGAGTGCGTTGCCACGTCAATGGTCGAGATGATCATCCCGCCGGAGAAGTAGCTGCAGACGCCAAGAACGGTGTCCTGGATGTCCTCGGTTGAGCGGATAAGGCGCTGGAAATAGCCACCGTCTTCCATGTAGCCGTTGCACGTTTCTGGCACGTTGTTGGTGCTGACCGACTTGGTGTTCAACACAGCCTGTGCAACACCGGAGTTGGCGTCAAAGCCCTGGAAGGCGTTGACGTCGATGTTGTCCATGACCGGGTGGTAGGGGTCTGCGAGGTCCATGGTGCTGTAGGTGACCTGGGTGCTGGCCGTATCACGGCTCTGGATGTCCAGGCCGAACGGCAAGCGACCGGCCAAGCCTTGGTCGAGACCGTAAATTTGGCTGCCGAGCGGGCCAAGGTGGGCCTGCACGGTACCGCCAGCAGACATGAAGTTCTCAAGCACGGTACGGCGGGCGGGCTCACCGAGGTACTGGTAGTAGCCATCGCCACCAAATTGGGTGTCCTTGGCCACCAACACGTCCTGCCATGGCAGCACGATCTTGTCGTAGTGCGTGAACCAACCAGCGTCGAAGTAGGTGCTCCAGTCGTTGATTTCATACTGGGTGTAGGTCATGCCGAGGATCGCCAAGTCTTGCTTGATGGCCGTGGTACGGGTCGAGGTGTCCGAAAGGATAGCCACGTCAACGTGGTC